>Ga0307507_10007318_pt1 | contig 16140 bp, 14 predicted proteins | sample 7_EM_MG_FD_207223 | JGI IMG/M metagenome (GOLD analysis project Ga0307507, IMG submission 207223) | Populus trichocarpa ectomycorrhiza microbial communities from riparian zone in the Pacific Northwest, United States - 7_EM | ecosystem: Host-associated > Plants > Roots > Unclassified | place... | reverse complement strand
GTTGGAAACTAGTACCTCCCCGTCAGACTATTGGTCTCTCATACAAGAGAGCGACAAACAAGCAAAGCGACTCCTCTCATCTGAATTCCGGGTCCTGGCCCGTGAAGCGGGCATGACGGAGAGCATACTTAGCACTTTTTTCATCACTTTTGACAGGATAAGTGCGCAGATGCCTATGGCTGCGAACATCCTCCGATTGATTGCGTTCCTCGACAGGCAGAATATACCGAAGGACCTAATTGTGCGGTCCGGTCTAGACGTACGTGATTCGCTGGATTATCGGAGGGCGATAGGCACGCTTTTGGGCTTCTCGCTGGTGAGTGAAGAGCAGGGTGGGGAGGTCTACGAGCTTCATCGTTTGGTGCAATTGTCCGTGCATGCTTACCTATCCCCTAAGGAGACGAGTGAGTGGAAGGGAAGGGCAGTGGAAATAGTCTCAGCACTGTATCCGGAATATGGTCATGGGGTTCAGCATATATGTGCTGTCTATCTGCCGCATGCACTTGCTGTGATTGAGGGTTCGACAGGTCCAACGGTGGACGAACTTCATTACCGGGTCGCATCACATCTTCGTAGTACGGGTTATTACGACGATGCAGAAATACATATCCGGCAGTGTATTGCTACGGGAATCAATAACGACCAGATTCCAGAGGGAACGCTCGGTTTAACTAGAATACACGCTTACCTCAAACAGACTCTAAGTCTTCTAGCGGGGTTGCTTTCCAGCGTGCTTGGCTATATATGGCTCCTGCTCTCCCGCCGGCATAGTCAATACTATCGCCAATACTGGGAGAGACGCAGGCTTTTGGCTCTGATATTAGAGTCCCAAGGAAGATACGCGGAGGCCGAGTCGTTGAGTCGAAGAGTGCTGAGGGGCACTGAGAAAACCCTTGGGCCAAGGCACGCAGATACCCAAGCGAGTGTTAATAACCTCGCCGCAGTCCTGAATCAACTGGGAAATTATATCGAGGCTGAGAAGATGTTTCGGCGTGCACTTAAAGACAAATCGGGGGCAGCTGAAGAGGAAGACCTCATGGGCCTCCGTGGTAATCTTGGTTCGGTGTTATGCCAACTAGGGAGGTATGGGGAAGCAGAGGAAGTGCTCCGGCAGGTAATGGAAAGTAAAGAAAAGGCCCTGGGGCCTGAGGATTATGATACCCTGGCAACCGCACATAACTTAGCATGGGCGTTGACAAACTTGGGCAGGTTTGAAGAAGCGGAGACTCTCTATCGCAGAGTACAAGATGGTCGACAGAGGTCGCTCCGACTAGAACACCCGGATACTCTAGCATGCACCAATAATCTCGCCATCGTCCTAGATAAGCAAGGAAAGTACCATGAAGCGGAGGGAGAGTACCGACGAGCGTTAGAAGGCTTGGAGAAAGTTCTCGGGCCAGAGCATCCAACCGTTCTCACTGTTGTTGGAAACCTTGCTTCTGTTCTCACTGAACTGGGCCAATATCAGGAAGCAATGGACATGCTCTGGCGCGCACTGGAGAGTAGTGATAAGTCACTGGGCCCCGAGCACCCAGACACAATCGGAGCCCTACGGAACCTAGGACGGGTCCTAAACAAGCGAGGATGGTACGACCAAGCAGAACTAGCTCTCCGACGAGTATTAAACCTCCGGGAGAAAGTTCTTGGACCAGAACACCCAGATACACTCGACACTCTCAGCGATCTCGCATCCATTCTTCAAGAACTCGAAAATTACGAGGAGGCGAAAGAAATGTCCCAACGTGCGCTAGCACTTCTAGAGAAAGCGCTTGGACCAGAGCATCCCCATACCCTAGCTAGTGTTAACAACCTAGCCAACCTGCACTCCCTCCTCGGCAATCACCAAGAAGCAAAAGCGCTGAACCTCCGGGCTTTATCCGCTCGGGAAACCCACCTAGGATCTGACCATCCCGACACTCTAGTCAGTATTGCAAGCTTCGCCAGATGCCTTTCCGACCTCGGCGAGTACGCGACTGCGGAACACTTGCAGCGCCGCGCCCTCTCCATAAACACGGAACTGTTCGGCGAGGAACATCCGGATACGTTAACACACATGAACAATCTCGGGGCAACTCTGCAGCAACTCAGAAGATTCTCTTCCGCAGAGGACATGTACCGAAAGGCACTTTCCGCGAGGGAGAAATTGCTTGGGCCAGAACACCCGGCAACTCTGATTACCCTGCAAAATCTAGCGGATGTAGTGGGTGAGGTGGGGAGGCATGGGGATTCAGTAGGGATGTTAGCTATGGCGCTCAGTGGGTGTGAGGAGAGTTTTGGGGTGGAGCACGGAGTTACCAAGGGGTGTAGGAGGAGGTTGAGTGCCGCAGTGGAGAGGTTCTGCGAGGGGGGTGATGTGGAGGTGATAAGGATAGGAAAGGGGAAGGAGAAAAAGGGAACAAAAGAAGAAAGGGATGGGGGAGAGAGTGCGGGGGCGATGGTGGTAGACATAGATGTGAGAGAATGAAGGTTATATAGGAAGGGAGACTCACAATCGATTTTCCAAATAGATCCAGAATGCTCAACAAACAACTACTAGCACACTACAAGAGTAGGAAGGAACATTTCAGTAGATAGTACAGTAGATATCCAGTACTTGATGCCCTAGTCTACTCTCGTCCAAGCTTTACTAGCTAGGCAAGTGCCCATCTTCTGCAACATACCCGAAAAGCACATCCGTAGGTTACTACCTTTGTAGCGAGCTGAGAACAAACAAAACTGCCCGCCAACATGATCCTTTCCAGAATCCAGTAACTTAGCCCATAACCCATACAGATCGATTCCTCTCTCTTGCTCTTAAAGTTTCCACTGGCTTCCAGATTGTGGTTGGTAATTACTCAATCAAGAGGTAAATATGAGTGGAATGAGAACGAAAGAACAAGCTTGGCTGTTTACTTTACCATGCGCGTGGGGGTGGATTGATATAGGTAATGGAGAAATAAAAGGGAGGGAGGAGAAAGTCAAGAACAGGGACTTGGGAACAGGAGAACGGAAAGGGTGCTGCGGGTGCGCTACAAGAGAGTGCGAGGTAGTAAGCAGTTAGAAATGGTGCACTATAGGCTGCATAGGGTGTAGCCGCGAGGCTGAGAGAGGGCCAAAGAAGAGATTAGTAGAAATCCAGGGGAGGGGAATTTAGCAATGAAAAGACTAATTAGAAAAGATTTATAATCCAGGGATGGTGGTTACGGGGAATAGAAACTGAACTCCGCACTAGAGGAAACAAGACAAGTTTGGAGGATGCGAGAAAATCCCTGATGAGTTGAAATTTTTGCAATGCTATTAGGAAATAAGCCCATCGATAAGGCATAGTTGCCGGCTCAGTCCTAGATTCTCAAGGCTTATTTTTGAATCTTTTGGTACAAGCTCGTCCGTAATATCACTCCGAAAAGTCTGATCTGACTATTACATGTTCAAGTAAGCATCAATGCTCTTCTTATAGAGCAAGCACTCTTGCCCCTTCACCCAGAACCTGAACCGGGAAATGGGGTAGCATTAGAGAGAGCTTTGGTGGTGCTCAATGATGGACAGAGGGTAGGAAGAGTGCAGTTATTCAATGGGAAGAGAAACAACAAACATTAGAGAAATACAGGGGGAGGCAAAATATATCTATCCATATTTCTCTATATTATTATAATAATATTATTATGTCGTCCGCGTCCAACCGGAATAGCCTAGCCAGGGCTGAAGATATATATACATATATATGTAGTCAAATCTCACAGCTTCCCCAGGGAAGCGCTATGAAGGATGAGACTCTTCTTGTTCTTAGAGTTTCACTCGGTATGAACCTCCTCCTCCTCCTCCTCCCTCCTCCGTCACCAATTACCCTTTTCTCCTACTTACCCATTTATTAGCACGATAGCACAATCCAGAGAGATACAGTCTCTAGAAACACCCGGGCACGGAATCCCTTCTTTCCTCTCCCCTCCCCTACAGTACGTATAATAATCAACTGTAGCTTTACAGCACTTGGCGTATGAGTATTAATCATAACTGGCGGTTTTTTCCCGTACACAACTTACCTCGGCTTCTAGTAGCCGGGGGGTATATATGCTGTAGTTTAAGGAGGCGTGGAGGTGGGATTGGGGGTTGTACCTAGGTGATGGCGGGTATCTTCAACGGCTGGTGGGGTGGGGAGTGAGGGGGATTTTTGTTGGAAATTGTGGTCACGGTCGTGCTCTGATATTATATTCTCTGTTGCTGCGGTCGCGAGTGACACCTCGTGACCGCTAGCGTCACCCCTTGTCCCCTCTCAACATTTACGCCCCTCTTCCTTCTTCCTCTCCCCTCTTTTCTTTTCTTTCTTCTCTCTCAATCTTCTTCTCTTTGTTCAACTAGTAATACAAGTTGTTCGCTTCCTTTGGAGACCGCTCCCCTCTTGAACTCGTGATACCGCTCACTTAGGGTTAGGGTTAGGGTTACAAGAGGGAAAAAAAGCCCCGCTTGTGTATACTAGGTAGGATGATTCGCATACATGGCCGGAACTGCTCGCAGACCATAGCGGGGGATGTATCGGGATAAAGAGCGTGTGGGGAAGTGGGAGCGCAGTGAAGATTTTTGTATTCCTTATATAAACTCCATTCCTCCATAGATAGAACAGCAAGCAACGAATCTAAAGAATATACAGAGTTACTCCTTGACTACACTTTCCTTCTCTCTCTCTCGCATATCTTGGCAATTGGCGCCTCATAACGGCGGTTGGGTAGACGCTGCCGTTGCTGGGGCATAGATAACAAGCATTTGCTGATATTTCTGGGCATGTATTGGATTTTAGGGAACGACTGTATTTGAATTCCAATGCATTATGTTACAAGCGAAGGATAGATTAGAGCATGATATTAACCTACTCCCTCATAATATCTTCATCACTCAGAATTAATTTCGGTGCTATAGTTTCTCTCATCCTCAGCACAATAGTCTGCCCCTCCCAGTCGGTGCCCAATATATTTTCTCATCTAAATCAAAACCATGGTTTACCGGCCTCTCCCTCTTTCATACCCCGGAGCTAGTAAATACGCTCTTCAGTGCATGCGACCGAAACCAATAATAAGCTTGTTAAAATCGTAAAGCATATTAGTCGAAAAATTCGAAATCATGATCTTCTAAAGGAAGCAAGGGAAAACCCGCTCAGTGCATAGTAGATTCTGGAGTCCAAATCCCCCGAAATCGCCTTCTGAATCAGATAAGGAAATATTCGTAGGATTTTTTTTTGAAAGGAGTAAGAATTCTGACAATTTCATACTCACGGTCAGGCTGCAAATGAGGGCTAACAAAGAGACAATGTTTTTTTTTATTTTAGGCGAGATGATTTGGGGCCTTTGAGACAATGATTTCAATCAACTTAGTGTGGACATGAGAGCTGCGGGACCGATTGTGATATCCTTTGAGGTTGCGAAGAACTGGTGGATCATAACTCCGATGAATGACGAATAGAGACCGAATTCAACAGGGCGGAGCGCGAGCTTGGCATATACCACTACAATCTAGTTGCGAAATAGTACATCAACCTCAATTCACCAATTTATTTCAAAGAAGGGGGTGAGGGTACGCAATTGCTCCAAGCCCATGGATAAGAAATAAAAAGGGAGGTGACGTGAAACAAAAGCCTTCAGAGAAATAGAAAGAATGAGAAGAAGAAAAAAAGGAAACATCAAAACTTACTTCTTTGAGGAATGAAGAAACACTTCACCGTCACCTCCGCGACTAAGTCTCCATAAAACCATTAGGCCAAACCAAGTTGCCCCCCAATCCTCCACCATTGTCTCTAACACTGAAAATTTGGCCAAAATCCCCCAAAGTCCCTGGCCAGCGCTATTAAACACTCACCCCTAACCCCATAAAGAAGCTTGTTCGTATCGGCTCCCGTCCTCCAACCACACCGTCACCCTGTGGACTGTTTTTTCAGGTACCAATTTCAAAAATGTTGAGTGGAAATTTTAACAGTGATGTGAGGGCACTGGGAGGGATTCGGGTTGGAGGAGGGAATAGAGATGGTTTCAGCTACCCCTCCTTTTCTGGGTCAATTTACCAGAACCATCACAACTACAAAACCAGCTTGGCACTTCCGCTGAAATTTCTTGGAAAAAGAACTGCTCCGAAAACCGATTCTCGTTCTCCTTCAATCCCTAAAGCCCCGGAAATGCCGACCTATCCTCAAACTGCAGCCGTCCACTCCTCCTTTATTCCTATGGATAACCACTCACTGGATGAACGGTGCCGGGCACATCCAGTCAGTGTGATCAAGCTGCCATGCTGGTTGAGAAGCTTAAGCCTGGAGGAGATTTTGAGGCTTTAAGAGGCACATGAAGGCCTAATTGACATTGTCGGAATTTCCCCAGAGGATGTGAAAAGGTGGGAGGATGAGCACTCAGTGGTGATTGAAAATGATAGCATCTGGAAAGAGTACAATTTCTGAACGAACGATTTGTGATAAAATACGGCACCCTACCCACCCATGAGGCGCTTCCTCAGTTTTTTTCAAGTTGCATTTTGTCTTCTCTGACGGAGCAGTTTGGGGCCAAACAGATAATGGGTTTGGTCAGGTTGGGACTGGAATGAGTACGTGATCAAATTACTCTTTTTCTTAATGGAGCTAATAGTGCCTAGCATTCCGGAATTTTAAGGGAGACTTTTGTGGGAGATCCAAGAAAATTCCTGACGCCTACGTGAAGTTGCCTGCGGCGGATTTCCCCATTCACGCAATGTGGGAAGAGAGATAAAGGGGGCTAATGGCAGCGAGAAACGACTAATCCTTATCCTGAACAAAATCTATCTCGTGCTAGGGACCCCTGAACGGGTGGTTGGATTATCTCCGCAGAGACTTCTCAACGCTGCCACTAAGGGCAAGCAGGTCTGCTGCGAATGCCTAGACATTTGATCATAAATCCTTGACGGTACAGGGCACCTCAGCTACTCTTCTGGAGACTCTAAAATCATTGCGCATGCCAAATAGCTCAACCGGTTGGATCAGTGGGTGTAATTGGATACACGAATGTTGGGAAATCATCAGTTATCAACATCCTTACCGGCCGTCTGGGTTGCTTATGGACCGCCTGTCCGACAGGCGCTAAAGCCGCCGTCACCACAAGCTTACTAGAAGTCAAGCTAGACAAAAGGCTCAAAATGGTGGCTCAAAGGACAACCAGGCACATCTCATCCTCCTAAGTGCCCTCCAACCAAGGCAAATCCTCGACCCGGTACCTGCAGTTTCCCTTCTCATCCGCCGGCTATCTATATCCCACATGCTCTTTGACAAACTCCTCCGCTTTTACAACCTCCCTCCCATCGTCGATACTACCGCCGCTGGTCTCACAACAGACTTCCTAATGTAGGTCGCACGAAAGTGTGGGCGACTAGGTGTAAAGGAGGCATCCCCGACATCGAAGGAGCGGCAAAGGTCGTCATAAGGGATTAGAGGGATGGAAGGAGTCAAGGTTGAATTGATCCCCCCAACCGCGGTCCCCACAACTACCAAGGTGTTAAGCCGGCCACCGCTGCCATAATGATTGATGATCGAAATGGGGTTGTTAAAGAGTCAACTGAAGAGTTTAAATTGGATGGGCTATGGGGTGAGGATTGGAATGCAGGCGGACAGGGCGAGGAGATCGAGATCGAGGATTGATGATTCTGTGGCATCTTTTATTTTCTTTATATAAAAGCTTATATAGTGCTTGCTTCGATTTTTTTTGTAGTGGTCCGCCACAGTGCTCTAGCTTTTCAGTAGATATGGGCTATGAATGTATAGTTCCGGCAGCCCATACGTATAATATCTTTCACACAAAACCCTAGTCTCGGTAGCCACCACAGACCTGCGGGGGGGAAATCATAATCACTATTGTACTCGAGTACAGTAGTGCTAGCTGAGCAAAAGCCGGTATGGGCACCCACCAACGATACCGATGTAAAACCTGGAGGTGTAATGAACCTCCCACCACCGGCATCCGTGATGAAAATAGCTTATCACACTCAAAATCGTATAAGCAAAATAAAAGGTATAACCTCACCTTTACATCTTCTCCCACCCTGCTCCTACTTTCTTTGCTCTGCCCCCTCTACGAATCATAAAAATTTGCAACCCGACGCTCTTGGCGAACCTGGGCTACCGCCTTGTCGCCGAGACGGGCGGGGATACCATCGAACAGCTCGAGCGGATGAATATCCGCCTCCTCAAATACCTCACCGATCGCGCGGATGATCCCATTGCGATTCCAGCAAGCAGGGATTTCCCACACACCGCTCATGCAAGCACTAGTGACCTTACGGAGGGCGGAGGTGTTGGAGGCAGAGGTTTTGGGGCTGCCTAGCTGGGCTAGGCTAGATTAGAATTCGATTAGATATTGATGAAAATAAGGGGGGAAGAGTCCCGGTTCTTTTTTTCTTCTCTTTTTTCTTTCTATTCTTCCCAGGTTTGCTCCGTCCTCGTTGGATGCCGGGGGATCGTATCTCTTCCTACTTACCCATGCGAGCAATTACCAATTTCTGACCAAACATGAGAAAGGGAGTGGTAATAAAGTCAAATATCCGGTAAAGGAGCAGAAGCTAAGCGCCGCTAGCAGAAGGCGGGGGGGGGGAAGGGAATGCGGTAGCTAGGGGAGAAATTCGGGAAGAAGCTAAGGCAACAGGCGGCAGGTACAATATGATGAGAAATTTTCAAGTTTTGGGTGGGGCGGGAACGTCATGGGACTCGGTCGGTGGTGTTAATAATTAATGTAATAATAATATTATTATCATAGCTTGAATAACCGTTATCGCATTAACCTCATCATAGCTTGTCACTCGTCTAAAAACTAACAGTTCACTTCCTCATCCCAACAAATCCTCAGAGCCGATCACCCGCCTGCACTACCGAGTCCAACCAACAAACATTAATCCTATCTTCTGCACGCGACACTTACGGGCACTCGAGTACTTTGCGCAGGCACCCTGCCCACACCCGTGACTCACATGTCTACCCGGTGACAAAAGTACAGCTAAACCACTGAATCATAGCCCCGCGCAGGAGAACAGGAGCGTATATATATATACCCACCATGTCCTGCCCTGACGGAAAGGAGAAGCCTGTGGTAGCTGTCAGGGGTGGAATTCGTCGACCGTGGGGCACTTTGCACGGGGCGCGGTATGTAGGTCATTATCGCTGGAGTATTTTGGTTTGCTGGTTCGTCCCCATAGGACGGGGGGTCAAGTTTTGCTATCATATAAAAAGAGAGTATGGTAGCGTTATTACTCATAGGCACACTCGCGTGATGATTTGGGAGATAAGGCGGGGTGTGGGATGTGTGTTAAGGCGGTGTTTCTGCTCTTTGTTAAAGTTTTCTTGTACAAGCATACCGGTGTAGTACCGGGACTTTTTTCCTTATTTTTTGATTTTCTATTTGTCCACTTGCCTGATATATTATGTGGGTAGATCGCTCTAGGTCGTATCGGAGCGCGCAAACAGAAGATATAAATAAAAGAAAGCAAAACCTGATTACCGCTCAGTTCTTGCAGTCGTATGGCGGGAGGGAACAGGCGCAGGAGAGGGGCAGGAGGCGCATTGGAGTGGCAATGGCAGTTTGCGTGGGACGGTAGTTGTCGCTGGGATAGTTGGGATGAGGGAGGAGAGGAGGAGGGCGAGGAGGGAGAGTATGAGGGAGAAGGGACGTCGACGGTTGCGTCACTGGTTAGTGAGCGCTCTGAGAGCGGGTCTCAGGCACTCGTGCCGGCACCAGTGCGGCCGGGAGGGGAGAAGTTGGCAGGTTTCAGGGGGCCGGGGCTGGGTAAGGAAACAAGTGGTATCTCCAGCTTGGACAGTCTCTTCTAGACGAAGTGAGATTTTGGTATACTCATTCGAATATCACTCATTCTTCAAGTAAGGCTAAATGTTTGGGTTAGAGGAGCCCATAGGCTCTCTTCGACGGTTGGAAGCTATCCCAATGGCTTCCTCCTCCTCATCAGCTTCGGGGGTCAGTGAGAGCTCTGTCTTCGGGGGCATGCACGGATCGAAAGCGACCTTTGGAAGTTATTTGAAGTACGTCCGGAGCTATCGGAAGAGCTATTCTTTCGGAACGCTCCTTTTCGGATATCTGACCTTGGTTATGCCTGAAAGGAGGAGGGGGCTGCGGGGGAGAAAGAAATGAAGGGCTTAGAGCTGTCTTCACCGTTTTCTTTTATATCAAGCCAGGTATGATACTTTCTGTTATTGTCACAGAAACCAATTGAATGGCACGACCGCATCCCACCCATTCAGAAAAGCAATGATTTGACCCTATTCCCTCGCCCCCTCTAGATCTCCGCCTTCAATTCCTCAAACAGCACCATCAACCGATCCATATCAGTAGCCTGCGCAGGCCACTCAATCCCCAGCCCCTCCTTTGTATTTGGCTTTGGAATCTGCCCCACACCACCAAATAATTAGCCCTCCAAACCCTTCCACCAAGCATGGCCTAATAAGGAGACCTACCATATGAACATAAACATGATCAACAAGCTGATAAGCCCCACGTTGTTTTGCAAAATGTTGTACTCCACTACAAGGACTGGGACAGAGAGGTTCTTTGCGGCGGGAAGGAGCTCGCTGAGTTCTGCGTCAGGCACATGGTGGAGCTTTTGGCGGTAGGCTTTGGAGATTCCAAGCTGGATGTGGGTTAGCTATAGGGTTACTTACCTGTAGGAGGAGGTGGGGGAGGGCGGAAGAAGAGAGGTTGCGGCGTGTCCACGGGAGAGAGGATGGATGTAGAGGAAGGCAGGGATTTTGTCGGTCTCAAGGAGGTATGGAGTGTATTTGTCTGTGCTATGTAGAATTTATTTTATTTTATTTTATTTTTGGATTGGGATGCGGAGGGGGAAAGAGATGAATTGGAAAATTGGGGACGAACTCGATCAGGTATGCCAGACGACATTGTCCACCGAGACACAACACAATTCGCTAGGAGAAAGGCTGCCACCGAGCCCGGCGATCCCAGAAGAGCTTTAGGTGTAGAATACCTCGCAGTCACTCTACCAGTACTAGTATGGGTTGCACTAAAGCAAACATTTCTGAAGATGGTTACTGGATATTCATATCGTCATAGCTGATCTTAGTAGCACTGAAAGCTGATCGTGGCCATATAAGGAGATACAGCCCTTAAGTTTTGTATATTTTACTATCATAGCAGAATTCGCCCGCGAGTCCCATACTAGCGTAGCACGCCCCTACTAGCAAAATACACAAAACTTATGGGCTGTACTTGGCGATTCATAAAGTATTCGGATGGCTTGGCTCTAATATTCACCTGTTTTGGCGCCAAGCCGTCTGAATACTTTATGAATCACCAAGTACCTCCGAACTCGTCATGTACGTGTCCTCCATGTGTAAAAGCTTTTCTTCTGCCTCACCTCGCTTCTCTCCTTAACTTACTTCTCTCCTATCAATATCCCTTTCTCTGCTAACTTCCTTTCGTTATTCTTGGCTTACCGTTTTTTCTGTTTCATCCAGTTCCCCTCTCGGTTGTGATTGCTTTCCTGTTTTTTCAGGTACCAATTTCAAAAATGTTAAGTGGAAATTTTAACAGTGGTGTGAGGGCACTAGGAGGGATTCGGGTTGGAGGAGGGAATAGGGATAGTTTTAGCTACCCCTCCTTTTCTAGGTCAATTTACCAAAGCCGTCACAACTACAAGACCAGCATGGCACTTCCACCGAAATTGCTTGGAAAAAGAACTGCTCCAAAAACCGATTCTCGTTCTCCTTCAATCACTAAAGTCTCGGATATGCCAACCCATCCTCACACCGATTCCCGTTCTCCTTCAATCCCTAAAGCCCCGGAAAGGCCGACCCATCCTCAAACCGCAGCCGTCCACTCCTCGTTTATTCCTATAGATAACCACTCACTGGATGAAAGGTGCTGGGCACATCCAGTCAGTGTGATCAAGTTGCCATGTGGGTTGAGAAGCTTAAGCCTGGAGGAGATTTTGAGGCTTCAAGAGGCACATGAAGGCCTAATTGACATTGTCGGAATTTCCTCAGAGGATGTGGAAATGTGGGAGGATGAGCACCCAGCGGTGATTGAAAATGATAATATCCGGCAAGAGTACAATTTTCTGAACGAACGATTTGTGATAAAATGCGGCACCCTACCCACCCATGAGGCACTTCCTCAGTATTTTTCAGATTGCATTTTGTCCTCTCTGACGGAGCGGTTTGGGGCCAAACAGAAAATGAGTTTGGTAAGGGTTGGGACTGGAATGAGTACGTGATCAAATTACTCTTTTTCTTAATGGAGCTAATAGTGTCTAGCATTCCGGAATTTTAAGGGAGACTTTTGTGGGAGATCCAAGAAAATTCCTGACGCCTACGCGATGTTGCCTGATGCAGATTTCCCCACCATAGTGTGCGAGGCCGGCTGGAGTGAGGACCATCTCGCACTAATGGATGATGTGAGGTTATGGTTACTGCATACTGGGGGTCAGACTAGGCTTGTAATTGTGATTTCATTCACAGAAAGCTATAAAAAAAGTACATCTGAGGTGGAAAACAATCGGTCCAGGGTGGGGGATGATGAGCCTGGAGTGGAGGATGGTGGGCTGGGGGTGGGCCAGGAGGAGTATTGTGGGCTGGGGGTAGGCCAGGAGGAGGGGGCGGAAAATGGTGAGCCAGAAGTGGAGGGTGAGCCGGAGGTGCACGGTGGTGAGCTGGGTGATGGCGCTCACAATAGGATAAGCATAAGCGAAGAACAGATGGTCATAGACAGTATTGACGAGACTACGGGATTTCACGACCTGATTGCAAAGCTGTTGGACCTGAACCGCCGAGGAAAGCTAAAGAAACCCTTGGTTGGCGATCTGCAAGGGAAGGTGCAAGTTTATAAGACCAGTCAAGACAATAAGGATATTACAGAATCCTTTGCAGCCACTCTGCTGCCAAGACCCACGAGCGAAGAGAATGGACCTAAAGAATTTGGGATAGCATTGGAGGACCTCTTCGGGGGTAGTGTCCCGAAGGGTCATAAACCTGATGATGAGATCATGTTTAATTTGGAAGACCTTGCAGAATTTGTTGCAAGATCGATGAGACAAACGGAGAAGCATAGAGGCAGTGATCGTGCGATAAAGCTTCTGAAAGGAGCTGGGGTGTGGGAGGAGAGAGAGACCTGGGCGCAAGGAAAAAGAAGGAGATTAAATCCGGAGTTGGAATAGGGAAAACAGGCGGGACCGGCATGCAGTGGAGATAAAACTTTTGTTTGTTTTACCCGATTATTCTTATGAGGATGCGATTGTATTTTTGGCATTGGGTGCGAAGGGATGAGACATGGAAAAACGGTATCAAAAGCTTGTATCTATACCAATCCTGCACAGCACAAAAGCTTTAAGTGACTCCTCCCACTCTACAGTTGTACTACCGGTAGACTACTGAAATTATTTTCCTTGCAATGGAATGTGGTAGCGACCACTTTAGCACAAAACCTCTCTTCGACAGTCGGAAGCTATCCCCATGGCTTCCTCCTTCTCTTCGGCTTTGGGGGCCAGCGAGAGCTCTGTCTTCGGGTGCATGCACGGATCGAAAGCGACCTTTGGAAGTTATTTGAAGTACGTCCGGAGCTATCGGAAGAGCTATTCTTTCGGAACGCTCCTTTTCGGATATCTGACCTTGGTTATGCCTGAAAGGAGGAGGGGGCCGCGGGGGCGAAAGAAATGGAGGACTTAGAGCTGTCTTCATCGTTTTCTTTTATATCAAGCCAGGTACTTCCTGTCACTGTCACAGAAACCAATTGAATGGCACGATCGTAGCCCACTCATTGAAAAAAGTAATGGTTCGCTCCTATTCCCTCACCCTTTACATCTTCGCCTTCAATTCCTCAAACAGCACCTTCAACCTATCCATATCAGTAGCCTGCGTAGGCCGCTCAATCCCCAACCCCTCCTTTGGATTCGGCTTGGGAATCTGCCCAACACCACCAAATGACTAGCTCTCCAAACCCTTCCACCGAGCATGGCCTGATAAGGTAGACTTACCAGATGAACATAAACATGATCAACAAGCTGATGAGCCCCACACCCCTTGTTTTGCAAAATGTTGTACCCACTGCAAGGACTGGTATCGGGAGCTTCCTTGAGGCGGGGATGTGGGAGGATGTGGGGGGGGGGGCGGAAGAGGAGAGGTTGCGGCGTGTCCACGGGAGAGGATTGATGTCAAGGAAGGCAAGGATTTTGTCGGCCTGAAGGAGCTATGAGGTGTGTTTGTCAGTGCTATGTAGAATTTATTTTATTTTATTTTTTGGATTGGGATGCGGAGGGGGAAAGAGGTGGATTGGAGAATTGGGGATGAACTCGATCAATTGGTTACGCGGGGTCAGGGAGCTATGTACAATTTTTTCAACTGGTCCCGGGGAGGGCATTCCAGGCTTATTGTTTTAGCTGTTGCCAATACCATGGACCCGCCTAAGAGAATCTCGAGTGATAAAGCGATTAGATTGGCACACACACAATTAGCCATGCAGAAATTAAGCTAACAAACTATACTACCTATTTCTGGCAAGCCTAAAATAGTGTTCTCTGGCCACGTGTTATTCCATCTCAAAAGCTGTCCTTTGTCTAACAGGTACTTAGACCCTCAGTCTGCTTTATTCCTAGTTTCTTCACCAACACCCGAACCACACACGACTCTTATTTCTACTCAATCCTCCTATTAAGCCTGGCACCCAATGCCGAATACCAATTTCAGTATGTTAGAGTAAACATGTTTTTGGAAAGGATCTTAGTTACTGACCATATATTTTACTGTACAGGTTCTATTTCCCAGGCAGCTGTTCCAGCCGCGATTATCACAATTTCTCTCCTTTCCCTTGGCCTGCTGGCTGTCTGCCAAAACCGCCACTACAACGCATTGGAAGCCGAGTACGCAAAACAAGCGGACATAGAGTTTCGTCTACTCCTCTCCGAAATAGATCGAGGGCACAAGGATCTCCTGAATACTATCTCCGCCTCAATTCAAAGCAGTTACAAGGAGCTCCGGGCTGATATCTCCACCGCTCTGCAAAGCTCTATGTTAGCAGAGAGGAGTGAAGAGTGATGGCCTGAATATCCTCAGGCATGATGGTGGTAACGGCCGGAGGAGTTCAATGAGGGTTAGTGTTCTCCGTTGGAGAGACTCTAGTGGTGGTACTGGTGATTACTGGAGAGCCTTTAGGCAGAGTGAATGTGATAGCCCATGAGAGTCTAGACGGGATAGGAGCGATGACACTGGCGTTTGAAAGGTTTCTTGTCCTTATTGTTTGCTTTTAATTTACTTCACACGTCTTGTGGATTGATATGGTCACCACACAGCTTATGAGTACACGTTATAACAAAACTGACTTAAGAAGAACAGAAAAACGGGAAGGGTCCCACTGGCGCACTACAAGATACCGGTAGTGTGAGGTGGCAAGTAGTTAGAAGTGGTGCACTACAGGCTGTGTAGCCGCGAGGCCGAAAGAGGGCCAAAGAAGAGATTAGTAGAAATCCAGGAGAAAAGGTTTAACAATGAAAAAACTAATTAGAAGAGATGGACAATCCGGGGATGGTGATTACGGCAGATAAAAAACTGAACTCGGCACTAGAGGAAACTAGAAAAGTTTGAGGAATGCGAGAAAATCTCTGATGAGTTGAAATTTTTGCAATGCTATTAGGAACTAAGCCCATCAATAAAGCATAGTTATCAGCTCAGTCCTAGATTCTCAAGTGTTATTTCTGAACCTTTTGGGACAAGCAAGCAGCTTTCTGAAAATCACCAACTTTTCTCCTTCACATTTTCTCTCAAGTGTAGTTAATTCACGCAGTATACCCTCCCCACACAATCAGAAAATGATCACAATAAACACTGTTTTGTTTTTTCCCCCCCTTCCACCGACATCCGCAGCACAGTACTAGTACAGGTAGGGTGTCTGACCGCCCCCCCATGAAAGATCACTCGATTTACAAAACTGTTTTGCTAAGCTACTGTAAAAACCTACCATGCCATCAATAAAATATAAGGAGATACTTTAAGACATTTGTCACTTTAAAGCCTTCTGATTGGCTGAGAGCTTGATTTGCTTTTTTGAGGGTTAGGTATCGGCCAAATCCTAGGGCTCTGATTGGTTAAAAGAATTAGGTGTCAGGCAAATTCTAAGACTCTAATTGCTTAATAGGGTTAGATATCGGCCAAATTCTTGG
>Ga0307507_10007317_pt1 | contig 16140 bp, 5 predicted proteins | sample 7_EM_MG_FD_207223 | JGI IMG/M metagenome (GOLD analysis project Ga0307507, IMG submission 207223) | Populus trichocarpa ectomycorrhiza microbial communities from riparian zone in the Pacific Northwest, United States - 7_EM | ecosystem: Host-associated > Plants > Roots > Unclassified | place... | reverse complement strand
CTACCTAACTAAAGCTAACCGACTCTGCTACGCCCTAAGTTAATTAGGAGGAGATATAGCTAACCTTATTAAACCTCTTTAACCGAACTTAGTACTAAGCCTAATTGTACTTCTTAAAGCTATATATGGTAACCTAAACCGCTAAGCTACTGCTTAGAGAAAGATAAACCACATAACTTAAGGAATAAAAAGCTTCCTAGTATACTTCTCTAAATTTAACCGTTATATAAAAGAAACAGGCTGGAACGACTCCGCACTAATTAACAGCCTTATTAAATCCTTAAGCCCTAAACTAAAAACCTCCCTAATAGGTGTAGACCTACCAGGAGCTCTTAACGCCTATATAAACATTATTAATAAACGGTATAATAATATACTACGTCTGACACCAAAGTCTGCTTCTTAATATAATATAACAAACCTATAAACGTCTACTAAGTTATTATCTTAGCCTAAGCACCCTAACGCCATGGATATTAACACTGGAACCCTAGGATATGCCCCACTAGGGTCCTTTAAATAAGAATAACGCACTAAGCTAGGCCTCTATTTTAAGTGTGGAAGTAGCTCCTACCTCTCCAACCACTACTCCGTCCCTATACCCCAACGCGAATTACAAACGGCCAATACTAGCAGCTGTTTACCGTATTAATCCTCTAGTTACTGTCCCTAATCTCTACCTGGTTCCAGCCCCGCATCTAGTAAGTACTACTTATAAGGACGAAGCTACAACTGATACGCTATAAGAACTCCACCCTAATCGCCTCTAAAAGGAAGGTCCTAGAGCTAAGTCGCTCTTTAGGACAGCGCTGCCTTAAGATCTCGTTGAATGCTTTGGATGTTATAAACTCTAACTCTTAGAATTATAGCATAACTGTTAACTATTGTCTTTGGTAGAATAATTAATAGGTTAATGCTTAAGTCCTAATTAATACAGGAGCTAGTGGCATAGGATTTATTAACAAGATCTTTATATAAGATAATAGTTTTACTTTAACCCCCCTTAACTGGCATATTAACGTATTTGGATTTAATAGTAAACGTACTATTTTAGGCCGTATTACCTATGTAGTATTCCTAAGACTCTAATACCTGAACCATAAAGAACTAATTAAGCTTTTTGTTACCACTCTAGGTTACTTAGTAATACTTAAACAACCTTAGATAAAGCTATATAAGGTAACCATTAATTGGGATAACCTTAAGCTTCTATTTACCACCTCCTATTGCAAGTAGAAGTGCCTTATAACTTGCTACTTAGACCCTAAACCAAAATCTAAAAAATCCACTAGGATCTATTAGTCTAAAAAGTCTACCTAATTCCACCAAGAACCCAAAAATCATACTAAACCATACGAACTGACCCTGACTACTATACCACCCCGAACTAAGTAGAAGCCTAAACTTAAGCTTAATATACGAAAGTACTAGAAGAACTAGTATTCTACTATAAAAAGGATACTTAAAGAACCTAAACCCAAATCTAATACTGACTCCGTACCTAACACTAAACCTAAAGTTGAACAAGAAACAGTAGATAATTAAAAGGAAGTTACTAGCCGGCAACTTACCCCCCTTTCTATAGATATCTGTATGATTGGAGCTACCCCGTTAGTATAACTCGCTAGGAAACCTAAACATACAATCTTCGCCGTTATAATGGCCGATATTAAAAAGGCCCTAGCACCAAAGAAGCACACTAACCCTGCCATAAAAGTACCAGTATACTATTATAAGCATCTAGAAGTATTTTTACAAAAGGAAGCCAATAAGTTAGTGGAGTACTGACTATATAACCACAAGATCGTACTTAAAGAAGGAAAATAACCAGGATTTAGACCCTTGTACGGAATATCCCAAAATAAACTCTAAGTATTATGGAAGTACTTGGACGAACACCTAAGTAAAGGATTTATTAGAGTAAGCTCTTCGCCTATAGCTGTACCTATAATCTTCGTTAAGAAACCTAGCAGCGGTCTGCGCTTCTATATAGACTACCAAGCTCTTAACGCTATTACTATTAAGAATCGGTACCCGCTTCTGTTAATTTAAGAGACACTAAACCGATTAAGTAAGGCTCGCTACTATACAAAACTCAACCTTATCTACGCATTTAACTGCCTCCGTATTGCAAAAGGAGATAAATGGCTTACAGCATTCCGTACTAGATACGGACTATTTAAATACTTAGTAACGCCGTTTAGCCTCGCAAATGCCCCAAGTTTATTCCAATACTTTGTAAATAATACCTTACGACCTTACCTAGACGTTTTCTGTACTGCTTATATTAACGATATCTTGGTATATAGTAATAACCTAGCTAAATATAAGAAACACGTTAACCTTATTTTAGAAGCCCTACGTGGAGCTAGACTATAATTAGATGTAGATAAATGCAAGTTCTATAAAACAGAAGTTCTATACCTTAGACTTATTATCTCTATAGACGGCATATAAATGGACCTAAAGAAGATTAAAGTAATTGTAAACTAGTAAGAACCCAAGAACGTTAAGGATATAAGAGCCTTTATAGGATTTGCTAATTTCTATTAACGGTTTATTAATAACTTCTCTGCCCTGGTTTTACCTTTTATAGCTCTAACCCGAAAGGACAAAGCCTTTATCTTTAATAAGGAATGTAAGAAGGCCTTTGCCTATCTAAAAGTTATGTTTACTACCGCACCCGTACTCTAACACTTTAACCTAAAATAAAAGAGTGTTATAGAAGCTGACTTATCTAACTATGTTACTAGAGGCATTCTGTCTTAGTATAATAAAGAAGGGGTACTACACCCTATAGTATACTTCTTAAAACGACTAAGTCTAGCTGAATATAACTATAAGATCTACGATAAAGAATTATTAGCTATTATTAGATGTTTTAAACAATGGCGACCTAAACTAGAAGGCGCTGGATTTCTAATTAAGGTCCTTAGTAACTATAAGAATCTATAATACTTTACAACCATAAAATAGCTAAGTCATTGTTAAGCCCGCTGGTTAGAATATCTATCTCGATTCCAATTCTCAATCACGTACTGCTTAGGCGTTTAAGGTCAAAAACCTAATGCCCTAACTCGACGTTTATAATACATAACAGCATAGGAAGAAGCGCGCGCCTACCGTAAATAAACCCTGCTTTGTTCTGAATTATTTAATCCCCTAGCTAAAGACCTTACGGTATATATCCTTAAAATGACTAATTAATTAATTAAACAGATTATAATTAACAAATACCCAAATAATAAGTTTATCTAAGAGACACTTAAGCTAATTTAAGATGGCGTTAGACACTCTAAAAAGATCTCTCTAAGTAAATATAAAGTTCGCGGAGACTGCTTATACTACCGGAACCACCTAGTTGTCCCTAATTATAATAAACTTAAGCTTAAGCTCCTTAAACACGTATATAACCTACCAGTAGCCGGCTACCTAGGCTAAGGAAAAACCCTAGAGCTACTCTAACGGGAGTACTACTGGCCAAACATGTATAATATAACATAAAGGTACGTCTCTAGCTACTATACCTGCCGACGAGCTAAAGCTTTATATAAGATATACAACGGCTTTCTAAAGCCACTGCCTATTCCAGACTAAAGATAGAAGGACATCTTAATTAACTTCATTGTTAATCTCCCTAAAAGTAAAGGCTACACGAATATTATAGTAGTTATAGACCGACTCTTTAAGATAAGACACTTGATCGCCTGCCCTAATATATTAGCACCTGCCGTTGCCTAACTGTTCCTAGATTATGTATAGAAACTCTATAGACTCCCCAAAACAATCGTCTTTAATAGAGGCCGCCAGTTTATCTTAGTGTTTTAGAAAGAACTAACTACCCAACTCTATATTAAAGCACTATTGTCTATGGCATATTACCTGGAAACGGATGGTTAAACAGAACGTGCAAATGCTATAATGGAACAGTATATTCGGATATACACGTCGTATCTATAGGACGACTGGATAGACTGGCTTACATTTACCAAGTTTACTGCAAATAACTCCGTCTTAGAAACCATAAAGGTCTCCCTATTTCTAGCTAATTACGGCTAGCACCCGCGAATGGGTTTTAAACCCTTTAGTAATATTCTTTGTCTAGCTTATCAGGCCTTATAAGTTATAGAAGCAAACAAATTTATAAAGAAGATAGAAGAACTATAGGAGTTCCTTATTAATAAAATAACATAGGCCTAGTCTGTCTATAAAGCCGTAGTAAATAAGAACCGAACCCTAGCACCAGCTTACTAAATTGGTGACTTTGTCTGGCTAGACACAAGAAATCTGAACACGAAACAACCTATTAAGAAACTTAATTGGAAGAACGCTGGCCCTTATAAGGTTAAAAAAGTTGTCTTTCCTTATGCCTACTAACTAAAGCTCCCTAATACGGTTAAAATCCACCCTGTATTCTATATGTTAGTCCTCTGCCCTGCCGCCCCTATATTAGACGCCCTGCCTAGACAGATCTAAGACCCTCCCCTACCAGTTAAAGTGGATAGTAAGGATGAGTACCTCATTAAAAGAGTTAACAACATTAAGTATAATAAACGGAAACGCAAATATATATACCTTATAAAATGGAGAGGTTTTACTAAACCCTTATGGGAACCTGCTGACTCTATAGGACTTATATAAGCCATAGAAGACTTTCACAAACTCCACCTAGAACTACCACAGCCCCATCTCGCAGATGCTTAAGTTTAAAGGGGGGGTACTGTTATGGGACACCCCCGTAACACCTTATACACGTCTACCTGTTTCCACTAACTAAATAACCAAAGACTGACCATGAGATGGCAATCTGACAGTAATCTGCCGTATTCTACCGCAATCTGCTGTCTCTACTGTTAGAGTTGCCAACTGGCAACTTTAAGGACCTCTAACTGCCAAATTCTACTAAGTTCTACTAGAACCGCCACCTAAGCTCTACCCTGCCTGTGTATAGCACAGTACCCGTTAACCTAGCAACTAAGCGAACGTTATATACCCTTTTTCCCCTGTTTCCTACTTTCCTTTTCTTACGCAACGTCTTGACTTCATTACACAGTTTATGTATATAGCTTAATAATATCTACTTCGCTATATATTATCATCGCTTGTGCTCACTCCGTGATAGGCCGTATTAGTAGGGATATATAGACGTATCTACGTCCGCGATACGCCTAGGACTTAGCAAACCCCTTCCTCTCTAGAGAAGAGATAATTAACTACCTATCTTCTATTTATAAGGACCCCTTTAAAGTACAGAATACCTACCTTAACTATAAAGGCCTAAACATAAAAATAACGGAGACCTTTTTAGCCTTCTAGACCTGTTTTTTACACCTAGCCGGCTAGGCCTAAATCCCCTAGGAAGATCTGCTACTAGACCTATTTAATAAGCTTACCTTAAACCTATAGCAAGCTATACTACTAGTCTTTACTACTATACAGATGCTAAAGGAACTAATGGACTAGTGCTTAGCTATTAATTAAGGCCTCTATTAAATTAAGGTATGTGCTAAGTAGTATAAAGCTAGGAACCCTTTAAGCCAGACCGCGAGTAATATAAAAATAGCTAATAGTGCCCTAGTACGGGCCGCAACTCCTACGGCACTAACTATTTAGCCTACTATTAATCTAGTAGCTAGTTATACAGCTAGTCCTGCTATAGGCCTGGTATAGACTTAGCCTATATATAGCAACCCCTATAGACAAGCCCTTAGTAATTAAGGAGCTTACTTTTTATATAGCTAAAAAGACTACTTTATAAAGGACTGCCTAATAGTGGTAAAGACAAATAAGGTTTTACTAATTTAGAAGAATAGTATAGAGCTAGAAAAAGAGGATCTTTAGAGGAAAACTCCTCTCTAGGGTTAAAAGGGATTAATATATCACATATTAATCTAGTTTGGCTAATTAGTAGAAGAAGTTATACTATCCCTTATACTTTATTCCGCAATAGATACTAAGTTTTAACTTCTGCTTTAGCTAACTTAGAAGTAAATACCTTTACCTTAATTAATATAAAGTGCGCTATAAAACTGGCTGGCCTTTTAAATACGCCTTTAGAAGAACTACCTAAGCTAATTCCTATTCGTGGGTATAACGGATAGGTAGGACCACCTATTATAACTATCTTATAGATCTATCTCTATATTAACGGATAAAGGCAGTATAATATCCCCTTTCTTATTACAGACTTTAAAAGCTATAATATAATCTTAGAGAGAAAATGGCTAGCCTATTTAGGCTTATAGCTTAATATACAGAATAGACGGCTTATTTAGCCCAAAACTATATCCCTAACGCCTTCCTTTATAAAAAAGATTAGTATTATAATAGAGAACCTTATACAGCTATAGATAAACACTGTTTACTAGGCTAATACTATATATAGGGACCAGGCTTTTAAAAAGGACGTATAGCTTAACCCGTAATAGATCTATATACTATACCGCCCCTAAACTACCTATATTATACTACCCGCACCAAAAATTAAAAAAGGTAGTAAAAAGCTAATAAAGCTCCCCGTAGGTAACTTAGGCCCTGGGCAGCCATAAAGAATTGCAAGGAGTATTAGACGCTATACTAAATATATAAACCAGATGGACAACTTGCAAAAGATAGAATAGGAGCTAAGAAAGATTATAAACCCTAAACCGTAAAATACGGCCTAATAATAGTCTATAAAGAACCTATAGACCTCTTACCAGTTAATATTTGCTATATTAGCGCCGTAGGATTCTATTAGAACTTAATTTAACCTAATACCATTACCTTTACTACCAGCTTATATAAAATTAATTAAATAATTAAGGAAAAGGAAAATAAGCTTAGTAAATAGGAAGGCGAGCTTATAGACAAGGAGCTAGTAGAATAGAAACTACCCTATTAACACTGGAAATTTAAGGATATATTCTCTAAGGCAGCGTCTAATATACTCCCGCCTTACTAACCATACAACTATAAGATTAAAATTAAGCCAGATAAGGAAGACATACTTAGCTATAGCCCCCTTTATCAGCAGTTTACTGCCGAGTTATAGGCTATAAAGCAGTACCTTATTAATAACCTAAATAAGGGCTTTATTAAACCTAGTTAAGCCCCTTTTAACTCGCCTATTCTCTTTACTAAAAAGCTAAATAGAGGACTTTATTTCTGTATTAACTACTATAAACTAAATAATATAACCTGCAAGGACCGCTACCCACTACCCTTACTTAATAAGACTTTAACCTAAATAAGTAGAGCTAAGATCTTTACTAAGCTTAATATCCGTTAGGCCTTTTACTAGATTAGAATAGACCCTAAATTAAAAGATTTTACTATATTTTAGACCTATTACAGAATATATAAATATAAAGTACTTCCTTTTAGACTAACTAACGGACTAGCTACGTACCAGTAATGTATAAACAATATACTCTTTAACTACTTTAATGACTTCTATACAGCCTACCTAGATAACATTATAATCTACTCTAAGAATAAGTTAGAATATAAGGAGCACGTCCATAAAGTCCTACAACGGCTCCATAAGGCCGGCCTCTAAGCCAATATTAGGAAATTGGAACTTAGTGTTAAGCGTATAAAGTACCTAGGGTTTATTATTAGTATAGATAGAATTAAGGCAGACCTAGAAAAGACGGCCGTAATTAACTAATAGGTATCCCTAAGGACTGTAAAGGGAGTACAGTTATTTCTAGGGTTTTATAACTTCTACTAACGCTTTATTAAGAACTATAGTAGGATTACCCAGCCCCTAAGCCTGCTTACCCATAAGAACCGGCCCTTTTACTTTAATATCATATATAGGCAGGCCTTTAATAAGCTTAAGAAACAACTAGTCTCTACTCCCTTACTCGCCCACTTTAATCTAAAACGGCCCTTAATGCTAGAGACTAATACTTTAGATGGTATTACAGCTAGCGTTTACTCCTAAAAGCAGACAGATAGAAAATAGCACCCTATTGCTTACTATTTAAAGACTATAGTAAATGCTAAGCTAAACTACTACATCTATAATAAAGAAATGCTGGCTATTATCTCTAGCTTTTAGCACTAGCGTATACAGCTAGAAGGGACCCCTAAGCCTATTTAGGTAGTCTCCAATTATAAGGCCTTAGAATATTTTATAATAATAAAGGCCCTTATAGCCTAGTAGGCACGCTAGGCGGACATCCTATCCTAGTTTAACTTCCTAATTATATACTGGCTAGGCGCTATAAATTATACGGACGCCCTTATAAGGTATAGACAGGACCTAGATAACTAAATAGCTATAAAGATCTTATTATAAACCTAGACACTACTATAACCAAAGCACCTTAACCCCTAGATATAGGCAGAACTAAATATAGACCCTTTAGACGCTAAGATATATCCCATTAACTCTATGGAACTTAACCTTATTAATAAACTAATATAGGCAAACTATATAGCCCCTTCTCTATAGGGGTACCATAAAAAGGTAAAGAATGCTACTAGCCTATAGTCCCTTAAAAACGGACTGTTTAAGTACTGGAAATAGCTAGTAGTGGTAGAGGAATAGAATTTATAGACTTAGCTTATTGCCAAAGCATATACTTAGGTTTCTATGGCCTACTCTAGAAAAAATAAGACCCGTAGAATTATTGGCAACCGCTACTATTAGCCTAGAATAGTTATAGATATTAACCGCTATATACAGAACTACAATAACTGCTGTAGGTCTATAATTCCACAAGATAAAACCCTAGGACTATTAAAGCCACTTTTAATACCAGAACGCCCCTAGCAGTATATCTCTATAGACTTCTATAAGTTACCTATAGACCGCGACAGATATAATATGATTATAATTCTAGTTAACCGCTTTAGTAAGCGCCCGTTCTTAATTCCCTATTATAAGAATATTAATACTAAGAGGCGGCCTAACTATATATCTACTATCCCTTAACCCGGTAGCGTCCTATAAGGATATGGCCCGTGCGTAAGCCTTAGGAACACCAAACAAATCTAGCTTTCTAATTGGCCAGTTCCTTATCGATAACTACAGGACGAATTCCACCGGGTTAAGGGATATCTACCAAATTTATAAATTACTAGATACTATTATATCTGTCAGGAATGAGGCAAGCTGCCGTTACGCCAGGCATGTTGCCGTCACGTGCTGACGTGGCCCTAGCGTGGTGAGGAACCTTAAGTTCCTCACCCCTTTCCTCATTCCTATTAAAAAGAATTAATTAACAATTATCATACTATCTACGAACCGTAGCTACGTGATATCCCCTTGTGTAACCAACACTAATCAGTGGTTAACTTCACTATTATACTATAGAACAGCTAGGTATCACTAAGAAGAGACAAGCCACTGTACCAGTGCTACTTGTGCTAGAGGAAGCTGTTTTTTGAGGTCAGAACTAGTCCTAAACCTTAAATAGAACTCTTCCATAAATCTAAGGATCTAAAAGGCCAGAACTAGTCCTAAGCCTTTCTAAGATTACGGATTCTTGCGTCCATTACACAGAACAACACGCTTTACGAGTCTTCGCAATTTAAGGCCAGAACTGGTCCTAAGCCCTATAACCGCAAATACACATCACAAACGCATACTAAACGACAAACGCGTACCAAACGACAAATACACATTACAAACGCGTACTAAACGATAATCCCTACACCAATAACACTTCCCTCCCTCTAAAAACATGGCTACGCCTACTTCAAATAACTGGAAAGACTCCTTACTACTAGGGGTAGCTAAGCACGCGAAACTTATTAATAAAGATTAGGACGAATTCGCCTTTAATATAATAACTTATACTGCAAAATAAGTTAACGGCTTTCTCCTACACCATATTATATTCTACCGAAATAGATGCTACGCCGATTCACAACTATAGGAGTATTTCAGGGAGGATTTTATAGGATGGACTGCTAATACCTAGGCACTTAGCAACGTCAATATTGTTTAGGATTTTCAAGACTTTCTCTATAGGAATAGGGTATACGTTGCTAAGAACAGTAACCCAATTGCTAGTAATATTTAGGCCGTTATTACTAGTACAGAAGAACCAATATGGACGGAAGCTAAGATTATACGTTAACTACGGAAACCTAAAAACAACCTATATTCTTCAGAAGGCAACTTTAATTCGTATTAAAACCCCCAGAACGCTAACCCCCCACCTAGAGCTGCTCTCCCACCTAGAGGTGCCCTCCTACTTAGAGTTACTTCGCCTCCACCTCCTCTACTCCAGCTAACCGGTGAGCCTTTACTATAAGAAGTCACGAATCTGATAAAGGTATATTTGGACAAAGAAAAGAAGTTTAGAGGAGAACTATACGACATACTTAGAGCAAAACTATAGGTCTTCTATAACTGTTACAATAAGGTCGGAATTTAACGCCACTAGTACTATTACGCTTTCTCTATTATATTAAGGGGACGGGCAGTAATATTCTATTATAACCATATTACGGGTAAAAACTATAGCTTTAATATAATGCTTTAGCTTACTAGAGCCCACTTTAAGACTAATAAAAATTGTTAACTTTATATATCCAAATAGCAAGAGACTATATTCCAGAGAGTTATTGCTTCCAACCTAATAAAGACTTATTTAGAGTGCCTTTAACTACTCTTTAATAAACTCTAGAAAATCCAACATGGCCTTACTAAAACCTACCAAAACAAGAACAGCCTAAGGGACCAGGTTATCTTAGCATGCCGTAGCGTTCCTAAGTGCAACTTGGCGCTATACAAACCTGCGGATACGTTTAAAGGAGTATATACTAAGCTACGCTCCACCATAGGTACTGTAATGCGAACACAAGAATCTCAACAGCTCTATACCAAAAATCCTACCTAAATAAGTATTCCTAACTAACACAATCACAACTAGACTGATCGAATATATAGTGGCCGTAGTAGGGAATACGGAAGAGGGTATAATTAACGTTAACTATAAGGCAACCATGGAGGTCCTTATGGAGGTTCATTTCAAAGTAATCACTAGAAGAAGTGCTACATTTATAAGAAGCCAAAGTGCTAGTCAACTAGATACTCCCTTAATAAGCGAAAAGAGGCATATAACAAGTTCCGTTAGAGTGTAAGAAACGTCAGAAATTGCAAGGTTACTATAGCCTACTTCTAAAGCTTCCTAGTTCAATACGAAGGCGTAGAAGACCTTAAGGGTGAGGTTAATAAGGTCGAATAGCTCCTTATAGATATAGAAATTAAGGACTACTCTCCTAACTAATACTTTACTAAGTATAGTGAGGTAAATAGTATATAAACCGTTACTGTTCTTAATAACCAATCTATGCTCTATTTTATTACGAAGTCAGATATCTTTAATGAGCCAAAGGAGAGCTTTGCGTTTTCCTTTAATAATAAATACTCGGCGAACGTCTTCTATGGTATTATGCCGGATACTAGAGCCGCAGGAGTATCTACAGTAGGAGAACCTCAAGTTCAAGCCCTTTAGTAGCTTAATAGCTCTGTTTAGATTAACCAATTAACAGCAGGCCAACATACAATTCGCTTTAGTAAAGGTACTATAATCTCTCTTAGCACAATTAGGGTCCAAACCCCCTTAGGATATATCACTTTCTATATTGTTTCTACGAACACTCCGTTTCTATTTTACATTAAAGATATGGATAAGTTAGGCGTTAGGCTTGACAACCTTAAGAATATACTTATTTAGGGAGATAATCGGGTGCCTATTATACGCAAGTAGGGTTACCCCTAGTTGCTCCTTTATTAACTAGAAAAGAGTGTTGCTTAGAGCCACTTAACTAAGTCGGAATTACGCTAACTATACCGTTATTTTGGCCACCCATCCGTTCATCAATTACTTAGGGTTCTTTAGCAAGTAGGCTATAAAGTTAAGGTTAAGGCAATTAAGCATCTTATAAAGTACTACTATTACTGCCAAATAAACTAGAAGTCCCCTAGCTGATTTAAGTTCACCCTTAAAGATAACTACAACTTCAACTTCTGTATTATCGTTAACGTTATGTATCTTAGCGGCAAGCCAGTACTCTAAGTTATTAACTTCTCAACCTCCTTCCAAGCCGCACGATTCTTAAAGGATATATTAGCTAGGAACGCATAGGATACCCTTTAGTTATGCTAGATTAATATCTACCTAGGACCCCCTAATTAAATCGTCTATAATGTAGAAAAGAACTTCTTATCTATAGAGTTTCAATAATAGATAAAGGCAATGGCAATTAAGGTTAAGGAAGTCCCTGTTAAGGCACATAATAGTGTTAGAAAAGTAGAGTGATATCACGCGCTATTACGCCGTGTATATAAGATTATCTCTTTAGAACTAGAGGACACTAGCGAAAAACTTACCTTGCAAATAGCTATTAAAGCTATTAACGATTCTGCTGGCCCAGATAGACTCGTACCCACGTTACTAGTCTTTGGCGCCTACCCTTAAATAACTGACGATTCTCTACCATCTCCCTCCGTTATGTAACGAGCTAAGGCTATTCGCAAGGCAACAAAGGAGATATAACATCTCTACGCCACACGCCAAGTCAACGACGCACTAGGAATGAGAAATGGCCTAAACACCTTAACTACGCTTAATCTGCCACTCCAGTCTAAAGTACGCGTATGGCGTAAAAAGGGAGGATGGTTAGGCCCACATTAACTCATTGCAATTAATAGCCAGACTTGCACTATTTAAATACCTTATAGACCCACTTAATTCCGTTTAACTGTTATTAAGCCTTACTACAAAGATAATAGTTCCAAGCCTTTACAGGATACCCTAGAAGATGCCCTAGAGGAGAACCACAATTAACGTACTCTAGAAGGCGACTACAATCCCAATACAATATTAGTAGATGCGCCACAACTACGACGTAGTAGAGGTCGCCCAAAGGGATTACAAAATTGCCAACATCTTATTAATTTTAAAGAGCAATTTATTGCCGCTATCGAAAATGGAGTCGAGTTATTAATGGCCTTTATAACAGCTAAGGAGAAGGATAACTTTAAACTCGCAAAATAGCTTTAAAAGGAAGATTATATTATAACTCCAGGAACTCCTTTCCAAGTATCTAACAAGTAGAAGATTAAGGGTCTTATTACAAAAGGAGTTTTTAAATTTAAGAAGTATAACCCTACTAAGTTTAATAGAGTTCGCATCTTTAAGTTAAAAATAGTTAATAAAATTAAGGGCAAAGCTACTAACGCCCCATTTAAAAAATCAAGGCTTGTTATCTAAGGCTACAATAACAATAGTAAGGAGGTAATTCTTATACAGTCTCCTATAATTTAACGAGCTAGTTAGCGAGTTATTATTACGCTAGCTCCCTCCTTAATAAAGAATAAAATGGTAGTTTATTTGCAAGATATTACTTAAGCCTATACCCAATCAGAGACGCACCTTTAGCGCTTAATATTGGCATACCTTCTAGAGCAAATTCGCCACTAGTATCCTAAAGATATGATTATAGTTGTGCTTAAGCCATTATATGGGATTGCAGAGGCAGGAACTCACTAGTGGGCTACCTACAGCAAGCACCATAAAGAGAAGCTTTTAATAACTACTTCTATATTTAATCCCTGCTTCCTTATCACAACTACAGGAACTCCATTTGGAATTATCGGTATATAAACTAATAATACAATTATCTTAGGAGACAACCAATTCTTAGCTCTTAAAGAAGACGAGCTAGTAAAGGCAAATCTTATAGCAAAGCTAAAGGAAAAGCTTAGTTTAACAACACCATTACTCTTTAATAGATGTATCCTCTCCCTAAATAAGGATTTTATTGCTCTGCGCCAGAAGGGTTAAGGTAAGAAGATTAATGTTATTAACGCTAATTCTCTAAAGTAAGGATACGTGGAGTAACGCGCTTGTGGAGCTTATATTACTTCTATCTATTAACCTAAGGCTTTATTTAATCTCTCTATTGCCGCCTAACACCAGGAACCAACTAAGGACGACGTTCTTGCCCTAAATAAACGCCTTTCCTAGTAAATAAACCATCTTAACTGGGGCCTATACTACGTGCCTGTTAATCTTCCCACCGCCAAGCTCTTTGTATTTGTTAATAGATCGTTTGTAAATAATAAAGATTTTAGCTCCCAGCTAGAATATAAGATTATTATCACAAACAAGTTTACTAGAGAGAATAACTTTATAATCTATAGCAACCTTATCCATTGGAGCTTAACTAAGAGCAAGCGCGTCACCCGAAGTATTTTGGCGTTAGAGATATATAGAATGGTTAGCGGAGTTAATATAGCAATTACAATTAGAACTACCCTAAAGATAATTATAGATTGACTTGAACTTCCTATTATCCCTACAATTATATACACCGATTTATACTCCCTCTATAAGTACTTAGTTAAGCTTAGTACTACAAAGGAGAAGCGCCTTATAATTAATATTATAGCACTTCGTCAATTCTACAAACGGCGAGAACTCTTTAAGATTTAATAGATTAACGGTTAAGATAACCCAGTAGACGTAATAACAAAGGCAAACCCAAACAAGGCTCTAGAAACGTTTGTTAACACAAATACTCTATATATATAAGTTAAAGGTTAGGTTAAAAGGGAGTAGGAGCATAACATTCTGTAGACCCTAACTTAAACCAGCCAATCAGGATTTTCCATCCCCGGGATAGAAAATTGCTATTGGCTCGCTTACTACTAGCGCCTTGGCGGCCTACCTATCTTTACGTTATCTACCAACTGCCGCATTGTCGCATATTGTCGCATATTATTTGGTATTGTCGCATATTATTTGGTATTGTTATACACTGTCTAGTATTATCGCATCCTGTCTGTTTGTATATATATAGATAGCAACCACAAAAAGAAGAGTTACCAGTGTCGGGAATAAGGCAAGCTGCCGTCACGCCAGGCATGTTGCCGTCACGTGCTGACGTGGCCCTAGCGTGGTGAGGAACCTTAAGTTCCTCACCCCTTTCCTCATTCCTATCAAAAAGAATTAATTAACAATTATCATACTATCTACGAACCGTAGCTACGTGATATCCCCTTGTGTAACCAACAATATCTAACCGCGGGCTGCAGTTTATATTAGCCTTCTAGAATAAGTTTACCTAAATCCTAGATATTAGGCTAAAGCTCTCTATAGTATACTACTCCTAAATAGACAGTTAGACAGAGATTATAAATTAATACTTAGACCAGAGACTTCAGCCCTTTATTAACTACTTTTAGGACAACTAAAGCGAACTACTACCTATAATAGACTATGCCCAGGCAACCCTACCCTATAACTCTATAGGGTTTATACCTATTTAGCTAGAAATAGGATACTTACCCTATATAAGCTTTAACTAGGAAAGACTAGAAGGACCACAGACTATACGCAAAAAACTATCTTATAAGGAAGCATAGTAGTATATTAGACACTTAGAAGAAGTATAAATAGTAGCTTATAAGAACCTAGAGAAGGCCCAAAAATTAATAGAATAGTAGGTAAATAAGCATAGGTATAAGCCCAACTTTACTATAGGCAATAAGGTCTAGGTTATAACAAAGAACTAAAAGATAAAACGGCCTAGCCGTAAGCTAGACTATAAGATGGCAGGACTATATAAGATCCTTAATAAAGAAGGCAACTTATACAAGGTTAAACTCCCAAACTTAATTAAAGTCTACTCTATTTTCTTACTAGATAAGCTATAGAAAGCTGTAAATAACCTACTACCTAGATAAAAGAATAAGCCTCCACTACTAATTTAAGTTAATAGCAACAATAAATGGGAAGTTAATAAAATACTAGCCTGTAAACTAGTATAAGGAACGCTAAAATACTATATCTAATAGAAAGGTTACAATCTAGACCTAACCTAGTACCCTGCCTAGAACTTTATAGGTTACCCCTAAAAGCTTAAAGAATTCTATAACTAATACCCTAATAAGCTAGGACCCCTAAAATATCTATACAAGTAGATAAAGTGCTAGTATAGCAAAGATAATAAGCTACCTATTAAGCATATAGATAAGAACACCCTATAGACATAATACGGATATATAAAGCCTAAGGGCAGGCTTTTTTAAAGGGGGGGGTAATATTACGGCGCTAGTAGAAAACGGTGGATTATAGCAGTAAATTATGGCGGACAGTTGCAGATAGTTTCTTACTGTTTTAGACAGTT
>Ga0307507_10007316_pt1 | contig 16141 bp, 4 predicted proteins | sample 7_EM_MG_FD_207223 | JGI IMG/M metagenome (GOLD analysis project Ga0307507, IMG submission 207223) | Populus trichocarpa ectomycorrhiza microbial communities from riparian zone in the Pacific Northwest, United States - 7_EM | ecosystem: Host-associated > Plants > Roots > Unclassified | place... | reverse complement strand
TAGCGCGTCCGTAGGTTTGTTACGGCAGCAGTGGTTCCCAAGGAGGTCAAAAAGTAAGGTAGTAGAGCACCACTGGTGACTCGCAGGCGACTCGCAAGCGAGCCCCAAAAGGCAGGGAGACGGATCACGGGGTTTTCTCAAATAGAGTTTTCTCCCCACATGTATATAAGGAGTAGTCCGCGTGGGCCCAACAGGGATCCGAATCGGACGTTAAGCAATGAATAATAATATTTTTTAGGCATAGTATTATATATTTAAAGGACCACAGTCCCTACCTAAATAGTTCCTTTTTTTATAGTAAATCTTAGAATATAATTAGAGTTAATCTATTAGACAACCACTCCACTAGTTATTATTACATTATTGACTTCTTATTTATCTATATACCTAGCCTATTAGTAAGTCTACCGTAGTATTTCCTATAAGGCTTTATTACACATTTACTACCTAGTTACGGTATTAATAAAGTTAAATAATATACTACGAAAAGCACTAGTTATAACGCTATTAACGGTAGTAACTACCTTAGGTACCTTAGGGGACGCTAGCATAAGGGACACTAACTTATAACTAGTTACGGTTAGATAGTTATAAGAAATAGTTGATTAGTTAACGGATAATAATTAAATACTTAAAGATAGAATTAATGGAATTGGAGTAGTAAAGGTAAAGTTACTATTATTTAAATAATTCTTAGGGAAGAAGTTAAAGCTTAAGGGGTTTCTTATATAAATGCGCTTTAAGGTAGTATAAGAAGGTATAAAGCTTACTATATTAATGGATTAAGTAGTCTATGCGGGACTATTCCTAATAGGTAAAGTACTTAAGTGGTTTAAACCTTACCTTACTAAGATATAGAAGTACAGAGACACAACTACTAACTAAGAGGTTAAGTATATATTCTTAAGCTAGCAAGGATTCGTAAATTAACTTATATAAATGTTTAGAGATCTAAAGGTAATAACTATAGCAGAACGGAAGCTCTAGAACCTAGTATAACGCACTTTAGTAATAAAGTATATAATATAGTTTTAAACGCTCGCTATATAGGTTAAATAGAATAATAAGGCGCTTATAGTATAGTATAAATAAGGACTTAAAGCAAAAGTCTAGGACGTGATTATCCTAATAGAAGATGCGGATACCCTAAGAGAATTAATTAATTAAGCAATTAAGATTAATAATAGAATCTACTAAAGAGAATAAGCTAAGAAAGGTTAAGATAGAGTTCTATAGTTATATAAGGCGTAGAATATACAGCAATAGATATAGAGTTATAAACTATAAAATAGTAGACTAGAGCTAATGGACCTAAGCAGTACTAAAGAATCTAAGAGATAGAGTAAGAAACTATAGAAACCTAGAGGTTAAGGATTAAGTAATTATAGGACTAAAGAGCAGAGGCTAAACTAGGGGTTTTAGTAGTAAAAGACGTTTAGGCGGACTCTATAATAAGAAGAATAGTTTAAAAAAGGAGCTTATATAAATTATAGGAAATAAGGTTATTTCGCTAAAGACTATAAAGGTAGTTAGAGTAACTACGTAGTAAAGGGCACTAGGTTATTAGAGTATAATAATATAGATATAAGTGTATTACGCGGGACTAAGGAGTATTTAATTAAACACTTTACATTTTATTATAATAACGCATACTAAATTTATAAGGACGCTAAGTATGGCATAAACTATTAACTATAGGAGCTAGAGTTATAAGAACTTAAAGGAACTAAAGAGTTAGATAAAGAATAGGATTAACTCTATAAGCTAGATTAATATATTATAGTAATATATAGATAAAGATTAGTAGAAATAATAATAGAGTTAAAGTATTTATTAATTAATAGCAATAAAGAAGAAAAAGTGGTTAACTAGGAATATATAAACCTTAAATATATAATAAAAGCAGAGACTAAAACTACTATAGAACGTGGTTTAGTAACGGGTATTATAATACCATTAGATATAGTATTTATCGCTTTATAAGATGGAAGGAGTAATATTTAAAGATAATTAAGTAAGTAGATAACTGCTAGTGCTAGCTTACCACTTAATAAAGGTAAAAGGCCATAGGCTTAAGACTCTTAGGATAAAATAAAAGACGCTTAAGATTTTTAAAACGAAATAGAATATACCTAAAAATCTATAACGGACGAGAACTAATAGAAAAGGGCAGTAGCTTAGTTCTAAGATAAGTAAATAAGTATAGGATAAAGATTCCTAAAGAACTAAGATTTTAAAGAATAAATAAGGTCTATAGTAATTCCAAGAGAATATAGTGTTTAGCTTAAAGATTAAAAAGTTAACACTATAATTAAAAAGTAAGAGAGCTTTAAAGATCTAGCTATAAGACATAGAAAATAAAAAAGTTTAGATAAGTTTAGATAATAAATTATTGTATAGTAAGAATAGAAACTAGACTAGAGATCTAGTATGCTAAGATATATAAAGGATAGAGCACCTATATAAAAGGTTACTAATAGGCTAAGGGTAGGAACGCTAAGAGCTAAATAGTTAAATAACTTAGAATAAAAAGAGGATCTAGGGATTCTAACTAGATTTATAAAATAATATATAAAAGGTTGTAATAATATAGTAATAAGAAGATACTTTCTTATAAATAGATTGTATATACTTATAAGGCTATTTTAAAGATAGTATAGATAATAAAAGAATAATAAGTAGAAAGACTTCTTATAAGGGCGCGAAGAGGCTTCGGGGAAGATTTAAAGGAACAATATAAATTCTATCTAAATCTATGGGTATATAGCTCTTGCAGAGTACAAGACGTTGCGTGAAGAAGAGAAAGGAATATAGGAAACTTGTAACTAAATATTCGTAGTCTTGGCAGCAGACGCGTGGGCACAAGCCCACGCGGATTTTGACAGGGTTTGACCAAATTCCATTACGTCGGTGGAATTTGGTGGAGACTGGTGGAAATTAATTGAGTTGGCGGAATTTGGCAGAATTCGATCAACTTGGTAGAATTTGGCAGAATTTGATCAAAGCGTTGGATTTTATCTGTCGAGTGTTTCACCGAGACATTCTTACTGTAACTGGGCTAGTCCCGTTACACTTCTGTATATAGCTAGATAAGAAAGTTATACTAGATTAAGCTATATTAGAAAAACAGATAAGTTATATTAAAGGAGTATTAATTATAATATTAAAGGATCTGGAAAAATAGACTGTAGACTAAAGAGAGATAATGCAGATATTAGTACTAGCAAATAATATAGCAATATTTAGACCAATAGGGTAAAGGTTTAAACTTAAGGATAAAAATAAACTAAGAGTTAACCTAAGACACCTAGTATATTATATACTGGCATGGATTACATATATAGATAACGCGTATAATATATATAGAATACTAAAGGATAAATATCACAAGTATCTAATAAGAATATATTAGATAATGGATAAGAGGCGGTATAAAGACACTAAGTATATATATAGATAGCACCTAGTAGAAGTTTAGAAGTTAGGCGATTTAATACTTTAACTAGGAAGATTCCTTATAGAAGAATACTTAGACGGATAATAGTAGTAGGAATGCACTAAGAATATATATTTATAGTATATTAAGAAGAAAAAGTAAACTAAGTATTGGCTAAAGGTGGATTAAGTATAAATAGGATCTAGTAGCTAATAGTTAGGAAAAGTACAGGCCTATAAAACTAGAGGGAGCTAGTAGTAGAGCCTTAGACCCTTAAAGGAATTTAAGGATAATACTTAAATTTATAAATTAATTAGTAAGATTAAAAGTTTAAAGTATTAGTAGATAGCAGAGCAATAAGGAACTATATATTACTAATAATAGTTAAAAGGATGGGTTACCACAAAAAAAACCTATATCTATTAATAATAATTTTAGGAAATCCAATAGCCTATAGAGGAGGCATTATTAATCTTAAAATAGGACCTATTTAGATAACTATTAAAGAAAAATATATTAAGATATCTTTTAATATCCTACTATTAGGAAAGGATAAGGTAATATTAGGAATGCCTTAGTTATAGGAGTATAATCTAAAAATTAATTAGGTTATAGGTTAAGTTAATATTAGGTATTAGAGGTCGGGGTTAGGCTTAGTGTAACCTTGGGTTACGCACGACCCCCTAAGGTCCGCGATATATCGTCCAAATATCACCCCCCCCCTTAGGTGGTGGCCCCTACTTTTCAGACGCGTTTTTAAGGCCTAGGTTAGTACTAGGTTAGTATAGAGATCCTTATCGCATGCCTTTAACCTTATTGTTGCCTTAACAATCCTATTTTCCAACCCTCTACTGTTCTCGTGCCCAGTGTTATTAATAATATTTTTATTCATTGCCTTATAACAATATATTCATTTATAAAGAGTGATAATAATTAAATATTTTAACAGCCCTTATAAATGAATATTTATAAAATTATAAATATATATAGAGACTTGAAGCTCTTATAGTGTAGTAGAAAGCTTTTATGGTATATAGAAGGATACTAAGGTATAAATATAGGACTAATTTTACACTGTACGTTCTGATATATACGCAAGAGTTAAATTTTTTAAACTCGCCTATAGATGCTTCCTTTCTGTAATATATTCAACCACCCCCCCCTAAATACTACCTATAATCTAGTACTATGCCTCCCTCTCTCTTGCAATCTATTATTATTAACTCTAACAGTAATTCTAACACCTAGTTAGAATTATCTAAGCTTAAAAGCAAGCTTTTTAAAGATAAGAATACTAATAAAGAATCTAACATATTATCCTCTACTAATACACCTACTAAATCCTCCCCCCAATCCTTTAAACAGGCCCACAAAAAATAAAGAGTTAGGGCTGTAAATACATAGACTCTCACACGTAAGCCTATTGGTAGTAAGCCGCTTGTAAATAGTAAAGGAAGACAATATTGGTACTGTGGGCAATATATATTTTGGCGTGATGTAGTTACTATAAATATACGCTCTCATCTATTTAACGCCCACAGCGTAGTTATTAAGGAGGAGGACTTAGTTATTAAGCGGGCTATAAAGTAGAGTCTTTAGGGCCTATTCCATAAATAGGGAGAGCTTTATACGCAGAACCTTAAAAGGAAAAAGGAAACTATACTAAGAGAGAGCGTTAATTCAGCTCTTATACGCGACGCTTTTATACAGCTAATTGTGGTTCAAAATCTACTATATAATATAGTAACTTGGCTAGAGCTTTAAGCGCTACTTCTTATAGTAAATTACACCTATAAGGAAGCTCTGATAGACTCCTATACTATAATACCTATAATAATTGAGGAATCCTATATCCTTAATAAGGAAGTTCTTAAGCAGAAGCTCCGTTGCTCTCTTACCCTAATATACCTCTTACTTAACGCCTGGTCTTCGCCCAATCGAAAGTCTTTTATTGCAATCTGCAGTTACTTTGTTAACGATACTAGCGTACTTCAGAAGGCTCTACTTGCTCTACCTTTCCTCCCTAGTAAATACGGCGGTAATAAGCAGGTGGAAGTCCTCTGGCAAGTCCTTAAGGACTACCAAATACTTAATAAAGTTGGATACTGTATGGGCGACAATTACGGTAGTAATAATAGACTTCTTTAAGGGCTATCTAAGAGGCTTTAGGAGGCAGAAATTAAAGCTTAATATAATCTATAGTAACACCATATTCGCTGCTACGGGTATGTACTTAATATAGCTACACAAGCTTTCTTCTTCTCAGAGGATAAGGAAGCCGTTAACGCTGCCTTTAAGGAGGCTCGCGAGAAGCTTAAGGCAGAGTTAGATTTTAATAACAATTAGATTAAAGAGCTCCTTGCCAAAAGGTTTAAAAAAGGGAAGGCTAGTAAGTTTACTTATTATAAGATTAGTCCTCTAGGAAAGGTATATAACGTTATTGTATATATTTAAAGCTCTAACGCCCACTATAACCACTTTGTTGTAACTGCTCTTTAAGCTATTCCTATAAATAATAACACGCGGTAGAACTCGTGGTATAGTATAATCTTAGTGGCTCTTAAATTAAAAGATGCAATTATAAAATATTAAGAGCAGTATATTAAGGAGTTTAATAAGGAAGATATCCTTAACGCCACTAATTAAAGAGCTTTTAAAAATATTAGAGACTTCCTACAGCCCTTCTAGAGAGTTATAAAGGAGATAGAAGGTAATAAGGCTACTCTTAACAAGGTGCTTTATATAATGGATTTTATAGTAGAGCACTTTAAATTAGCTTTATATAAGTATGTAACTAACCTAAAGCTCTACGACTGCATTTAAACCAGCTAGCACGCCTTTAATAAATACTACCTTAAGACCAACGAGGTTACTGCGTATGGCGCAGCCCTACTATTAGCTCCTTACTGGAGGAAAGCCTATATTAATCGCAACTAGAAAGCCACCTAGAGGAAGCCAGTAGTTAATGCAGCCTAAAAGCTTTGGGTGAAGGAGTATAAGGATAAGTATATAAGTAGGGCAGAAGAGGAGGAAGCTGTTACTTGCAATTAGAAGCCTAACAAGTATAATCTTTAAAATAAGAAGCAGTCAATCCTTAATATAATTAAGGATGAATTTAAATACTTTATTAACGCCTCCCCTACTAATCTTCCTGCTGGTACTACTGCCCTTAATTAGTGGCTTAATTTAAGTAATTAAATTAACTACCCAGCGCTCTACTGTATGGCGATAGATATCCTATTTATACTACCTATATTAATTAAACTAGAGCAAATATTTTTAGAAGCCTAAAGGATAATTACCTAGTAACGGATAAAGCTTGGGCTAGTAAATATTAAGCAATCGGAGTGCTTAAAGTTGTGGGTAAGAGGAGGACTTATACAAAGCTAGAGAAGAGAGCTACTAATAAACATTAGGGGGGGGGGAGAGGCCTCTAAGGAGACGTCGGCTACATAGATTTAGTACTACACTATGCCAAGACTGGTGATATTACCTATATCTAAGATATCGCAATTATTCATTCATATCGCGATATTTTGATTGGCTTATGAATTGAATATAATATTTAGCCTATTTATTTATTTATTTATTATTAACAACGCTGCTTATACCTACGCTAACTCCTGGCTCGCGCGGGGCTTCTAATTTTATATAGAAAGGCCTACTATAATTCTAATTCTATAATATAGAGCCCTCTTCTTCTTCTTCTCTATTAATATTTACGTGTTTGGTAGCTTTATTTACCTATACCGTGCTTACGCGTCTACCCCTTTACCTCTTGCGGATATAGAGTCTCTTAGGAATCTTCTTACCCTATAGTCTACTACGGAAGCCCCCCTAGCCTCCTCCCCCTATAGCCTCCAGAACGAATTCAAGGCCCAAATAGCACGGCTGTAGGATATTTATAAGGCCTAGCGCTTAAAGAATACTATAAGGGCGTATAAGCCAAAGCAGAAAGAGTGGGAGGACTAGTATATAAGACTAAAAGGTAATACAGACGGCGCCTAGGTAATAGAAGATAAGCTTTACTTATTTTTAGAGTAGTAAGTTATTAATTAAGAATCGCGGGCCGCTGGCTATTAAAAACGGAAGTTAAAACGGAAAGAGATATAGAAAGATAGTGAGTAGGCAAAGAAGAGGTAGAAGATAACTATAGGAGGGCCGCCAAGGGGAAAGGCAGCCGTAGGGGTAGCTGCAGCCGCAGGGGAGGAAGCTATAAAGGAGGAAGAGATATAGGATAAGGAGGCCCTAGATGCCCTATTTAACAAGACTATCCAATACTTAGTTATAAATAGCTATGTCTCCACTATTACTAAGCTCTACACATGGTAGTTAAAAGGCAAGACCTTACAGCCGCTATAGGGGGCGAAGCTCTCGGCAGTACTAGACAGCGTCCACTATAATAAGAACCGGATTTAACGCGTTAACTTTATTAATTAAGGCCTATTTATAATTACTAGCGGCTATAACATTAAAGGGCTTAAAAAGGTAATTACTTAATGCTAGGAGACAGGCTCTAAAATACCAGGTTTAGTTAAGTCTTACCTTTAAACTGCGGCTAAGCATTTATTAGGTTTGTATATTACGGTCTATATAAAGTATTTACAGCTACCGTTTTCTAACCCATTTTTTAGGCCATACTACCGTTACCTAGGGTAAGAGTAGATAGAATATTTAGCTTGCTAACCTTATCCTTATTAAATTAGAGAACAAAGGGCCTAAACTAGACAAGCCAGCGCCATATATAATTATATTAATAATATAGGGGAAGCAAAATCAACACGGTAAGGTTAAGTATATAGGCTATATACGCAATACTAACCCTATCCTCTACCCTCTCTCTACAATAGCCTTCTACTTCTTTAACCGCTGGGGTAAGGACGGCGCTAAAAGCTTCCTATTCTTTTAGCAGCTAGAGGACTACTACAACCTATACATCTTCCCTAGTAGTATTAAAGTACCGTAACGGCCGTTAAGCTATTATACACAATTTAAATAGAATAAGAAGATATTCTAGGGGGTAGGAATTTACTTAAAGGAGAAGACCTATAGCGCCCATAAGCAGAGCGTCTGGCACGCTAAGCTTAGCAGTGTTAAGGAGACCCAAATTAGATAGGCCGGACGCTGGAATATAGACGCGATAATGGGAGCCTACCTTAGCTATCTACCTTGCGCGTTTATGCGGTTAATTGCTAGCTTCCTAAAGAAAGGAAAGGGCTACTTTCTTCCCTACGCGCGAGAGGTGCTAGAGGAGGCCCTTTACTTAAAGATATAGCCTAAGACCGATATTTGGCTAAAACGCATAGAGACCTACTGCCTAGAGAAGGCTGATAATAAGGTTATACAGCTTAACCTTATAGGCTTAGGATTTCTACGCCTCCTCTATATACTTAGGGTAATCCTATTATAGGACTCAGTAATCCTATATAAGCAGTTCCCGCTCTACCCCCTATAAAAGGACTCCCTCTTTGGCTATAAGGAGTACCAGAGGTTTGCCATACAGGTAGAAAGCTCACTAGCCAGCGTAGTTACGCTAGACAAGATAATAATACGGAAATACTAGCCCACCTATAAGGCCGTAGCTAAGCTAAGACACAAGGCCACGATTTTAGAGATAAAGGGGGTTTAATTATACATATAGACAATCTTAGAACGCCTTAGCAAGATAGAAAGGTTATTAGTATTATTTGCACCTATATAGATCTAGTAAGGGAAGATAGGTATCTAGATAGGGCCTACAGAGTCTATATATCCGTCTTTAGACGGCCTTATATCTATATCTATATCCGTACCCGTACTTATGTCCGTACTTACGTCCGTTCCTAAACGCGTTAATGGCCAGATTCCGTCTTTAGATAAACCCTCTCCTGTATATCTAACCCCTAGAGAGATACTAAGAGGTCCTTAACTGTCTACTACCGTAAAGCCTGCTTAGCCGTCTACTATAACGTCTACTATAACGTCTACTATACCCCTGTAGCAGCTGCCGCAAGCTTCTACTATACCCCTACCGCAGCTGCCGTAAGCTAACGCTTAACCTCTCCCATTTATCCTTAACCTATAGGCGCCGCTAAGGAAATATAAGATGCTTTAGGGTAGTAATTCGGTGTTCCAGCTCTAGGCTAAGTGGACTTTAGGGCTAGTAGGTAGGCCGTTAATTAAAGCTCTTAATTACTGCTAGGGGGCACGCTAGCGGGTTAACAGCAAGGCTATATTCTATAGCTGTCGCCATAGGATAATTAAGGATATAAGACAGCGCGTAGAAGATGGTACGGCAAGAGATAAGAGATAGGCTATTAACCAGCTAGAACAGCTACGAGGCCGGCGTTCTTTGGATTGGCTTTATAAGAATATCTAACTACTAGGCAGGGGAGGAAAAGGGAGGGAAAGGCTCTATATTAAGCAGTATATATATATATATAATACTATTTTACTATAGGACTACTGCAGTAACTAAGATGCCTTAATATAGGACTCTACTAGTGACTGAGATGTCTTGATATAGGACTGCACTGTAGTAACCAAGACGCCTTAATATAGGACTATATACTCTAGTAACCAAGATGCCTTAATATAGGACTATACTCTAGTAACCAAGACGTCTTAATATAGGACTGTACTATAGTGACTAAGACGCCTTAATGTAGGAATAGAGCCCGTTTAGGTGTTGTAAATTTAGAGCAACATTACGCGACCATCTAGAAGTACCGATTTAACATAAATTATATACCTTTTTGTCCAAAATCGCGTGTAAAAGTACTCGGGGGCGGTCGCTGCGCGACCTCGTGTGGGGTTTAGGCGCGTTATTAGTAAGGGTGGCCCTAACCTCGTATTAACCCGGGTCGTAACCGCGCCAAATCAGCCCCCCCAATATGTAATAGATATAGACAGGTAGGCAGATGCAAATAGGTAGGCAATATAGACAGGTAGGCGATGTAGGTAGGTAGGTAAGTCAATAGGTAGATAGGTAGAAGAGAACCATCGCTATATTATATTAAATTATCTAAAATAATAATATTTATTTTGCTAGCCTTATAAATAGCTTTAAAGTAGCTTTTATTTATTTAAAATATGTTATTAGTATAAAAGAGGTAAATATAATTATGGCTGCTAAATGCGCAGATTACTAGCAGGTTGCGCGCAGGCTGCGTGTTAAAAAAACACGATATAGGCTAGTCGGTCGAGTTGCCAAATGACCTCAACTGCGCGCCAATTGCGTCAACCACTAACCATTGAGGCCATTGAAAGGGTACTATATTTTGCCGATGTAAAAGAACCTAAGTGTTCTTATATTGCTAAACAGAGGGCCCTTAAGGCTTAAATAGCCGCCTCTATTTAGTTGCTTCGTCTTAAAAAGGGTTGTAAAAAGGGTTGTTTAAAAAAGTGGCGTTTTACTAAGTAGGGTCTTCGCGAGCTTAAATAGGAGGAGGCTAGAACGGATTTGTCTTAAGTGGGAAAGAAAACAACTCCAAATAGTGTAGTAGCCAATCCTCTTAGGTCCCCCTTAGGTGACTTATTCTTTAGTAATTCTTTTTTATAATGTTCCTTAGTGTAATAAAGCCTTATAGGAAATACTATCGTAGACTTACTAATAGGCTAGGTGTATAGGTAAACAAGAAGTTAATAATATAATAACAACTAGTAGAGTAGTTGCCCAACAAATTAACTCCAATTACTCGCGGCACCCACCACTAAGCTTCGCTTAGTAGTGGTCCCGGGCTCAATGCAAACCCCAAGCTCAATGCAAATTTTTTTCTTATATACGTAATTTCTTAGGCAAAATAACGGGATAATTAAATATAATTATTATAGGCGGTTCTTTACATACATAATTTTAGTATATATAAATTATTTTAGCAAAAATCTATAGCGTTAAAAATTAATTGTGATTTTAACGCTAATTTGGCCATATATTTATATCTCTTTAAATCTTCCTTCTTATTGCGTTACCAATACTTTAAGATTACGGTAACAACTCTAAGGCTCGGCTATGGCTAGAGCAATCCGTTACTCTTCTTTATAATAGTTTTCGGCCATTATACAAGGAAATTTGAATTGTTTTAAAGGTGTTAATAGAAAAATTTGCATTAAGCTTGGGGTTTACATTGAGCCCAGGACCACTACTAAGCGAAGCTTAGTAGTGGGTGCCGCGAGTATATTCTAAGATTTACTACAAAAAAAGGAACTATCTAGGTAGGAACTATGGTCCTTTAAATATATAATACTACGCCTAAGAAATACTAAGTATATAAGGTACGCGAGGTATATTTAGTATATAACATTCTGTATAGATCCTATAGATCCTATATACCAAACAGGTAATATAATTTGTTATATAACTTGGTTACCCCTTATCCCATAGTTTAACTAATTCTAGCGCCTCCTATACTTCTACTACTAGTCTATTTATATCCTCTCTTAGTGTGACGGCTCGAACCATTAAATAAATGTCTTAATAAAGACTTAAACAAATGCTTCCAAGGTAAAGCGAACGAATGCTATATTACAAAGATATTAAGCTAAGGAGTAAGAGAAGGTGGTGAGGCCACGTCCATATATACATACTAAGTCCCAAGCGAACCCCTGACTAGGTGACGCGCCCCAGCGCCGTTATACTTAGTAGCCGTACTATTGCCAATGTAAGGTCTATAACACCATCCCTCTCCTCTTTATCTTCGTCCTTAAAGATATCTTATATCTCTAAGTTATCTATTAGAGGTATAGCATTCCTATCTTTAATTTGGTAACCTTTATTATTCCTAATACCTTTTATTAGATCCTCTATATCTAATTATTATATACATATAATTTTAACGATCCTTTTACTAGGTAAAATCATACCGTTATATTTTTGTTATTTAGAGAAGAAGTTAGTATATATTATAATCGCGGCTCCTTCTAGTCGCTAACCTTCCTCCTACGCTAAGTATACAAAATTAAACATATAGTTATCCTGCGATGTTTAATCTATCTCTAACGCTAAATATATATGTCCTGTTATTCTTTATAGGCGTTTAGTACCCTATCTAATTTGCCTTAGGGTCTTAAATTTAATCCGCTACTAAAAAGCTTAATAGTAAACTATTAGCTGCCCTTAAAGAACTGCGCTATACTCGCGCGGCGGGATTAAAAGCTGCCTCTCTTTATTTTACTACCTTTATTTATAAGTAAAAGGCCTTAAAGGATTATATAAACGCCTTTACTCAGTTAATCCGTCTTAAGAAGGTTTATTTAAAGGAACTTTGTCTTGCTAAATAGGGTCTTTATAAAATAGAAAAAGATAAAAAAAGAACTTATTTCTTCTAGGGATGGAAATAACTTTATATAATATAGTAGTTACTCCTCTTAGGTCCCCCTTAAGTAACTTATTCTTTAATAATTATTTATTATTAATACTACCTAACCTAATTTCTTTTAATACTTCTACACCTCTTTTATAGCATTTTATAGATTATCTAATAGCTCCTAGGTAGTCTTATTCTAGCCTATCCACTTAACCTTATACTATATTTTATTGTTAATATCCTTATAACCAATAATCTTTAAAACTTCCTATTTGTCTTTTTTTTAACCTCTATATATATCTGCCTTATAAACTAGTGGCTTAATATTTCTATATACTAGCTCTAGTATTATAATATGCTATATAGGGTAGATCTTTATTTTCTCTAGTAATTTAAGTTTATATATTATTATTATTCATTGCTTAACGTCCGATTCGGATCCCTATTGGGCCCACGCGGACTACTCCTTATATACATATAGGGAGAAAACTCTATTTAAGAAAACCCCGTGATCTATCTCCCCGCCTTTTGGGGCTCGCTTATAAGTCGCCTGTAAGTTACCAATAGTGCTCTACTACCTTACTTTTTAACCTCCTTGGGAACCACTGCTGCCGTAACAAACCTACGGACGCGCTAGTATTACACACTATACTCTACTCCTGTAGAGTTATTAGGGGGCGCCTATTACTCGCCCCTTTGCCTTTTATTGCTATTTCCTTTATAACCCGGAACTGGTCTAGCATATTTTAGCTAATAAGCCACTAGGTAGCCGCCTTAAGGCCTTTCTATATTAAGAGCAGTGTATTATAGTTTTCTGTGCCAGCTGCTAAGAGCATTGCTTCTTAGCCAGTATATAAGGGGCATAACAGTATTACGTGTTTTGGTGTCTGTCTTAGCTAGCTATATTCGCACCTTAGGCTACCTACTAGGATACCCACCCAGTAAAGCTAATCTTTTAGTCCTATTATTCCTGTCCTTAAGAGTGTTGCTATTATATTTTCCGCCTTTATTAGGCCCTCTTAGAGCCCTTAGGTATTTACCCCCTATAGTATTACTTATACTATAGCTTGGGTTTCCCTTGCCTAAGTCTACCTCTGTACCTTTAACTCCTATTTATCTCTCTAGCGTCGGTCCAACTAGTATTATGTTGCGGTAGATAGTTTTCCAGTACTCTTTTATACTCTACTTTAGCTCCTTTCTCTCCCTTACTATTATCTTTGCTAGCCTCTTACGCGTTTCCCTTTCTCCTCTATATAGGCCTGGGCCCTAGCGCCGCACTATTCTTCTTCTACTTTCTCCACCTGTTTTCCTAATATATCTTCCCTACTTTGGGGTTGTTAGTTCCTTCTCCTATAGGGCACCCTAGGGTCCCTCTATAGTTTATTTAGGCGTGTCTTAATATACTTTATAATGTTAGAGTTGCATTCCTTTTGCACCCTTTATATTACATCGGCTTTAATATATAGTTATAGGGGGGGAATATTAGCTTCCTTCTTAAGCAGTGCTATGGCCGTTCGCTTATACCCGCCTATTATACTCCTAAGGCAGGCTATTTGGACCTTTTGGAGTGGTTTAAGGAGTAATTTAGGGGGGCCTTTCTTGGTTTCTCTAGTGGCCTAAATGCTAAATCTATACGTTATAGTTAGCCGGACAACTGCTATATATAGTAGGCGTGACCTCTAGAAGCATGGACCCCATATAGAATTAACAATCCTGGACATAGCGATATACTGTACTTAGCCCTTATGGGCCGCTTGCGCTGTATATGCGCTCCACTAGAGCTTGCTATCTACCCACACTCCTAATACCCTTAGGCCTTAAACCAGTTAACCCCCAAAGCCTTAAATATAGATTATATGCTAAAGATCTGCAGATTGGTTACGTTTTCTTATAAAATAGATTAGCTGGTATTTCTCTAGTGAGAATTAGACTCCATATTATCTTGCCTATTCTATATAGGTGTCGTGGGCTTTCTTTAGTGTCCTACAGTTCTCTGCGGCTGTTGGCCTATATATAATTAGGTTTATATTATTAACAAAGCCTATCCCCTAGGTCGCCCCTTTCTTAAAGGTGTCAAGCAGGTTGCTTACAAAGAAGAGGAAGAGTATAGGCGATAGAGGTAATCCTTATAGTATTCCTATTATAACTGCAATAGGGGGGCTCTGGTATCCACTAAAGACTAATAATATTTCTTTCTGGCCTATAAATCCTTAAACAAATTAAATGATCTATTTTAGGAAGCCCTTTGCCCTAAGAATATATAGGAGACGCTTATAGGGTATATTATTATAGGCGCCACTAATATCTAGGCTAAGCATTAATACTACAAAGTCCTTTTGCATAGCCTATGCAGTTTTAATGGTAGTAGCAAGTAGTATAAGTGCTAATAGCATTAAGCGATTCTTTCTTGCCCCTATTTAGCTTTATAGTAGTAGGGCGTGTTCCTCTGCCGTATCTGCTATATAGTCCGCTATAACCTTTTCTAAGATCTTGCTTAGGGTGTTTTCTAAGGTAATAGGGCGGTAGCTTCCTGGGATTAAGTAGTCTACTTTACCTTCTTTTTATAAGATGACTGTTATTATAGATCTTTTAAGTTGTGGGTAGTAGCCTATTATAAAGCATGCTCTGGCTACGTCTGCAAGCTAAGATGCTATAAGTAGTCCATAGGTCTTTAGGGCTTTGTTTAGGATCCCATCTGGTCCTAGTGCTGTGTTATTTAAAAGGCGGCTAATAGTTCTAGCCATTTCTTTAGTTGTTATGTCGCTGTTAACCCTTAGGCGAGTCACTAGTGTTTTACTAGTAATATTACTAAGGTCTGCTGGAGCCGGTTAAGGGAAAAATCTTTCTATAAGGATCTTTACCTTCTTGTTATTATTACTTATGGCCTATGGTTTGCCTGCTCTTTGTAGGGGTAGTAGGTGTAGATCTTCTACTAGGCGTCCCGCCTTTTTCTTTACCTATTTTGCTATGGTCCAAAGGCCCTTATTATAGGGGAGACTCGGGTTAGTAGTATATTCGTTTATAAACCGTCTTTAGTTATTCCTTACTTCTTTTCTTAGGGTATTCTTTAGCTGGTTTCTTGTGTCTTTATATTATCTCTCGTCCTTAGAATTATGGCTACTTATATATTTCCTCCTTGCTCATCGTTGGCCGGCTATAAGGGCCGCGTACTATGCGGACCATGCGTGTCGTGTATAGGGGCCTGGTTTTAAAACCAGGCAGTGCTCTTTTAGCCCACTTTTAATTGCTGCCTAGATCCTTTCTAATCTTTAATTAATTTCCTTAGGGGTAGCCAATAAGCCTCGCTTGTTTAGTATTAGGTGGATTTCTTCTAGGTCTTAGAGTTGTTATTTAATTATATTAAGGAAGCTATCTATGTTAAGCTTCCTTATTGCGTATCTTTTGCCATTTGGTTGCGCCT
>Ga0307507_10007315_pt1 | contig 16143 bp, 4 predicted proteins | sample 7_EM_MG_FD_207223 | JGI IMG/M metagenome (GOLD analysis project Ga0307507, IMG submission 207223) | Populus trichocarpa ectomycorrhiza microbial communities from riparian zone in the Pacific Northwest, United States - 7_EM | ecosystem: Host-associated > Plants > Roots > Unclassified | place... | reverse complement strand
ATTAAGCTTTATAAAGTACTATACCTTTACTAAATAGTTAAGCGTCTCTTAAATTAGGGGAATTGGATATTAGTTTTAAATTATAATTATATTTAGAGCTTAATAGTTAATATAGAATCTTAAGCCTTCTTCTAGCTTTTTAATAAATAGTATAGGTAAGGTAAATAGAGATTAGCTAGGGCAAATAAATCCTTTTTCCAGATGCTTATTAAGGTATTATTATATTATAAGCAGTTCTTCTTATAATATACCGTATAGCGGACCAAACTTTAATATTATACTAGGTTTAAGTTCTATCTTAAAATTATACTTATCTTAGTATAGGGCTAGTTAATCTATAAATTGTTTTTTAAACTCGTTAATTAGATTATGGTATTTTTTAGGTATAAGAGGTTAAGGATTAGTATATTATTTTAGCTCTAGTGCTTTCTTAATGTCTTCTATAGTTATAGTAAAGATTTTATAATCTTATCTTTTTACTAATAAGATAAAAGGTGCGGCCTATATTATATAAATTTTAAAAGGTTTTAATAAAACATCTTTGCATTCTTTACCATAATTAGTAGTTATAGATTTATTATATTAGCTTAAGGTTTATGGCAAGGGTAATTTGTATTATATTAAATTTAAGTAGTTATGTATATATTTATAGGGCAAATGGTTTTTTAAGTAATAACTTTAGTAGTAGGTTATATAGAACTTTAGTATTTCTTTAACCCGGCTAATTAAAGGGTTATATTATTTTAGCTATCTATATCTAAGTATTATCTTATAATACTTTAAGGATATTATAAATAGGGAAATATATTTAGGGTATTTGCCTATCTACAATTTTATAAAAGTATAGTGCGTTAGTTTGCTATATATTAAGGATTTACTATTAAAGCCTTATAGGTGTCGGGAATGAGGCAAGCGGTCGTCACGTGACGCCGCGACACTAGCGTGGCGAGGAGTCTTAGGCTCCTCGCCCTCCCTCATTTTAATGAACAAGCTTTATTAACCAACATCACTGTAACCCTACTTGAGTAGTCGTTATTGGTAAGTCACCCTGTGTGACCAACACTGATCAGTGGTTAAATACACAGTTAACTACAGAGCAGCTAGGTTTTCGAACAGAAGAGACAGTCTTATGCAGGGGTACCATATGCGCTTATATGGAATGGATCCCGGCGATACTGTGCTACCTTAGACTTGCGGAAAACTAGTAACAGAAGTGTTACTGAGTACTAGGAGATACCAAGTTGCGTCCATTACACAGAATAACCGCGTTTACGAAGATTTGGTTAAGTACTTTAGGTTAGAAGTGTTACTAAACCTAGGGTCCTAAGTTAACGTCTAAAACGCGTCAAACGACGTCTAAAACGCGTTGAACAATATCTCGAATTGCCTACCTCTTAATAGCAAACCTACGAGATCCTATAAAACCGAAAATCCTACCTACCTTTGACGTACGACACCCCGTCAATTCTATACCTACCATGGCGTTAACCTACCTGAAGAAGTATGAGGAAGACATTAACCCAAAGACATAGAATAAAGCTATAATTGACCTTGCAAACGCTAATGAACAAGACTTAAATGGATTTTTATTACACTGTATGGCACATTATAAGGATAGTGAATACAACGATACCGCGCTATGGGAATGTATGAAGGAGGACTTTATTGGATGGATAAAGGAAACATGGGCCCCCGTAAATAAGGATATTATACGGGACTTCCGTAACTTCCTTTAGGAGAATGGAGTATTTGTCCCTAAGGACGGGGGTACTATTAGAGACAACATTTAGGAGCAGGTTATTGACGTAAAAGAAGAACACAAATGGACTCCATAAGAGATTGAGTACTAACTATGCACTATAAGGAAGCTTAACTCACGATAGAACCTAAGTAATACACCTCTAGAGACGAACCTACCTTTACCTTTAACTCCTCTGTATCCAATTTAACCCGTAACCTTAATGTCGGATACTACACCCTAATGAGAGCAGGCACAGGATCCTATTGCTTCGCGATTTAACGACCTTTAGACTCCACTGACTAGACCTATATCCCCACTGCAGCCTATAATGCAACCCCTACCTCCTCCATCTTAATCTTAAATCGGAGGCAGTTTAAAATTGCTTATAGAGCTTACGAAGCTCTATTCGGATCAGGAGAAGAAGTTTGGAGGGGAATTATATAATGTTCTTAATTCGAAACTACGTATCTTCTACAACTGTTGCTAGAAGGTAGGAATAGAGTCTAATTAATACCACAACGCCTACTCTGTTATGCTTAAGGGCCGAGCTAGTACCTTCTATTATAATTATTTGGCAGGAAAAGGATACGATTTTAACCGCATGATATATAAGTTAAGATACTATTTTAAAACAGAAGAGAACAAGCAGCAGTATATGTTAGAATGGAGAGAGACTACCTTCCTAAGGATTATTGCTATAAACCTAGGTGTCCCTCGGCTTAATTGTCTTTAAAAGCTCTTTAATTAACTTTAGATAATTTAGCATAGTTTATCCAAATTATATTAAAAGGACTTTAGCCTACGTAATTAAGTTATTAGCGTATGCTAAGGTGTTAAAGAATGTAACCTTACTCTCTTTAATCCTGCAAATACTTATAAAGGAGTGTGTGCTTAATTAAGATCTTCTGTTGGCACCGCTCTACGCTTTTAAGAAGTATAGCAATTTAATGCTTAACTCTAACCTACTTTGATTGACCCGCCCGACCAATATAATTACAACTGGACTGATCGAACATATAGTAGCCGGGGTAGGCAATACGGCAGAGGGTACAATCAACGACTATAAGGCAAAGGTGGAGGTCCTTATAGAGGTTCATTTTAAAGTAATTGCTAGAAGAAGTGCTATATTTATAAGAAACCAAATTGCTGGTTAACTAGACATTCTCTTAATAAGCGAAAGAAGGTATATAATAAGTTTCGCCAGAGTGCAAGAAACGTTAGAAATTATAAGGTTACTATAGCCTACTTCCAAAGCTTCCTGGTTTAATATAAAGGCGTAGAAGATCTTAAGGGTAAGGTTAATAAGGCCAAACAGCTCCTTATAGATATGGAAATTAAGGAGTACTTACCCAACTAATACTTTACTAAGTATGGTGAGGTAGATAGTATATAAACTGTTACTATTCTTAATAACCAATCTACGCTCTATTTTACCACGAAGTTAGATATTTTTAATAAGCCAAGGGAGAGTTCCGCGTTCTCCTTTAATAATAGATACTTAGCGAACGTCTTCTATGGTATTATACCAGATACTAGAGCCATAGGAGTATCTATAGTAGGAGAACCTTAAGTTTGAGCCCTTTAGCAGCTTAATAGCTCTGTTTAGATTAACCATTCAATGGCAGGCTAACACATAATTTGTTTTAGCAAGGGTACTATAATCTCTCTTAGTATAATTAGGGTCCAAACCCCTTTAGGGTATATTACCTTTTACGTCATTTCTACGAACACCCCGTTTCTATTTTGCATTAGAGATATGGACAAATTAGGCGTTAAGCTTGATAACCTTAAGGATATACTTATTTAGGGAGATAATCGGGTGCCTGTTATACGTAAGTAGGGTCACCCCTGGTTGCTCCTTTATTAACTAGAAAAGAGTGTTGCTTAGAGCTACCTAACTAAGTTAAAGTTACGTTAACTACACCGTTGATTTGACCACCTATCTATTTATTAATTACTTAGGGTTCTTTAGTAAGTAGGTTATAAAGTTAAGGTTAAGGTAATTAAGCATTTTATAAAGTACTACTATTACTGCTAAATGAACCAGAAGTCCCCTGGCCGATTTAAGTTTACCCTTAAAGATAACTACGACTTTAACTTCTGTATTATTGTTGACGTTATGTATCTTAGCGGTAAGCTAGTACTCTAAGTTATTAACTTCTTAACCTTCTTCTAAGCCGCACGTTTTTTAAAGGATATATCAGCTAGGAACGCATAGGATACCCTTTAATTATGCTAAATTAATATCTATCTAGGACCCCCTAATTAAATCGTCTATAATATAGGAAAGAACTTCTTATCTATAGAGTTTCGATAATAGATAAAGGCAATAGCAATTAAGGTTAAGGAAGTCCCCGTTAAGGCATATAATAGTGTTGGAAAAGTAGAGCGATATCACGCGCTATTACGCCGCGTATATAAGATTATTTCTTTAGAACTAGAGGATGCTAGTAAAGAACTTACCTTATAAATGGCTGTTAAAGCCGTTAACGATTCCGCTGGCCTAGATGGACTTGTACCTATATTACTAGTCTTTGGCGCCTACCCTTAAATAACTAATAATTCTCCACTATCTCCCTCCATTATGCAATGAGCTAAGGCTATTCGCAAGGTAATAAAGGAGGTATAATATCTCTACGCCACACGCCAGGTTAACGACGCACTAGGAATAAGAAATGGCCCAAATACCTTAACTATGCTTAATCTGCCACTCTAGTCTAAGGTACGCGTATAGCGTAAAAAGGGAGGGTGGTTAGGCCCATATTAACTTATTATAATTAATGGTTAAACTTGCACTATTTAGATGCCTTACGGACCCATTTAATTCCGTTTAACTATTATTAAGCCTTATTACAAAGATAACAGTTCCGAGCCTTTGCAGGATGCTATAGAAGACGCCCTAGAGGAGAGCCACGATTAACGTGCTTTAGAAGGCGACCACGATCCTAATATAATTGTAGTAGATACGCTGCAACTATGACGCGGTAGAGGTTGCCTAAAAGGATCACGAAATCGCCAATATCTTGTTAATTTTGAAGAGCAATTCGTTGCCGCCATTGAGAATGGAGTTGAGCTATTGATGGCCTTTATAACAGCTAAGGAGAAGGCTGACTTCGAACTTGCAAAACAGCTTTAAAAGGAAGGTTATATTATAACTCTAGGAGCTCCTTTCTAAGCATCTAATAAGTAGGAGATCAATAGTCTTATTATAAGAGGAGTCTTTAAATTTAAGAAGTATGACCCTACTAAGTTCGATAGAGTTCGCATCTTTAAGTTAAGAATGGTTAACGAGATTAAGGGCAAAGCTATTAACGCCCTATTTAAGAAATTAAGGCTTGTTGTCTAAGGCTACAACGATAATAGTAAGGAGGTAATTCTTACACAATCTCCTATAATTTAACGAGCTAGTTAGCGAGTTATTATTACACTAGCTCCCTCCCTAATAAAGAATAGAATGGTGGTCTACCTATAAGATATCACTTAGGCCTATACCCAATTAGAGACGCACCTTTAGCGCTTAATATTAGCATACCTTCTAGAGCAAATTCGCCACTAATATCCCGAAGATACGATTATGGTTGTGCTTAAGCCATTATATGGAATTACAGAGGTAGGAACTTATTAGTGGGCTACCTATAGTAAGCACTATAAAGAGAAACTTTTAATAACTACTTCTATATTTAATCCATGCTTCCTTATCACAACCACGGGAACCCTATTTGGAATTATTGGCATGCAAACTAATAATATAATTATTTTAGGAGACGACCAATTCTTAGCTCTTAAAAAAGATAAGCTAGTAAAGGCAAATCTTATAGCAAAGCTAAAGGAAAAGCTTAATTTAACAATACTATTACTTTTTAATGGATGCATCCTCTCCCTAAACGAGGATTCTATTACTTTATGCTAGAAGGGTTAAGGTAAGAAGATTAACGTTATTAACGTTAACTCTTCGAAATAAGGATACGTGGAGTAATACGCTTGCGGAGCTTATGTTGCTTCTATCTGTTAACCTAAGGCTTTATTTAATCTCTCTGTTATTGCCTAATACCAGGAACCAACTAAGGATGACATTCTTGCCCTAAATAAGCGTCTTTCCTGGCAAATAAACCATCTTAATTGGGGACTACTCTACGTGCCTATTAATCTTCCCACCGCTAAGCTCTTTGTATTTGTTAATAGATCGTTTGCAAATAATAAAGATTTTAGCTCCTAGCTAGGATATAAAATTATTATCGCGAATAAATCTACTGGAGAGAATGACTTTATAATCTATAGTAATCTTATCTATTGGAGCTTAACCAAGAGCAAGCGCGTCACTTAGAGCGTTCTAGCGTCAGAGATATATGGAATGGTTGGTGGAGTTAATATAGTAATTGCAATTAGAACTACCCTAAAGATGATTATAGATTAACTCGAACTTCCCGTTATTCCTATAATCGTGTGCACCGACTTATATTCCCTCTATAAGTGTTTAGTTAAGCTTGGTATTACGAAGAAGAAGCGCCTCATGATTAATATTATGGCACTTTGGTAATCCTATAAGCGTTAAGAACTCTTTGAGATTTGATAGATTAATGGCCAAGATAACCCGGCAGATGTAATGACAAAGGCGAACCCAAACAAGGCACTAGAGACGTTTGTTAACACAAATACTCTACGTGTATAAGTTAAAGGTTGGGTTAAAAGGGAGTCCCTAGAAACTTCTTAGTTACGTAAGGTCTTAAAATGTCCAGGAACTTCAACTGGCGGTTAAAGTTATCTAATTGGTTAGATTCTCTTACCAAGACCTTTTTAGAGGGGGGAGTATAACATTCTATAGACCCTAACTTAACCTAGCTAATCAGGATTTTCTATCCCCAGAATGGAAAATTGCTATTGGCTTACTTCCAACTAGTGCCTTAGTAGCCCTAACACGATATCCATACACGACTTTAAGCAAGAAAGCACTATGTGCTAAGAGGCAAATTTTAGGACAGCGAGACTTATATTACAATAGCAATAGTAAGTAAGGAGGATTGATATTTGTTATGCTAGTCAAGCAGTATTTATATATAGATGGCAACCACAAAAGAAGAGTTGCCAGTGTTGGGAATGAGGCAAGCGGTCGTCACGTGACGCCGCGACACTAGCGTGGCGAGGAGTCTTAGGCTCCTCGCCCTCCCTTATTTCAATGAACAAGCTTTATTAACCAACATCACTGTAACCCTACTCGAGTAGTCGTTATTGGTGAGTCACCCTGTGTGACCAACAATAGGCCTTAGGGCTTATTAAGTTTCTTTAAATTTAGGCGTTAAGTTTTTATGTAGTTTATATTAATAAAGCCTATACTAGTAGCTCTGCTATCTATAAGGATTTATACTTTCTTCTATTTTCTAAGTATTTAAATTTTGCTAAGTATATTAAGGGAGTTATATTATATATTAGCGCTAGAAGAGCCTAGATACTTATACTCTTCCACCTCTTATTCTAGGGCGTAACTTAGCCCTAGGATAATTTATTTTCTAAATTAACTAAAGGTAAGATGCTTTATAGCGTCTAAGTATAATTTATAAAGCGGGTATAATTCAAGGAATAAGTATAACTTAAGAAATGGGTATAATTTAAGGAATAAAAGGAATTACAGCGGACCTTTTTAAAGGGGTAAGTTTGGCAATGCTTTTAAATATATCCTTTTTCACCGCATTTAAAGCATTTTCTATTTATAGCTTAAGTTCTTTATTTATTAGTTCCTAAGGGTGTATAAAATTAAGTGGCATTAAGGTCTATAGGATTATATATAGGGCTTTTAGGTTTTAGAGATAAATCGCGCTTTAGGGTATATACCGGTTTTATAATATTTTAAATATAAGATATAGTTAACTTTAGAGAATAAGTCTATTTGTTATATTAAAGGTCCTTATTAATTCATTAACATATTATAGCAAATTTAGATAGGTTTTTTAGTAGTTCCCTACTGTAACAGTGCTAGAGCGCGTTACCTACTACTTTGCCATTTTCTAGGCAATCTGCCAAATTCTGCTATATTCTGCCAAGTTGCTATTAGCTCGCTTACTACTAGCGCCTTAACAACCCCTTTGTATCTTACTAGTCTCTACTAGTCTTCTTCTCCTCCTTAGCTTAGTATTCTTGTATAGTAGCAATCTATAAGCTTCGGTTTAGAAGCACTTGTATAAGCCCATTACATTATACTAAGCTCTCCCTATATCGCCTGGGAAGGCCTCTATAATATCCTTCTTTTATAGGCCAGACTGTACTTAACCTACACCCCTAAAAAGAACCCCGGAATTAAAACCAAATTATACAATTTTAATAAACCTTAAGAAGCCAATAATGGCACCTAAAGCGAGCTTATCTAAAAGACCTGCCTCTACTAGAGAGGAACCCAAGATCTAGTTAGGATCAGAAATTAAAGACAATAACAACGTTATAGATATGTATAAATAGATTTATGCCCTTGCAGCTAATTAGAAGGTCAATTGTCTTTAAGCCTAAAGTATATAAGAGACTCTAAAGGAGATCTTAGAAAGCCTTACTGCCTTATAAAACAGCCTAGCCTCCCCTTTATAAGGCCTTAATTAACCCATTTACTTAACTAAATGCGATATACTAGAGAGTACAGATACAATAATAAAGCAATTAAAGTCCATTAAGCTCTTTAACCCTTAACCGCTATCTAACGGGATAGACCCTACCTTTAAGAATTAGAGTATCTAAATATAAGGGAAACTCTATATTAACCATAACTATTTCCCCTCTAAAGAAGCTAAAATGCTCTACCTCTTTGGTTAAACCATTGGGGATATATAGTAATACCTCTAGGCTAAGTTTAAGGATAAGTTACCTGTTTAGTTTATATCTATTAATAAGATAATACAGTATTTAGCTGCTATTTATGTTAATCCAAATAAAGTACGGGATGCCTGCTATAACTATAACCGCCTAATAATAAAATTAAACTAAACCTTTACTAAGTTTTAGACTTAGTTCTTATACCTAGTAGGCAAAGGCCAGGTCCCCCTTAAGAACTATTGCTTAGACTTATATAATAAGCTAACAGTCTAACTATAAGAGAATATTACGGTAGCCTTAGACAACCTACTAATCTACTAAAGACTTACAGCCTAATGTTTGTTGCTAGATTTAGAACTAAAATAAATTAATGCCTGTTTTAATTAACTAAAACGGTCCTATAGCAACTAGAACCTATCCACTATACTAATAGGAGCTAGCGTTAAAAGATAAACCATAACCGCCATTATACCAAAAGCGGTTACAACTACCTACTTGCAAGCTTTGCCTAACTTACCATATACCACACCTTTAGTTAATACTTGTCGCAATACCCTAATTAACCCTACTATAGTTACATACTTTAATTATAGAAAGGATAGTTACTTTACTATATCCTGCCTAGAGCTAAAGGATATGGGTAATATTAAGGAAATAGAGGAAGAAGAAATGTCTAATAAGTTAGGAAAAGAAGAACCCTAGGGAAAGACTCCCCCCTAGGGTATCTTATTAATCTTAAAGAGATTAATCTAAGTTAGCTAATAGGTAAAAAACACTTTATAGTTCTATATATAGTATCTTAAAATAGATATAGAGTTAATATAAATGCCCTTATTAACACTAAAGTAAATAGCTTTACCTTTATAAACACTGCTTATATAAATATTATTACTAAGTTCTTAAATATAAATGCTACCTAACTAGAGAAGCCTATTTAAGTAAAAGGCTATAACGGCCAAGCTGGCAAGCTGGTTACCTATATCTTAAAGCTATATATTGCTATTAATAGATAACGCCAGTTTGGTATCCCCTTCTATATCCTAGACCTAGGGTTTTATAACATAATCCTTAGCCAAAAATAGATGTCCTACTTTAATATTTAGTTAAACATATAATAAAGACAGTTTGTCTAGCTAGAGAATAGACCAAAATTACCCTCCTTTGCTAGAGAAATCCGGACTAACTATAAGATACTAGCCGCAAAGGCTAACCCTATTTATTAATAGGATATTAGGGACCACGACCTAGCCTTTACCTAAAAAAATGCCCGCTATAAGGCTAGTAGGAATTCTATACTAATAATAATACTCTCCTAAAGCACTATAGTTAAGGAGGACTCTACTTACAGAAGTAAAACGGATAGTAATATAGACAACTTCTAAATTGCGGAGATCCAGCCAATATGGAAAAGGACGTACTAATAATACATAAAAGATAACCTTTAGAACATACAGTAAGAGCTAAAAGGAGTAAGGACAACACTAGTATACTAAAAGCCCTTAGGGCCATGGACACCCCTACTACTATACAATACTCCTATAGTAGACATCGCGGCAATTAGTGCTATAGGTTTTTACTTTAATATATACTAAAAGGATAATAAAGTCTTTATAACTAGCTTATATAAAATTAACCGGATTATTAACAAGAAGGAAGAAGGGCTAATAGAGGAAACAGATAAAGAACTAGTTAAGCGCCTTCTCCCTACTTACCTCTTAAACCATAGAGACGCATTCTTAAAAGCAGCTTTAGATATATTACCCCCCCACTAAACCTATAATTATAAGATTTAGTTAGAGGCCGACAACTCTCTAGGCTATAGCCCCCTTTACTAGCAAACTATAAAAGAACTAAAAGCCATAAAACAGTACTTAATTAACAACCTCTATAAAGGGTTCATTAAACCAAGTTAGGCCCCTTTTACTTCCCCTATCCTATTTATAAAGAACCCTAATAAAGGCCTCTACTTCTATATTAACTATCAGAAACTAAACGCTATTACTTAAAAAGATTATTACCCTCTCCCCCTAATTAATAAAACTCTTATATGTCTAAGCTAAGCCAAGATCTTTATAAAGCTTAACGTCCATTAAGCTTTCTACTAGACCCCATATTAAAGAACCTAACGACGTTCTGCACCCACTACGGTTCTTATAAATATAAAGTCCTTCCTTTTAGACTAATAAATGGGCCTGCTATATACCAACGGTATATAAATAATATTCTTTTTTAACTACCTTAACGAATTCTGCACAGTATACCTAGATAACATTCTTATATACTTGGACAATAAACTTAAATACTAAGTTCACGTTAAAAAGGTCATAGAGAGGCTACGGAATACAGGCCTATAAGTTAATATTAAGAAATATAAATTTAGAGTAAAACAAATAAAGTACCTTAGGTTTATTATTAGTATAAAAGGAATTAAAGTTAACCCTAAGAAGGTTAAGGCGGTATATAACTAGAAACCCCCTTATACTATAAAAGACATCTAGTCCTTTCTTAGCTTCTATAACTTCTACTATTAGTTTATTTATAACTATAGGGTTATAGCTAAGCCTTTTATATAACTAACTAAAAATAATACGCCTTTTATTTTTAATAATAATTATATAAAAGCTTTTAATGAGTTAAAGGACTAACTTACCTCCTCCATAGTTCTCCATTACTATAATCTAGACCTTAAATTAATGCTAGAAACAGACGCCTCTAATAAAGTAGTAGTAGGGGTTCTCTTACAGTTATACCTAGATGGCGAGTAGTACCCTATTACGTTTTTCTTAAAAACAATAGCCTTAGCTAAGTGTAACTATGAGGTATATAATAAGGAAATACTAGCTATTATACAATTATTATCCTAGTGGCGCGCAGAGCTTAGAAGCACAGACTCTTAGATTAAAGTCTATACTAATTATAAAGCCCTTAAGTATTTTATAATAATAAAGCAGCTTACTAGTTAATAGGCTAGGTAGGCTAAAATACTCTTCTAATTCTTCTTTACAATTATATACCGCCCTAGTAGGCAAAATTCTAAAGCTAATGCCCTTACCTAAATAAAATAGGACGTGGAACCACAGGATAAGCTAAAGACTTAGCACCGGACACATGCCCTCCTCTATCCCAAACAGCTTAACCTATATATCCTTAAGGAACTAAGCTCTAAACGGAATAAGCTAGTACCTATAGAAGGAGAAATCCTAGATAAACTAATAGGACTAATTAACCACATCCTAATCGCAAACCGCATAGCCAAATCCCTAAAAGCCCTCCGTAACTAAGCTATAGAAGGTAACCCTAATTTAGAAATGGAAGACAGACTACTCTTATACTAAGAATGGCTTATAGTTCTAGACGTTAATAACCTACAAACAGAACTAATTTATAAAGCCCACTGTTAAGTCTCTACGGCGTATTCTAGTTAAAATAAGACCCACCAACTACTAGCGCCTTACTACTACTGGCGAGAACTTCTATCTAACATAGAACAATTTATTAGGAATTATTATGCTTATAAACAGACAGATACCCCTAGGTATTAAACCCCTAGGTAGTTATAACCACTACTAGTTCCTAAACACCCTTAGCAGCATATTATAATAGACTTTAAATTATTCCTAAAGGATAAATATGGCTACAATATAGCCTTTATAGTAGTTAACTAACTAAGCAAGTAAGCTATTTCCCTCCCTTACTTTAAGATTACAACTATAAAGGATATAGCCCGCATATATATTAATAATATTTACTAGATCCATGGCGCTCCTAAGTTAATTATCTCTAATTATAGACCCTAGTTTATATTGGACTTCTAAGACAAATTCTACTATATCTTTAGGATTAAGATTAAACTCTCTACTATATTCTATTCTTAGACTAACAGCTAAACTAAGATTATAAACCAATACCTTAACCAGCGACTTCGCCCCTTTATTAATTACTACTAGGATAACTGGTTGGAACTACTGCCTATAATAGACTACACATAGCTTACACTCCCTTATAATAGTATAGGAATGTTACCATTTAAGTTACTCTATAGATATAAGCCACAAACATTCTTTAATTAGAATAGACCTATAGGACCTATAACGGCCCGCAAACGCCTTAGCTATAAAGAGGCCCAGACATTTACTAAGAGAATGCATAGAGCCTAGGAGACTGCCTAAGCAATTATAAAAAAGGTATAAGAGAAGAAAGAGGCCAATATAAACCAATATTATTGCAAGGTAGACTTCTATATAGGAGATAAGGTATGGGTATTAACAAAGAACTGGAAGACCTAGAGGCTAAGCTATAAGCTAAACCACTAAATAGCTGGCCCCTACAAGATCCCTAAAAAAGTAGGGCACTCTTTTAAGGTTAAGCTACTAGAGTTAATAAAGATCCACCCTATCTTCTCTCTAGACTAACTACAGAAGGCCACAGACAACCTACTACCTAGATAGTACAACGATCCCCTACTGCTAATTTAGATTGCAGAGGATAAAGAATAGGAAGTTAAAGAGATTTTAGCAGTTAAGAAGGACCAAGGTACCTTAAAATACCATATAAGCTAGGTAGGTTATAATAAAGATCTAGAATAGTACCCCGCATTTAATTTTAAGTACTCTCCCTATAAGCTATAAGATTTCCACCTAGCCCACCTAGACCTCCCCAGACTACCACACAAATTAGACAGCTGGATTAAATGCTGGGAAGAGGGGTTAGATAACTATAATAATTTAGATAATAATAAAAAACTTAAATAAAGCCTAAGGGCAGGCTTTTTTAGGAGGGGGGTGGGTGATATAACGGTGCTAGAGCGCGTTACCTACTACTTTGCCGTTTCTTAGGCAATTTGCGGCAATTTGCCGTTTTATAGGCAACTTGCCGTTTTCTAGGCAATCTGCCAAATTCTGCTATATTCTACCAAGTTGCTATTAGCTCGCTTACTACTAGTACCTTAACAACTCCTTTATATCTTGCCAGTCTCTACCAGTCTTCTTCTCCTCCTTAGCTTAGTATTCTTGTATAGTAGCAATCTACAAGCTTTAGTTTAGAAGCACTTATATAAGCCCGTCACACCTACCTACTAACTAGGCTCTAATTTTATCCAAGATAGCTTATTAAAGGGTAGCAACTTTAGCAGCTTTATTCTAATTTAGTTTGCTAATAAGGCCTAAAAATTCTAAAAAGAAGCTAGTAAAGTCTTGGTTCTATTATTATAGGTTTTTAAGCTTAGTAATAGCTATATATTCTTGGCTAGTATTATTATACATTTATTCTAGTAGAGAGATAAAGGTTTTAAAATTAATAAAAGTGCTATTACGGAAGAATGGATCTATAGTTTATATAGCGTCTTTACTTAAATAAGATATTCTATAGCTAACCTTGCTAGCTTTAATAGGGTATTAGTTATAATTTATTAAAAGTTTAAAATAGAGCTTGGTTATAAAGGGGCGTAAGTTATTTTAATTTTTATTAAATATTAAAGGGTTAAGAAGCTTTTTAGATTTTATAATAGGTATTATATTTATTATAGATATAGGTTAAGTTACTAGTTTAAGGTTTGCGTTTAAGGGGCCAGGCTTAAATATAGTTATTTTAATCTTGTTTATAGGTATTTCTATTAGGGTCTTTAATAAAAGTGCCTTAATATTATAAAGTTCTTTATAAAGTACTTCTATTAATTATTAATGCTAGGCTTCTAGTACAGCCTACTACTAAGCTAAGGCATTTATAAAGGATTATTATATTATAGTTAACTATTCCCTAACTAGGGATATAATACTTATAGTTATTAAAAGGGATTTAGGTTTGTTTGCTATTTTAATAATAGTTATTTTAACGCAATATAGTATAAGAGCATAAAAAGGCTTTAGGAAAGATTTAAAGGAATAATATAAATTCTATTTAAATTTAAGGGTATATAGCTCTTATAGAGAATAAGACATTATATAAAGAAGAGAAAGGAATAATAAAAGAATTATATAATTAAATAATTAGGGTCTTAGTAGTTAGTGTATATATATATATATATAGTCTTTAACGGTCTTTAATATACTTTAGTATTATAGTGCTAGTAAAAAACAGTAGATTATAGCGGACAATTATAGATAGTTATAGATAGTTATAAACAGTTATAAATGGTTTTAAATAGTTATAAACAGTTTTAAATAGTTGTAAATAGTTTTATATAGTTATCTGTTAAGTGTTTCACTAAGACATTCCTACTATAACTAGGCTAGTTCTGTTATATTAGCTAAGTAAAAGCCTTGCCTATTAATAAAAAAAGTAATATAAGTAGCTATTAAATCTAAATAGGAGAGTTTAGAGGCCTCCTATTTTAAGAATCTAGTTGCTTTTATACCTATATACCTTTAGGTAATAATTAAAGTAAAAGGGGGACCTACTAAGTAGTAGAGGACAGTAGAAAGCTTAGAGGACAATTAGGATCCTTAAGGATTAGGAGCTTAGAAGAGATATTTAAATCCTTATTTAATTACTAAGCGTTAATTTTAACACTTATTTAGCTACTGTAACTTTAGAAATATTTATATATAAGCAATCTACTATATAATTATTGTTTTTAAAAAGCTTTATAAATTTTTTATATTAAGGTCTTTTAAAGCTCACTGTTAAGATAGGGAAACTCGTACTAATCTATATAAAGGTTTCCGCCCAAAAAGCATTACTAGTAAGGCGCTAACTACTAGAATTAATAAGAGGGTATACACCACCTCGTTAATTCCAGTTGTTAGCGCCTTACTAGTAATATCTCTTGGGCGGAAATCCTTATATAGATTAGTATAAGTTTCCCTATCTAAGTAGTGAGTTTTAAAAAACCTTAATATTAAAAATCTATAAAGCTTTTTAAAACTAATAATTATATAGTAGATTGCCTATATATAAATATTTTTAAAGTTATAGTAGCCAAATAAGTATTAAAATTAACGCTTAGCAATTAAATAAGTGTCTAAATATCTCCTCTAAGCTTTTAATTATTCTTTAAGATCCTAATTATCCTCTAAGCTTTCTACTATCCTTTACTACTTAGTAAATCCCCCTTCTGCTTTAACTACTACCTAAAGGCGTATAGGTATAGAAGTAATTAGATCCTTAAAGTAGCAGGCCTCTAGATTTTTCTATTTGGATTTAATAGCTACTTATATTACTTCTTTATTAATAGGCAAGGCTTCTACTTAGCTAATTAAGTCTTTGTTAAATTCTAAACAGCCTTAATTAGGTTAAGATTTGGGCTGTTTACTAGCTACTAAAGTAAGTTAATATTATCTTTCTGGAACTTGGTAATAGTAATATAAGCTTTATAATAGGAAGCTCTAGAGGATTAGGTAAAGTAAGTTTTAGAGTTTCTTTTATATAGGAAGGATTATACCTAGAAGAAGGTATAGTAGATACCTTTAAGAATAGAATTTAAAAGATTTTAGTTAGAACTTGTTATAGGAATATATAAATTTAGTATAAAAAGTAGTAAGGATAGTTGTCGGTAACACCTAAGTGCACTTGATTGGCCTATTAACTGATGGATTTGTTCTTGTCTAATAGGTGTCAAAAGCAAAGGATCGTAAGGATCGCAGTGCCTAAGTAGGGGGCTGATGAGTCACCGT
>Ga0307507_10007314_pt1 | contig 16150 bp, 15 predicted proteins | sample 7_EM_MG_FD_207223 | JGI IMG/M metagenome (GOLD analysis project Ga0307507, IMG submission 207223) | Populus trichocarpa ectomycorrhiza microbial communities from riparian zone in the Pacific Northwest, United States - 7_EM | ecosystem: Host-associated > Plants > Roots > Unclassified | place... | reverse complement strand
GTGAAAGATAACAAACCGATGACTAATAACTATTAGTCATGTGAGAGTCTGCCTTGCTTAGTCACCGTTTGTGACATCTGGGCCCGCTCAGAACCAGTCAGTACAAACATAAGATAGTGTGCGTAAATTCCTATTCGAGCAATTGCTATCACAAGCAAGTTCGGAAACCTAATGCACAGACAGTGACAGACTCCCGTACCTCAAATGATTTGGCGTTTTTGAAGTTGGCCGCTTCATATGCGGTTCGGTGAAGAGATATTATTATGTTGGCATTAGTCGGCTATATGTACTCTAGACTGACCTATTATCCACGGGACTGACTCGGACACACCCCTATGATAATATGGGGGTCTATGTCTTCATAATGTGAGCATGAGATCGAACAATTGTCAGGGTCAGGAGGTGTCCGCACTTACGCGTTCAGAGAACTTTGTTAGTTCGATACTTAGTTAGTATGGTTAGACAATGTAGCCCGCAAACACTCAGACGCGGAATATAAATATCGAAGTGCCTCCCTCGCTTAAATAGAATTATCAAGCACCGGAGAAGAGATCTTATCAATATAAAAAGTCATTACACAAATCTTTGCCGCTCTATTACTTTTTATCTATCACACAGGAGTAACTTAGTTACACTTTATTACGTGCCTTCCTAGACAAGATTCTCTGTTTACAAATACGCTCAAGTACAGGCCTAGTCCGGTAAATTAGTTACCACACCGGCTACCTCGAACAGTGTAGATGTCAGGCAGGGTAGTGGGATGAGGATGGCAGGTTTGGATTTGTGTCTTCATAATATGCCAAATACCCTCAAGAGAACTCATCTCAGGTGAGCTAGGAGGCCAAGGGAAGATGTAGGGGGTAATTCCAAGCTCTTTAAATACTTGCTTTACATGCTTTGAACAATATGCTGGTGCACCATCCTGCTGGAAATAAATATGTCTTGAGTTGGGAGTTCCAGCTGCATCAAGGGAGATTGACCAAAAATAGAGATGAGATCAAAAAATCCTCTGTATATATATAGAATCATGTATATTCCCCCAATTAGCAGTATCCCATAAAGTAAGAGGACCTTTTATATTACGGTATATAGCACTTGAAACCTTAACTGTGGTCTGACAAGGTAAGCAGAAAACAAGACAATCCTGACAAAACTCCTTCCTATATTGCCAAGCCAGCCAAACCATACCAGACACTTTGCCCATCGAGCAGGTGCACTCATCGGACCAAATTATATCCTCCTAATTCTCTACTATCCAGTTCATGAACTGTTAGGCCCATTCCTTAGTATATTTGTTTTCCAAGTCTTATTGCTATTCTAAGAAAGAGTTTGACTCTAGCAACTCAGTTGTCATAACCCTCACTAGCAAAGGCCAGTATAAGGGCAGCAGTAGCAAGTCCTCTCCTAACTCCTGTCATATTAGCTTTCGTAGTTTAAGGGAGGCAGTGATTTATGTAATTGCAATTGTGGTATCAATCAAGTGGGTCCATATATCTGAGTCAATCACCAGATAACATCCTAAGCACAGGTGGATACTCGGCTTTGGAGCATCTAAGAGCTGATATTTCTAGTAAACTATTGCTGCTTATCATAGTTGTTAGACTTCTCTATCCAGTCCATCATACTTTACCTTTTTAAGTAATTCTGATTATAAGTATATAACTTGCATTCCTACCACAGCTACCTGTTGTTTTTTAATTCTTAGAGCTAAATTGAGTCAATTTCTCCTTCTACTCTTTTCTTCTTATTTAACAATCGTTTTTCTTAGTTGATGTTGTAGCTAAATTATTTCATATTAGAATACAGATATATTTAAAATATTGTAACTTGAGTAAAAGATGTTGTATTAAAGAATGATTGTCAGACTTAAAACATCTTTTTCGAATCAGAGAATCATATGTTATATCTTATACAGTTGCACTGAAAAGATTGCCTTTATATTACCTTCTCTTAGTTTAGTAAATGTTGACTTATCCTCTCTTAAGCAAACTATTCTCCAGTCTTGTCCACAAAGTCAAAGTTCAACTCATTTTATTTTCAAAGACTAATAAGAAAGTAAAGTAAGGTCCACTTAACAGAATCAAGTATTCCCGTATCTTGTATGCCAAAAGGGAAGACAGCAGTTTAGCAGTATGATAAGAAACACATAATTATGAGAAAAATAATCCAACGGGAAGGAATAAGCTCACAGATCCATTTAATCAAATGTCATACTTTTCAACCTTCACGCACAGAAAGATGTTCTCATTGTCGATCTATTGATGTTGCTCACTATACCAGTCAATGATAATGTTTCTCAGATGTCTCTCTCTGCCCCTTATATACTCTTGAGGCAGGTGGAGGAAACACAGTCCCATGAAAACCTTTTATCCACAGCCCTCTACTATATGACAGTCACCCCCCTCACCAACCCTAACAAAAGCCCACTAACTTATCTAAAAACATGTGTTTGTAAACAAGAAACCACAAAAACCGAATTTCATCCCCATAGTATAATACCGGTAATTTATTTCCAGTTATGATAGTGGAAGGATATTATATTACTAACCCTTTCCGCATCCCCATCACTTCTTTAACCAAACAAGATCTCTCGGGCGTAGTAGCACCCGACGGACAGACCACCAGGATGGGATATAGTAATAAAATATTCTTTGAAGCTATGGTTTTAAAACTGAACGGTCCTATCAAAAGACGAGGCAAGATACTCGCAAGGCTGGGGGCTTGTACGGTGCTGCGCTCGTGACGGAAATGCTATATCAGAGAACAATGACAAAAGCTTGTACGAGTATAGTACAGGTAGTGTATTGCGTAACAGCACAGTCGCACCCCGCTATCCCGGATGGCCAAATTTCGTAGATTTCATCCGGGACAACGGGGTATCCGGAACAATGGGTATCGTGAACATCCCTAGATTTCTAGCCCTGCCTTTATCCCCCTTTAGGTATAGTTTTTCTAGTAGTTACAGAGGAATCCGGTTCAGCAGGACAACTTTCGATTGGGACCGGGGGGGGTTTATCTTGGAACATCATACGAATCCGAAACCTTCCTTTTTCCGGTTTAACAGGTCAAATTATACTAGCATAACATAGAATGTCATCAATGGTCCTACCATTTCGAAAGAGAAAGAAAATAAATAAAAATAAAATAACAAACGCCCCAATCACACTGCACTTGTAAAATATATAAAAAAACATATCATAACCCGAACACCCTCCCCATCCCGAAAAACAACCAGCACACTACCCGAGCCCTATTTTATTGTAAAATTATTCAAAAGAAAAAGACAAAACAAAACCTCCCCAATAAGAGTAATACCGGTAATATCATAATTTCTAATTCCCAAGGAGTGTAATTATACCCTCCAGGGCAGTTAGCTTTGCTGATTGATCCGCCTTGCTACCACCAACACCTGCACCGGTCACTCTAGAAGTGGTAGCACCCTTCCTCGAACCCTCCGTCCTTTTCTTATCCACCAACCCGGCAATCCTTTCCATACATTTTTTCCTCGAGATAAGGCGTGCCCGGATGACCTCGTTGGCAAGCAGCGCCTTTAAAACACCCACGGCGGTCAAGAACAGCTCCGATTGCGGAGTGTTGGCCTGTGCATTTCTAAGTACTTCTATTGCGTCCAGGAGGATCGTTAGTATGTCCTGGCTGCTACCAGGCACCTTCTTCCCGGACTTTGCAGGTGCCGGAAGTGTGTGCTTTTCCAAGCTGTGCACTGCAGCCGTTGACTTTGAAATGTTTAACAGCACGTTCATCCCTAGGACTAGGTTACGGGCAAGGATTGAGGAGACTGATTTCTGGGTTTGTTTGATTGAGGATTCGATATTTTGGAGAAGGGCTGATATTGCTGTTTTGTTCGCGGCAGTTCGAGCGGCGCATTCGCGTGAGTAGCGGGTTGCGAGTTCTATTCTCGTGCTTAGTCCTGGTTGCTTGCTTTAAGGGTAGAGGGGAGGAGGAAGAAATATACCAAGTTGCATAACGCCTCTGCCATATCCAGCTGCTGTCTTCATCAATTCTAAACCTTTGTCCAGTCTGCCAACTAAGGTATCCCCTTCTAATACAGAGGCAGACATAACCTTGGAAACACGTCTCCTGGCAATCCTAACTTTTGCATTGGATTCTTGCCGTGTCTTGTAACCTCTCCATAGACTCTGGATTGCGATTACTTCACCGAGCATCTTTCGCAGTCTGACTAGCCAGGCGAACTTTCTCCAAGCTCTCTGCAGGCAAATAGCAGCATTGCGTCTGCGGATGAGTTGGGTCCAGTGCCGTTGAAGTTGAATTGAGCGTGTGCGAAGAACAATAAATCGCCGTCTATCCGCTCGGGCCACTAAGGAAGATCGGTAACGCCGTTGAATGCTGAGAGTGGCTGATCGGAGGATGAGGAAATCGAGTTGTGCTCTCAGTGCATCTTTCCAGGACCGATAACGTCTTTGGGTGAATAATGCAGCAGCGAGAAGTGACTCGTAGTTATGTTGTACCAATTTTCCTCTGATGAAGGATTGTAATCTGACGGTGCTTTGAATAGCAAGGGTGAATTCCCTCCTCGGACCGCGGACAGCCAGGTGATCTCTCCACAATCCTTGAATTTTGAGGGCCGCCTTTCTCAGAAGAACGTATTGAGCGCGTGCCATTCGTCCCTCTAGGCACACACTCCTACGGCTTTCAACAAATGATGCAGCGCTCCGTAGGTCTTGATACTTCTTCCTGACAAGTAAGCCTCGAGCAACGGCCTGGAATCCTGTCATAGCCTCTCTTGCGATTCCGATCCTTTGCTGAAACCTATTTTCCCTGACGTCTCGCCAATTCTGCTGCAAATCCACGACCGTAGACCTGTACTTCTCCGTCTTTTTGCGCACTAACTTCCCACGGATAGCAGACTGAATGTTCGTGATGCTATCAATGAGTCTAGTGATCTTGATATGAAGGTATTGCCGGTAGGCAGTTTGGATTGTGATGGCAGCATTGATCACACGATTGCGAGTATTGACCACATTTGAGCATTGGTGAGCAAGTAGCAAAAGATTGATCCGCTTCTGGGCATCACGGCGGAACAAGTAAGTACGATAGGACCTCTGGATCGTAGCCGCTGCCTATAAAACGTTAGCACTTCGAATCCCTACAAACAAGGTAATAATCAGACATACCCGTTCTTTGACAGACCATTGGAACAACCTTGAACACAGGTAGGCCAATCCAGCAACGACAAAATCTTTATCAAAGACTCTATCGGATTTCTGTGCATCGTCAAACAGACTAGCTACAAGTTGAGGAAAAATTAGCACACATCTCGTACAGAAGGCGCAGCCAAATCTTACCGAAGTAGGAACTACAACCGAGTGCCCGCAACTTGCCCTTCAACGGGGCGTTCTTCTCCATCCTTACACTCGCCGGGAAGTACTGTTCATACTCCTCAACAATCTTTTGGAACACACGCCCATCGCCGAAGCTCGTCGTCAAGTTATCAACCTGGATTCCATGAGCCGAGGCGATACAACCTGCCCAATCCTTCAACAACCGAACATAATCTGTGGGCTCGTTGTTGTAGTAATCCATAGTGAGCAAACCCGAGTATCTCATATTTGCCGGCGCCTTACGAATCTGGAGTCTTCGGATTTCCCTCTTGACTTGGTTCCAATCCACAAGCTGTTCCAAACCCCATCGACTCACGATACCCCAGAGTAGTCCAACCGTCTTCTCCCTGAACCCATCTACAACATCCTTCGCCGTAATGCCCCGGGTGTTACCCCCAACGGAGTCTAAGGCTGAAAGTCCTATCGAGACATTGTGCAATTTATGAGTTCTGGATGTTGCAGGGAACTTGAGGTTCGAGGTAAGGGGCCATTTCCCTTGAGGAGCCTTTCCGGCATTGACGGCCGGGGATTCCGGGTAAAGAAGTAGTTCAACGACGCGCGAGAGGCGGACCCCATCACGCATATCAACGGCTAGATTTGTAATCTCGTATTCGTACTCTTCGAGCGGACACTGTGAAACCTCTGGCAAGTAATTGAGGTGTCCTAGGGGTCGTAAAATGTCACCAACTGAGGGCAGGAGTAATCGTGAGAATGCATGTAGTACCGAAGCCGAAGATTTGTGAGGCGATGACTATTGTTGTTAATACTTCCAATGTTTGAGAGCGTTCAGCGAATTTATACTAACCTTCTTGAACAAATTGCTTCGGCCCAAAATCCCTCGAGACTTGGCCTTATCCATCAATAACACGAGCATCAGGCTGCGCAGTATGCTCTTCCGGAGCAACCAGACTGCACTGCCCCAATCTTCATTATCGCCTTGAGAATGCCGTTCTGCGGCGCCTCTCCTGCAAGTATCCTCGATTGGAGGGCAGGCCAGAGTATCCTCGCTGCGCATCAGATACCTTTCAACAAAGCCCTCGATGACTTTCCTTTGATCCATAACGGTCCTAGGCGCAGTAACAAACACCTCCCTACCAATGACCACCTCCAACCCAGGAACCAAAGCCACAGTCTCATAAGTTTCCATAAAGAGATTGAGAAACTTCTTTCTCACAGCCAAATCTTCTGCCCACCCCCAGCCCTGGCCATTCAAACCCACCCCACTGCCACTAAGCTTCGCAGCCGAGCTGTTCTCCAAAACATCTTTGGGCACTGCTAGAGCTCCATAGAGCAAGCTAGCTTGCAATCGTTTGAACAAAAGCGGGAACGGCGGTGAGGAATAAAGGTCCATAAAGCACGTCCGAATTTCAGATGCCTGAGGATTTGAACGTTCCGCGAATGCAAAGGAAAGAATCGAATTGAGAAGTTGCGAGACAGAAGACTCCTGGGCGAGAAGCCAGGAGTCCTCATACATCTCTGTTCTTGATATATCTTCTTTGAGAAGAGGATTTAGTTCCAGCTTGGTCCGCTTATCATTCAGATGACGGAAGGAAGCTGCCGGAGGTAGTAGGTCCAAAGGAAGTGAATATGGTGCTAGCTCTGCCTCTTCCTCTTGTGACAATGATGGCGGCGTCGGTAGAAGCTTGTTGTTCATTTTCCTGCGCTTTAGGCGGAGTTGTATGGGACCTTCTAGGGAGCTTCTTTGAGAATTCGTAGATTGAGGGGAGGATATGGATGAAGCAAACGATATATCTTCCCCATCTAGAACCACAGCTTCATTGCGTCTTTTCATAGACTCCCGTGGTAATGTGGGCTGGCTGGTCCCAGGCTTGGACGGAGCTATGTGTTTGGTCTCGGACCTCCTCTTATTCAAGCTCCCGTCAAAGGATTTTTTTGTTGGTATCCCAGAGGCCTCCGCACCTCTCATCTTGACTATTTTCTCCCCGGGTGGTATATTCTCCTTGCCGCCAGAGTTCCCACGGCGGGGAGCATCAGAACCAGAATGGTGGGAAAATCTCGACGGAGGCTGAAGTGTTTTCCGCTTAGGCGGTGCGAGGAACGGCTTCTTCTCAGCTCGCTTGAACTCATCCGCGGGAGGATGGGGTTCTACATTTGCTGTGCTATAAGTTTTATCTCCAAGTATTTCATTACTCGCAGGTTGCGAGCTTTCCGATTGACTGGTGGGCTTAGATTCAGTGCTGTTGGGGGGCCTAGTGGCAGCTTCTGCTTGCTGCTTCGCCTTAGCAGCGAGCATAGTACTAATTCTACGCCGATTATTAGCATCTATCTTTCGCTTCGCTGTTATTCGGCGCGGTTGCTGATGTAGAGATTGTGCACGGCTCTGTTGTGGTTGCAGAGCTAATGCTACATCATTGTAGAAGTTTGATTCTGATGCTCGTAGATTCGCTTGCTCTCTCTCTCTCTCTCTCTCCCTTTCCTGCTCCCTTTCCCTTTCCCTTTCCCTTTCCCTTTCCCTTTCCCTTTCCCTTTCCCTTTCCCTTTCCCTCTCCCTCTCCCTCTCCCTTTCCCCTTCCCTTTCCCTCTCCTGCTCTCGCTCCCGTTCCCTCCCCTTATCCTTTTCCTTCTCATCACTAGCCCGTTGATTATGAGTCGGCACAAATCCAGTAATTCTCCTTGGTGGCTCATGCAAAACTGCTCGTCGCCTGCGACCTCGTCCAGCAACAGTGAATAGTTCAAAATCAGTAGGTATAGCTCTCGTATAGTCCAGATTGTCGATGTCGTCGTCATCGTCGTCGCTCCCAGCAGCAATTAAAGGAAAAGATGTGGGTGGGTTTCTAGTGCACTGCTGGTTATTCTCTGATTGTGTGAATGATGGACGAACCGGGCACGGGGTGCCATCTTCTTCAATGGAGAATCGAGACATCTCGGTTTCTGGTTGCTAAGTTCTCGGTGTCCGGGAATGGTTGTCGACGGGGTTGGTGTGCTGTAGGAAAAAAAGATAAGGTGAGACTTGAAGGTCGGAGGTTCCGGCTCTCAAATGCTTGTGTTGTTTCCAAATAAAGTGTTGCTATAGCAACACACGACAACCGCTCATCAAAGGTCACTCGAGTTTCACGAGTGGCGAGTCCAGAGACAACAATTATCAACGTGTCTAAACCACAGCTTAATGCTAAGCAATGCCTAGGGCCAAATTAGAATCTAGTCGCTCAGTCTATTTGCACATGAAAGCATTATATACGGCCGATTCTTTAAGTTACAGAGAACCAAGTTTGAGAATTGGCAGAAAAAGAAACCCAAATGAATCATGACACCAATAGGACCTGTTAAGAAACGAACTTGAAAATAAAATGGAAAAATCAAGAACAGACTCCATCCTTCGCATGAACAAAAAAAATAAAAATGAAATGAAACAGGATAAACTCCAAACGGAAAAAGCAGGCGAAATTTGAACAAGGTCACGCAGGACGACGAGAAGGGAAGAAAATAACTAGAAAGAAGGGTAAATGCATACGCTATCACCATTCTCCCATGACCGCTCTCCTGGAGCGGGTAGGGATGCTTTGCGCTTTGCGAAGGCTCCCGAACATCCCACATATCCCTAACCGAACCCCTAGACATACCCCCGCAATCCTGTTCGGCAAAGAACTGGACGAAGAATGTATTCCCAGAATTTTCACCCCCGAGCCCGAAAAAAGCGATTAAAGCAACAAAAATGTTCCAAGATTAAAAGAAAGCTTAGAGAATTCGCATCAAAAATTTCATATACTCGTGAGGCCACCCACTGAATGCACGTTCAAGGACAAAAACGATAAAACGATCAAGAGCCCAAACGGCGACGACGGCCTCTGTTTCCACCCTCAGGCCGCTGGGCAAGGACGTCCCTGAGCTGTGGATCGTCCTTGTCTTTATCCATATGGTGGACCCTGACGTGGCTATTAAAACACGAGAGAAGTCAGTACGCATAACTTTTACGGGCAGGGTTTTGAAATACCGTTGGAGATTGTCCGGACGAGGGTACTTGTGCTCCCTATCTGGGCAGAATGGACAAACATATCCAGGCGAATCGTGAACAAGGCCATGGCGAATCATTTCGTTTTTCCGCTTGAAGCCTTTACCTCCCTCACCACGAGAACAGCCCTTGACTGGGCAATAATGTGGGCGGGCAGATGAGTGGACGTTGGCGTGAGAACTAAGTAATTTAGCTGAGTTAACTCCACGTAAGAAGGTCCGACTCACTTAAGCAAATATTGGGTCTGAAAAGGAGGAGCCTTGCAACCAGTAAATTCACATTTAAATCCACCGCTAGCTAACGGTCCCTGAGCACCGGGGGCCACGGTCGAGCGACTTCTCGGGCTCGTTATCGTATCCTCAGTACCAGAGCTAGGCATTGTGTCCCCTGTGCTAGGCCCAGAAGGTGGCGTATTACCTGCTGGGTAGTATTCCATGGTGGTGGAGTCCCTACGCCCAGAGAGGGCTGGAGGGCTGAAGAATCCACTTGAAGGTGGGGAATGGTTCTGCATAATTCCCGGCAATTCGCGAGGATGGATGATGCTAGACTGATACGAAACCGTAGATCCATTGGTATTGGACGAAGCACCTTCTTTCATCGGAGGATACGGAGGCTGGTAGTGCTGGTGGGGGCTGCTGTAGTAGGGTGACGGCGGATCCTGGTTCAAATAGTACTGTTTCTGTTGTACTGTCATATGGTGCACTGGGGGTCGAGAATTCGAGTCGGGACCAAATCCACCATGCGGAGACTGCCCAGGTGGGGCAGGAAGACCAGGCGATCGTGGGGCTTGAGCAGTTCTGTTAGAAGGAGCAACACTCACATGGGAGGAGACGGTTGGATAAACTGTCCGAGTATTTGGAGGCATACGGTTGTTGGTCCAAGAGGTTGAGCCCTGGGTGGGCAGGGCTTTTTCGGCCATCTCTGCTAAAACCTGGATTGACGAAACTGGTGGTAGGGTGGTGTGCCGCCCGTCGTTTCCAGGCGGTAGGCTGTTCGGCGAACTCGCTGGTTGGGAGTTCATGGATGATACCATCGAGGGAAGTTGAGTTGGCGAGTTTAGTAGCGGAAGCTTGTTATTCTGGAACAACTGCGTTGAAGGGCCAGGGGACGGAGGCAGCCCACGGCTCTGACTTGGGTTGGGGGATTTTGCCCTCGCGTTTGGAGCCCAAGCTGTTCCGCCGGCCTTCGAAGGAATGCCGGGTAACGATGTTGCTGAGGTAAAGGGTTGGCGATCATCACCAGCTGCCAAGGCCATCAAACTAACCGCCGTCTCCGAGGAAGAGGGCTCAACCTCCACAGGACCACCCTCATACTCAGGCGGGGGAGCGCCTTTTTCGGGCTTTGGAATATCGTGGCTCTTGAGCGCATCCGCCGTGACGGTGTCGATATCCATATTGTCGTTTCCTGTTGATTGAGCCTTTTCCTTATCTTCATCCCCACCCTCGTCTTTATTTTTTTTCTCGCTATCCTTGCCCTTGCCCAGACCCTTGCTATCCTCATCATCACCTTTGTCGTTATCACGACCTCCCTTCCCTCCCATCCCACCCCCCGAATTCCCTTTCCGCTCATCACCACCTCCATTTCCATAGGCTCCGCCGGATTCCCCATTGTTCGCGCTTCCCTCACCACTTGCCTCACCGGTACCTCCATTCGGCTGATCGGTCGACTGTTCTCTACTCTCGTTCCGATTATTTCCCTTACCGCCACTGCTACTGCCTCCTCCACTATCACTATCTTGTGCGCCGCCTTCCATATCAACCTCGTTATTACCTTCGCTCCCAGTCGACCAAGAAAGAGGACTTTCGCCGGCTCTTATTGCAACCAGTGGTTGATCAGGAGCAAGGAATTTAAGGAGGACAGTGTCCGCTTGAGTTGCTTGCGGCCGTCTCTCTCGTTTCTTCGATTTCGGACTGGTCGGCTGGGGGCTTGAAGGAGCCACTGTCGAATCGAAAGATACCACCGAGCTACGCCGCTCGTCAGGATATATGTGGGGATGAGCTTGTTCTAATCTCGGAGATGAGCCGCGAGACCAAGACTCGTCCGGCGGGGAACGGGTCGAGTCGAATGACCCAAAGTATGGGTAGGAATTCAGCGTAATTTTGCTGGTGGGATCCGTTGAAGCGTTTTTTTGAGGGAACGCCTGCCGCGAGCCCTCGGTGTGTAGTGGTGATGATGGCTTACGGGTTTGTTTGGTAGGTTTATAAACCAACCGGTCTATTGGTGTTGACGAGGCGGTGAAAAATGAGGCAGAACTTGATGACTCTCTTGGCAGTTCTCGAGATGTTTCGTTTATCTGCTGCTCTTCTCGCACCCCAGGAAATTCTAGCACATGCTCTGAGAGATCACACTCGCTTAGGTGATTACTGTGGCCACTTCCTTTGCACCGAGGCTGTGGTCGGAGAGTGACTTGATTGGACTCTTTGGTAACAGGGATTTCGTAATGATTGCCTTTTGGACTACGCCTTGTCCTCCGGGTCGCTTAATTGTATTTTGATTAGAATTTCTCAATAAAAGCGAGGAAAGAAAAGAAAAGCAGGCTTTCGCAATTGGGGTCTTGATAGCTACTCTTACCGCAAATTCTTTGATATCGCTGACAAAGATTTTGAATTTCACTTGCCGATAATGGTTCTGCTACCTTTCTGCTGGTGTTGCTGGGACCAGCCTCTGGAGCAGTTAGGGTTCGTGATGAACAATAATAGTAAGTTGTTGGCTGATCAGGATCTGGAGAAGAGCAAAGAGATGGGTCTCGGTTAGCTGTCTCACCCCAACAATGAAAAAATAATGACAATAATAGCAGTGATAAGGACAATAATGGGGATGTGTAATGAATGAGATTGTACGATGAGAGGATCAAAAATCAAAATCAAAATTAAAAAATCAAAAAATCAAAAAAGCTAAGGATGATGGTATATAATAACAGTAATAATCAAGAAGGGGAAAAGAAAATAGAAGCCGATGGTTTCAAGTGGGGAAAGAGTATCGGAAAGTGCCTAGCAGGGTGAGCGGCAAGAACGGGGAGATTGAATGGAAAGCAATGCAAGTTGATGACCAACGTGGTTCCATTCACCCCCCATTCATTCCTAGGCCACGAAAGAGAGATTTTGATATAGTCGTGGTCAAGGTGGAACGGTGATGCGGCTCAGCCATGAGGCTCTTGACAAGCACAGAGCCCCACAAATGAGCCTATTATCACTGCTTACGATTCCAATCCCGACGGGATCATCGCAATCGCAATCATGAACCGTTTCGAGTGTCGCCCCAACATTCCTTGCCAAAAATGAAATCAAACGAAATAAAGACGAAAACGCGATGGAAAAAAAAAAAAAGAACCAAAAATGTAAAACCAATAATTAAAAAGGATAAGGGGTAGCGGTGAGAAACAGGAAAAAGTATCAAATGAAATCAGAAAGCACAAAAAGGCCATGGAAAAGAAGAGAGCACGATGACACAGGCAAAATGATGGAATTATTAAACTCACTTATTTTTGTTTCGTGCGATTGGTATTGATGGCGGTGGTGGGGATCGTAGGCGACAGCAAACAGCATAATAAACCTGAATGAAGAAGCAGATGTAGATAAAGCCAATGCGAGTCGCAATTGACTCGTCTCGTAATCCTGAGAGAACCCTAAAGGTTTTACTTGTCGCGCAGACTCGAGATGCGGGTCGTTGGATGTATGGTGTTGGTGACGGGGATGAGGCTGAGAGGCTGAAAGGAGATGGAAAATAGCGTCGCTCCAACGGTCTTTTTGTGTTCCGTTCAAAGGTAGGATAGTTCGGAAGGTAATGGCAAGAACAAAAAACAGGTTGTTGAGCAAGACAAAGGCTAATGGTAGAAGTTTGGTAGTTGGTGGCAGTATTAGGACAACAAGAAAATAAAAAGGGTAGGAAGAAGCTCGCAGAATAGAGTAAGGGAGAGGGACGGAGGGGGAGAGTCTCCCCCAACCTATGTAATGTATTTCTTGCTGAGCGGCAGGAAAAAGGAGGCTCAAAGGCGGCGGCGGCACATTAAGCTGTTTGCGCTACTAGGACTAGCGGCAGGACCGTGTGGTAATCGACCTTTCCCCCCAGCGTCAAACAGTCGGGTGATCAGCCAGTCAGTGAAAAAAAGGTGTGTGCCCTTCCCTCCGAGGATTCTATGTCAGGAACTCTCTCGCCCAAGTTTTCCTTGCTTCTTTTTGATCCTGAGAATATCCCTTGCAATGAACGATATTATGGACTCTGCAATAGATATCGATTGAATGGTGCTACGCGATTCAGCTGGTACGCCTGCTCCTCCACCAAGACAAGACAGGACAAGACAATGCAACAACGACAAGGACCAAAGAAGATTAAGATCCGAAAAGGCCGCCTACAAATCGTTAATTCTAGTACCGAGTTGAGCTAGTCTTGCTCAGTATAATTCCCTGGCCCAAGATTCACACATATAGTAACTGACCCCCTCAAGTAGAAATGTAATTATGAGGTAAGGAGTGGGAGAAGACAGGGTCGTGATGGTGGGCAAAGTGTTTGGAAGAGTTTTCAATGGAAGGAGGAATGATTCGTAGTTGGAAGTGTCAGGGAAAACCGTGGTCGGGACCCCAGCGAGACTTCCGTATTCGGTTCGGCTGTGGGGATTGGTGAGGGGTGGGGTGGCAGGGGAAAGCAGCCTCAACGGTGTCCGGGGAAGGAAAATTCCCCGATTTAGAGCCACCGGAAGGCAAATGTAGACCAAATATCTGAGACGCGAGGAAAAAAGAGGGCGGTTTGCAGCAGGAGATCTAACTGGACTTGAAGCACCGTTCCTCGACTCACGACTATGATGCCTAGAGCTTTCCTGTCGCGGCCAGCCTCGAGCACAGCGAGTTGAATCGAGGGGGTGGTGGGGGAGAGGGTAAATGGCGAAAAGAGGCTCCGACGGTGGTGGTGGTGGTGGTGGTGTGTGTTTGCGGCTTCAAATTTTTGGCAGGGGATTAGACTATCATCTACAGTGCGGCTGGGGTACCGGTATTTACTCTTGACTTTACATGCCTGACACACCCGAATTCAAAATAACGGTCGATGGCTGGCAAAAGAGCCGCGCTGATTTCTGGGGTTGCGGCGGTGGACATGCCTGTATGTCGCAGGCTCAAAGAGCAGAAACTGACCGGGGTTGCTTATCCAGGCAGGGATGGGGGCGGTTCGGACGAAAAGGATTGGCTCGGGGCAAGCTCGAGTTCAGGACGACCGGCTGGGGGTCGGATGTGAATTTGTTCACAAGGCCAAGAGGGGAAGGGGAAGGGGAAAGGGAGATGCGGGCAGGAGAGGTTATAATAGACAAATAAGGCTTCACTGTGGGTTAAATGGGGCACGAGATATGATACCGGTACTGTAATACCGTATTTCTTACTTATTTTTAAGTTTGGAATGAGCGATGGATAGATGGTGGTGATGATGATGATGATGATGAGGAGTTCAAAAAACAACATTCTTAATGGACAATGTGGTAACTCAAGCTTTTACCGTATGATATTACAAGTAGTATGGTTACTCCACAGCACGGCAAGTTTGAAATACAATGAAATGGGTAACCCTAATTCGAAATGCAGGCATCCCATTCGGTTTCCTGAAGTTTGCTCGTGCTGCTCTCTCAAGGTTATTCGCGTTCCCTTGTGAGCACACGCAGTGATTGTTTTGGGTCTCTTGATACCCCACCGCGCCCGCTGGGTTGTGTTTGCTGCTAACCGGTATCATACTTGAATACTCGAGTACTGACACCGCACGAGAGAGGGGCCTTGTTCAATCTGCCGCGCGACAGCGGAGTGGAAGAGGGGCTCTTCTTGGGGCTCTTCCACTCTAACCGACCGCCTGCCGCTTCGCCTTTTCGCCCATGCGTCGATCCTACAGCTCCTGTCTCATCGAATTGTAGACTCGGGTTGAAATGATCCGGAGCTAGTGACACCGGCGTGTCATGTTCCTAGGGAAGCTGGAGGGTGGGAAGGGCAAAGGAACATGGAGATTTTAACGCGCGAACCAAAAGATCATCCTGCCCAGGCAAGAAAGTGCCCGGAAACAGGTGGGGTGGATTTTTTGTTGGTGCTCAGAGACCCACAAGTCTTTTTTACACGCAAGTGTCAAGGGGTGATGTTTGTGAACAGTTAATTTAGGTTAACCCGCAAAACAGTTCTCGTCTCCCATGCTGCTAGTATTTGGATTTCTTCATTCCCTGTTTTCGGGTTCTTCCTGCCTAGGACAAGTATCATAATTCTATTGCTTACGGTAGTATGGAATGCCCTACCTCAATGGCCCGTGCGACTCGAAGGGTCCGTGGCATCGTATCCGTCAGAACTGGAATAATTGAATCGCTCTAGGGCGTTGGAGTTGCCTCTCCTAGTAAGGTCTGTGGGATTTTCTTTTCTAAAATTTTGTCTTTGTAGGCGGCTGAATGCCAGTTTTGTTTTTTGTTTTTTTTCAGGGCGATTCCACCGTTTATCCGAAGAGGGGAATTCTGGACGTCTTAGCTTGCCGGCCAATGGTCCCAGGCTGCACAGTACCGTACACAGAGTTTATTGTGCGAGCCACTGTACTCGAGTACCTTGTGCTGCATGTGCGAGTACTGTGCCAGTACTGGAGATGTTTTAGTGCGGGGCAGGTGTTATTTTTCAGGTTAACCTGGATTAACTGTTCACTAACATTCTTATTATAGGTATAATACAAGTATTATACCAAAGTGCTTGTACTATACCGTAAAAATTGGGAAGATCCAGAATACGCTAGCATGGGTAAGAAAGTGCGGCTGGAAGAGAAGTTGCTTCAACTGGTAATAATATTTCGCATGATCGCCACACAAGCACAGAATTTCTTC
>Ga0307507_10007313_pt1 | contig 16150 bp, 6 predicted proteins | sample 7_EM_MG_FD_207223 | JGI IMG/M metagenome (GOLD analysis project Ga0307507, IMG submission 207223) | Populus trichocarpa ectomycorrhiza microbial communities from riparian zone in the Pacific Northwest, United States - 7_EM | ecosystem: Host-associated > Plants > Roots > Unclassified | place... | reverse complement strand
TTAAAAACAGGAAGGACCTCCCATAAGGATCCGAATTTGCCTATATTAATTAGCTCGTGATAAAATCAATAACGTTAATTTATATATACCTTCCTTTAAGCGTCCTTCTAGTCGCTTTGTAGCAATCTAAAGAGGCTTTAAAATAGCCTGATATTTAGTTAATGTAGCCCAATCGTCCTCCGTTAGGTAGTTCTTGACAATATCAGGCTCTTTGCGAACTCTTATAGGTGGATCCTTTGTACCGTTCTTAGTAACTTTAGCCCAGTATATTATCTATTCGAGGACTTCGTCACCAATAAGGCGATTAATGGGGTTTTGAAGCTTGATAGCTCGTTTAATTGCTGATTCTATAGAGTTCCAGCGAGTCTCTACTGGCTTAATTGGAAGAAGCTTAGTGGCAGTTTGCGATACGTCGTCCTTAAGCTCTAGATCTTGAAGCTTAAGGAGCTTTTTAATGCGTTGCTTAAAGTCAAATATCCAAAAAATAATATTACGAAGCTTGCTAATAGGTCCGATCTTCCTCCAAGCCAATATCTGCTGGAGGACCTTATCCTTATCCTCTTCTTCCTTATCCAGAGCGCTCGAATCTGCGCCAAAAAGTAGCATGTGAGCGACTAGATTGATGATATAGCCTATACAACGAAGGTGACGATGTAGTGGGTTAAATCCAAACTCTATAGAGAGTTCTTTAATGCAGGTGTTATTATTATTTGCGTTGTCTGCTATAAAGTAGCCTACCTGCCGCTCACTAATTCCGAACTTAGTGAGGATTGTCTTGACGTTGGCTGCTATATTGACGCCTAAATGTCGCTCTTCTTGAGGAGGGAGGGCTAGAAGGAAGGAATAGTGCTGGTTTTTTTCATCTATAAAATGAACGACAATTCCTATATAGTAGTCAGTAATTGATGCAATAGAGGCCTGAAAGCTAAGCTTACTGAGTAGTAATAGATGATTGCGAGACGTCTAAAGGTTAAATGATAGATGAATTTTGCCCGGAGCTCCCTGCAGTAGAGCAGTAACCACCTCCTTATGTTGGTTAAACTCAGCAATTATTAGCTCTCTTATTACCCGACGAGTAGGTAGAAGGCCTGCGGTTAATATAGCTTAATTGGCGTACCCCATAAGATCGTGAAATATACTGCTTTTAAGCTTATGAAATGGAATATTATCGTGTACAATCCATCGTATTAAAAGCTGAGTAAAACGATCTGGAGTAAGGCTCTGGATAATGGTGTTTATTTGGGCTTAATCCTCTAGCTTGTTGGCTTTAAGATGTAGCTGTTTAAAGACTAATTGTCCTAGCTTTGCTTTTTTTTTAGGACCGTTGCTAATATTATGTTCTTCTAGTATGTGCTTAGAATGATTGGTAGTACCTAAATCCAGATATATATGTCGTGTATGGGCCTTCTTCTTATGGTAAATTTTGTAGAGCTAATACCGCCTACCTGTTTTACCGTGCTTAATATCGTATCCATACTGCCATGTAGGCCCATGACGTCTGCCTGCCGTTAAATGAGGAATATGGTAGCTGAGAATGCGCTTCTAATTAACTTCTGTATAGTCTTCTGGCTGAGAATCGGTGGTAGATGCGTCAGTGTTGCCATCTAAGCTGTAATTAGAGGCACGCTGGAGGTTGGTAGGGATAGTAGGATCAGAACGAGCTATAGAGAGTGTTGAGGTATTTATTTGGCCATTATCTGACGCGTTGGAAGCTATAGTAGTAATAGAATTGATATTGTTAGTGGGCAAATCTAGTTATAAAACTCTTCTTACCTGACAAGATTCTGGCGATAATGTGACAGTGTAAACAACGGGTAATGCTTGGGTAAACCTTTTTTGGTAAGGGGGTCTAAGAAAAATAAGGTTTAGAGCATTATTATATGTTATGTTCAGCATATTTCTATATAATATTAAAAGTTTCAATATTTATCAATTAATTCAATTTAACCAGAACCTCTATATTGATTGAGTTGCCAAGCCAGCGAGCTCTCAGTTGATTGAATTGATTGAGTCTTGGCATTCAATTCAATTCAATATTGAAACTTGGGTGATTGAATAACAAGCCTGAAGACAAGAATACCCCACGGACATAATACGGACATACAAAGCCTGAGGGCAGGCTTTTTCGAAGGGGGGGGTAATGTTACGGCGCTAGTGGAAAACGGTGGATCTTAGCAGACGTGGATTATGGTAGACGCGAGTCACGTGACTTAAGGACCGCATAAAATATCGAGCGGCGCTGCTATTCTTCTCCTTCCTTTCTCTAGCTTTGGATCCTCGTTTATAGACAATCCAATCGTATAGGCTTGCGCGCCCCTCTTTCCGTGCTTGTGCCTCGATTGACTAAGTCGTTAACAGCTATACTTTCTTGCCGCCGGCGTATTATGTTAGTTAGGTCTTGTTACTAGCCAATATAATTAGCACTGCGGTTACGCCAAGCGGTAGCTACTCTTACGTCTCCTACTGCTAGTCTACCGTATTAAGCTTATTGTATATTCTTATTCCTACTAGTAAGTACTGCCTTACTAGCGAGAAAGTTATATCTCTTTAGAAAGGGCCGTGACTAATAAGGAGGGACACGATCTCTAGAGTATTATAGTAACGTACCAGTAGCTGCTGGTCCCCTATAGTTACAATTATTTTAATTTACTGCGGTTACTTACTTTTAGATTACATCCGTTTCCAAAGTAGTTTTACTTTAACATCTTTAGCGCTTTAGCAAGAAAAATAGTTAGTAAATATTCCTTAAAGCCTAATATTGTTAAACTACTTGTTAATAGCGCGGTTAGAAGTCCTGTAGCTTACCCACTATAAAACCTATGCGTATTCTGCCTTACTGCTAAATGGATAAAATAGGGGAGGTGGCTTATCTAGTACACTGCTAGTACGTTTAGTACGCGGTATAATGTTATATACTGCTGTAGTATTGTCCGTAGTTTATGGATTTCCTTAGTTCCGTCCTAGAGGCTTTTCTATAGCGCGGCTAGTGGCCTCTTTAAATGTTTTAGTCTAAAAGACGTCCGTAGATATTCTAGTTAAAGTTTGCTAATCGGTCTTAACTATTACTAGGTTATACGCCCTATTAAATATTACGGAATTATTATTATAGTGCACATCCGCAGCCCTATTATTTAGCTTATTAACAATATTATTACCTAGAGCTTATACAGGTAGCCACTTATTATCTTACTCCAATTTAACCTTATAATTTATTATTTAATACCCTTTTAAGGTTTAATGGCATAATAGTACATTATCGTCCATATATTGTGTGAGTGGCCACTTATTATATTGCTCTAGCTTGGCCCTATAATAGGCTATCTAGTACTCCTTTAAGCTTTAATAGCATAAGGATGTATTATTATTTATCTCTTTAATATTAACAGTCTTATATCTATCCTTTTTCCATTTCTATTGTCTTAAATAATATTATTTATAACAGGTTAGACCGCCCGTGCTTATTACTTTAGTCCTATACTTTCTATATTACCGCTAGATAGAGCTTATTTATAAATTGCCGCATTAAGCTATAACTTACTACAGTTTAGTTAAAAGGGGGCTAAAAATAACATCTATATAGAACCATATATTTAAAGTAGTATTTATGGCTTATACTATATTATAAGCTAGTTAAGATAGAAGGAGTATAGTAAGAGTATAGTAATGTCCGTGGATACTAACGTGCTAGATGGCGCAACCCGTTGCGTTTTGCGCTAATTTGCGCTAGATCGCGTCACGTTAGGCTAGGAGGCTCTACTTATTATCAACGTCGCGCCGCCTCTCTATTATACTAAGCGTAAGATTCTAAATATCACTATTCCCCACTTAGGATACTAGACTGTCTTTTATAATAGGACGCGATACATAACAGCGGTATGCTATAAATGCGGCGTAGTATAACTCTGCGAGCGCTGCGGACCTGCAAAAAGATATATAGCTTATTACCGGCTTAGGTATTACTACGGAGAGACTTAATACTATTAAGCAGACTTTTAAGCAGGTTATTATTAAGGACGGCATCCTATATATTTTATTTTGTAGATAACTAAACAATTCGCTATATAAGTAGGTAATCCAGAAAGTTATCTATTAGGTAGTAAAATGCGAGAAGGCACCAGCGCTATAGGTATACAAGGCTATGCAGAATATACTAGCCCGTATACAGTTAAATATACATAAGAAGATAAAGGTGCTAGGGCGGCCTGGCATTAACTATATGGTAGATACGGAAAGGGGGCATATAGCTACCGCAAACTCGTAGAGTTTGTCTTAGCTTAACCATACACAGAACTGCGGCTATAACCTTAAATAACTCGTTATACTACTTTGTAGGCGGAAACTAGATAGTACGAACTCGGTCCTAAGTATAGACGTGGCCTTAAGTCTAGTGTCGCTGTCTAATGCGCCTTAAGGCCTACGCATAGTTAAATATTAGCTAGTTAAGATATTTTTAAAGGCCGGGGTAGATTGTAATAAGGAGTGGATATAGGACGCCTATATAGAGACTATGCCTATCTAAAACGATAGGGCCTTAAGGGCTGCTCTGTTAAGGGCAGTTCATTATAGGGTGGCCTAGGTTATATTTACGGCTATCCGAAGAGATAGTATATAGGTGTCCATCGTAATTATAATATATTACTAACGTTTATTTAGCCCCATCTCTAGCGCAACGCGTTTTGCTAGGTAGATTAGAAGGCATTAATTAATTATGGTTAATCTAATCTATATAGAGATAGTAACTTTAGTTAAGTTTGCCTTATAGCAAAACCTCCTATTGCACTAGAAAGCCCTAAGATTATTGCCTATATATACAATCTTAGGTTATCCAGACGTAGTATAGCGAATCGCCTTTACTATAGGCTCTTTTATTAGGGGCAATTATATAGATATTATATTTATTCTATATTTTGCTAGCTAGTAGCTAGTATAGTAGGATAAGTATTATTCTAAGGACCTATAGCCTTAGCGACAAGTTTCTTAAGATATAGTTAGGGCGTACTAATACTAGAAATAGCATAGCCTAGGTTAGGGCAGGAGAGGCGTTAAGTCGCGTTGCCTTAGCGGTAGCTAGCAGAAAAAGGATTAGATCCTATTTTAGGTTATTGCAGTTTAGCAAAAATAAAGGCGGCCTATACTATACGGAGAGTAATTAATAATAGTTGCGGTTATTAGCGAGACGTCTAGACTATAATCTAACTGGTTAAGTACTTAAAATCTAGATTATAGATTAGCATTAATTAACCGCTAGCCTATAAGGGATAGAAATTAGGATTACTAGACTTAATAAATTAGACTATCTTTACCGTAATACGCTTATCTATTTTAGAGATTATAATTATTAAGAGTCTATCTTATTCGGCTATAACATATAATATTGCAATATACCGCATTTTATCTAGTACTGTAGCAAAATTATAAATGCTAAAGGCCTATAGCTACTACCGCTCTTGACTTCTATCTAGTGTCCCTATTTAAGGGTCTTGCTGCTAGTAAAGTCTATAACATCCATTCTTACCACCCTTCTTATATTCCAACGCCACTAATATCCTCTCTATTATTATTATCCTTGCTATTATTACCAGTACCATCCTAGCCGTTATTATTAGTGCCCTCTCTATTAGCCTTATTCCACGCTTTAGTATAATTACTAGTGCCGCTAATATTTACTCTACCCATAAAGTTAGTGTCGGTATCACCCAAGTGCACTTGTATGGCCTATTAATCGTAGATTTGTCTGGTGTTTAATAGGTGTAGAAAGCAGAGGATTATAAGGATCGCGGTGCCTAAGTAGGGGGTTAATAAGTCATTATAAGGATGACTAATTAGACACGAATAACCACATAACCTCTGTCCATATATTCCGACACTGGCAGTTCTTTCTTTGTGCGTAGAATAGCTATCCTAGTACGAATTTAACCGAAACTAATCCTCCATCTTCCCTTTTATATTTTTTTAGACGACGACACCCCCAAATATGCTTATAGAGAGTAGTATTCGAGGGGAACGTAGATCCGCACTTAGTATATTAAAATGGTTGATAATCTGGCAAATATTTAAGGCCACTAATAGTCGTACACCCCCTAAATGATACGCGTACACCCCCTAAATGATACGCGTACACCCCCCAATTGATACGCGTACACCCCCCACCAAACAGGCTTAGATCCTTCCTCTTCAGGTTAGAACGTCACGTGTGTTTGACTTGTATGCATCTACATCGCGAAAATCAAACTTTTAAAATGCAACTTTTATGACTGTACCACCATAATTAAGTCTCGATCTTAATTATAGTACAGGTAGTAGAGTCCAAATCAAAGTTGGAATGCACCAAAGGACCCCTTAGTAAAGTCCTGCTGAAAGGGCAAGACCCCATGACCTCTATAAGCCTCTTGAATATTACCGCCAACACTTAGTAAGGCACTTGTAGTAGTATCTTAACTTTTACTACCATTGTCACCACCTGTAATACCACCTGCAATACCACCTACATACTCCTGAGTTGATTGATTGGATTGCGCGGTGACTTGTGAGGCAGTATATGAACTAATTTGGCTGCTACCGCCTCTACTTGTTGTCTGTGAGCTGCCTCCGCGGGCACGCCCGCGCCCGCGCCCATGCCCACGGGTAGTGTATCCAGTATTTTGCTTAAATGCTGAGGGCTCGCGACGAGTTGAGGTATCGATGCGACGTCTATTTGTAGAGCCGGCTGTAGAGCCAGCCGGCCGACCGCGGCGGCGCTTAACAGTTAATGGCTCTTGGATAAGAAGCAGAGGATTAATAGGTGGGTTAGTTGGAGGATCTAGTAGAGGGCGATTGAACCACCAGTGTACGTTAATTTTGGTTAGCTGTATTTTTAGTACCGAGGTGGCGCTTTGGTGTAGCTGCCTGTGGAGGGTATGGCTGGAAGGCCGTATACTGCGGTCCATTGGCTGCTACAATTTGGCTGGTAATTAGCTGCCTTTGCAAGCTGTAGTTGGCCCTTGAGATGACGGAGGCATAGAGGCGTTACTTTGGTAAGGATATCTTCGAACTCTAGCTCGCGAACGTTATGCGGTGGGCGGTCTCTCTGCCTCGCAATTGTCATTGTATAGTTGTTTATATCGTTCTGAATAAGGTTCTTAATGTTCCGAACTACGTTAAATAAGTCGCTATTAGATACTGTAAGGAAGCGCTTCAATTTAGAGTGCGCGCCCTTAAGTTGCGATAAAACACTAGGAAAGTACGTTTAGTTAGCCAGTGCTTTCATCAAACCGGACCCTTATCGACGGTTGTTTGGTTTGATTGATTTGGTCCAATTAAGGTTTGTTTAATATAAATTAAACCAATTAAATAAACTGATTGGACTAAATTAATCGTCTATTAGTTTAATAAATTGTTAGAACAGCCTTCCTGCCCTTACTATAAGCTAGTTGCCTTGGGAACTGATCTCTTAGTGGAAATAAAGTTCTGGTAGGATAATAGAGAGCTGATAGCCATAGGTATTGGAGGCATTAAAATCCTTTAAGCCTTGTGCAGCCTCCCCACTAAAGACTCTTCTATCCTGCCTCTACAGCCCCTTTCTTTACCGTATTTACCTTAGTTAATTAGGTTTCCCACTTAATGCCTTTAGATATATTAATTGGTAATATTTCTAATTAATTTACGCCTTTGCTATTTTCTATAGAGGGCAGTTTACACCCAAGGCAGCCAATATATGGCGTAGATGGCTTCATCTTTAGGCCTAAAGATATAGTTGGCTATCAGCTTACTCCACAGCTTAATAGCAAGACCTCTCGCAGGTATAGAGCCTGAGTCTGGTAGTATAGCACTCTGGTACAAGATACAAAGCAGCAGCAGTACTGGCTTTGCTATAGATATAAGCCTATAATCTCTTATACGAAACCTGCTAATAGGAAAGGCTATAGAGTAATCCCTCCTATAGTTAGATTAGCAGCCTCCACATCGCACACAATTAGCTATATGGTTGACACCCATGGCTTTAATAGGTAGGGAGAAGAACCATATAAAGAGGAGGACGTTATTACAACCAAAAGTTTACCCACTTATTAAGTTAAATTCTACCAATACCGCGAACACCTTGTTGCCTTTGTGGTCTTAAACAATATCTCTTTTACTAGAGCCTTATTAGAGCACCTTATTTGCCTTATTAGCCTGCTTAACCCTATAGCTATAAGCCTACACCCTATATCGCCAGCAACAGTTTCTAAATGGGTAATTAAAGATGCAAAGATTATAAGTAAGCGCATTAAACATACTCTCTATACTGCAGCCTCTAATATAAGCCTTACACTTAATATCTGGACATTACCTAACTATATTACGTTCCTTAGTATTAAGGCGCATTTTATTAATTAAAATAGGAAGCTATAAAACCTTTTAATTGCCTTTTATATACTTCTAGGACCTTATACTGGTAAGAACATTACTTCTATAGTAATTACTACTATGGAATCCTATAATATTACATCCTATATTGCATACACTACTATAGACAATGCGTTAAATAATAACACTTTTATACAGCACTTCTATAACTATCTGGACAAGGATTGGAAGCTCTTCTAGCTTTAATATAGCTGCTATATAATTAACCTTATAGCAAAGAATGGCCTATATAGTAATATGCATGTAAAGGCTTCCTTATACTTTGTAGAAGAAGCAGCCTTCTGGTATACGCGTAGCAATAAAAAAGCAGAGCAGTTTGTAGTAGAGATATATACTAAACAAGTGGAAGAGAAGGCTGTTTAAAAGCAACACAAAGCCTAGCGTTAAAAAGGTCCTATTAGTATACTTCGCAACTTAGCAATCTACGCTATAATAACACTATAATGTAGGGAGGCCTTCCGCGATGCTTAAAGGGCTATAAATAATGATTAAGGCCTTTACCTATACTTACTTATTAAAGAGAACGCCACAAGATAGAACAGTACCTATAAGATAATTAAATATAATAGGTAAACTGCCTAGTAGAACATACTAGGACCTCATTTTTACCCTTAAAGGTTAATATAAGGTTTAGCTATAGCTCTTAATCTCAGTACGTAAGAAGGCTGGTTAATAGGTAAGTTACTAGCTGGTAACTTAGATTAACTTAAATACGCGCTATATAATTAATAGCTACTGTTCTGCCTTCTAAAGCTAAGCCTAATTAATTAATTAGGTTTTATAATAAGCCTTAATACTAAGCCTATTTTTTAGGAATAGATTAAGACCTTACTAACAGAATCTCTTTTAAATAGGTCTCTGCTTGCGCCCTACTATTAATAAGTATACCAGAATGCAGAAATCAACCTCTAACCATAGTATCTCTAGCAATTAACTCCTGCCTAATTACTAGGAGGCTCTGCATAATATTAAGAAGATACTAAAGCCTCTAGCTAAAGCAACCTTTAAACTAGAGTATTGTGGCATTTATGGTAATACTAGCTCTCTCTAGCAGTGGCTTACAAAGCTTAATAGCCTCTTAACCTTTATAGAGAAGTAAAAAGTAAGGCTAGCAGCTAATAAGTATACAAATAAGTATATTATCACTATAGTAGAGCTTATATGGGAGAAACTTAACTACTACTATAGCCTTAGTAATATAACACCAGCTTACTAAGCAGCTGTTCTTCTCCATCCTGGCAGGAAGTTTTAGTGGTTTAAGACATATTGGGCTTTAAGGCCTAAATAGCAAGAAGCTGTTAAGGACGACTTTAAAGAGTTTACTTATGCTTTACTTAAGAGCAGGCCTCCTACACCAAAGGTAATAGCTATATATAGCTCGCCACGCAAGCGGAAGCCTTACACTGAGTACTAGCCCGAAGACAGTAATTCTAATTAGGGTAAGGAGGTAAGAGATCCTGTTACTAAGGAGATTAATTGCTATCTTAATAGCCCAGTTATAAAGAGGCTAGTAAGGAACAATAGAACAAAGATTAATATTAATGTGATTAACTGGTGGTTTAACCGTCATAATAAGTATCCTGTACTTAGTTTAATAGCTCTTGATCTTACTACAGCGCCGCCAGAAAGTAGCGACCTGGAGCGCAAGTTTAGCGACGCTCTTAATATCTTTATAGATAAGCGCAATAGCCTCAAGCCTAACATAATTAAGGCGCTTATGCTATTAAAATCAGGCCTACGCGAAGGTTTACAGCTATAGGCTTGCAGCTAGAGCAATATAAGCAATTAATTGTTAAACCAGATCAATTAGGTTTGGTTTAATTAATAGTTATCAAACTAAATAAACTCAGTTTGATATCAATCAAACGTCTAATAAGATGGTTTGAACCGTTTGGGTTTGGTTTAATAAAAGCACTATAGTTAGCTAAGAGAATTTAGGAAACTTACGGCCTCATCTATGCCTCTACGTGTAATTATAGAGGGCTTTAACCACAATAGATTTTAGTAAAGCAAATTGCGGGGTCGCTTGTAAATATGTAGATCTTAACAATCTGAAATAGGCTTAAAGATATCTATATACGTTGTGGAGTTATAAAGGCGTGCAGGCATATGCGAATGTTTTGCATAGCTTAACTTGCTTACCGATTTCTAAAGTGCATCCAAATATCAGTATAGCAAGTTACAAACTCCCTCCGATATGGCCACTATTCATTACGTAAGTAGTTAGTAAGGCGCTCTTGATTACGATAGTCCTCCATAAGCTGGTCCCAGGCAGCCGTAAAGCCTTTGGATGACTTTTGCTTATAGCAGTCTGTCTAGTGCTTTATAAAGTTATTATAGTCCTCCTACGCCTTCTCCTTTTCCTTATTTGATTGATTGGCCCTTATAACCCAGTTATCTTGTACATGCGTGAGGACGTTCTTGGCAACGTGCTAGAGGTAAAGTAGCTGAGGAACTAACCGGAAGTATCGCCGTAGTGCATTCTTAAGAGCTTGCTCCTTATTTGTAATTACAACCTTTGGAACCACATTGTATTAAGAGTAGAGAAGATAGATCTGTTGAATTGCGAAGTTGTAGTTGCCTTCTGTTTCGCCTGGTAGGAAGTAATAAGCAAGCTCAAAGTTCTGCCTAGTATTGTCGACGCCTACTGCGTGTAGAAAGGGCATTTTGGACTTGTTTGTTTTGTAGGTGTAGTTAAGTAGTAAGACGTCAGGATTCTTCTGAAAGTATTTGAGAGACTCTGGATGAGCAAAGAATAAGTATTTGAGGTGATCGCGATCATCTTCTTTATGCGCAAAGTAGTATTTGGATTCAAGGTCGTCGGCTCCGTGTTCGCTGAGAGCCTTGAGCAATGCCTGTATAGGGGAGAGCCTACCAAGCAGCTTCCTCTTATTTACCTGTCGTTTATTGTAGATATCTTGGAGGCCAATTGTGATGTCCTTTTTAAGCAGATTTGTGAGTATTTTACTAGGCGCAATACTACTGGCTGATATATTAGCAATTGTCTTGTTTGTTTCCTTAGTACGCTGGCGGTAATGTGGTAGAGCTGCAGTATGCGCAAAGGCTTTGTGATTATGAGTTGGTTCCTGTACTTCTACCTGCCACCTAATTGCTGTACGTGTAAGGGTAAGTTTAAAAGGGCAGTCAGTTATATGAGAGCCAGTAAGGCGCTTCCTGGCAGTCCTTTTGTAGCTGTTACCTTTGGCGCACCGGAGCCATATTTTGCGCACAGTAGGTGGTGACTGTTTGTCAGTTTTTGAGCGGAAAGTTGATACCGCATAGCCCTGCCCTTTGACGAACTTGTGGATATCATTAAGGGCAAGGTTTGCGCAATCGTACAGCTTTAACGGAGGCGGGTTGAGAGCCATGGTAGATGTGGGGAAAATAGGGCGAATGGGAGGTGTTGATTTGGGTATGGGCGCGCGATAGTTGCGGGACACACGTGACGTTCTAACTTGAAGAGGAAGGATCTAAGCCTGTTTGGTGGGGGGTGTACGCGTATCAATTGGGGGGTGTACGCGTATCATTTAGGGGGTGTACGACTATCAGTGGCCATATTTAAAGAGCGCTTGACCTAAAGGGAATGCAGTAGAGCACTTTTCGCAGGTTCGAGGTTGCGGGGGTTTGTACAAGCTTGGCTACTATGGCTCCTTGGCTAATAAAGAGGGTAAAGCTAGCAGAGCTTACGCGGGTGTAGCTTGTTATTGCCATAATTGCTAAACTATACTTTGTAACTCCTTAATCTCTTCCTTTTGCTCTTAATACGCCTTCTGGACTTTTTTATACTGTTGTTAACATAGGTCTAGAATATCTTGCTATTAGCGCAATTTTATTTTAAAAGTCTGCTCTTGTTATTAAACCATCTCTTATATATCCTAAATTTGTTTTTGATAAGCGGTTATAGTTGGAAACTCCTATTGGGCTTTGTTGTTATAGATATTAATATAGCAAGGCCGTCCAGTGGCCGTATAGTTCCCGCTTTTCCATCCTTTAGAAAGTTGTTGTGCTATGTTGGGTGTTCGTAGCTGCCGTAAACGCTAGCAGAGGGTAGAGGGCAGAGGGTAGAGGGCAGAGAAGGGGGAGCGCGCTAGCGTTGTAGGCGCGTGTTGGCAGGTCTTAATTCCCCTGGCGGTTCTTTCTTTATGCGTAAAACCACCAATATATAGACCCTATTAATGTGGTATTTGTAGCTTGTAAAGGCCGTAGAGGGGTACGCTGGCGTTTGGGGGCGTGCTGTTAACGTAATTTTCGACGTGGCAGAGCCGCTAGGATTGTGGCAGAGTGTTAAGAATATAGGAATAGCGTGCTAGCAGAACTTTGAGAGTCTGGTAGAGCTAAAATTGTTGTAAGATAAGGGCGCGCTAGCAACTGCTGCAAATACTAACAGAGGAGTAGGGGGGCTAGAGAGCGCGTTATTAACATAATTTTGACGTGGTAGGGTGTTGAGCTTATAATAGGGTGCTCTTCTAGAGCTGGTTGCTTCTTTGGCAAAGCTAGGTACTTTAGTGCTGCTAATGCTGCTAGTGTGCGTCGCTACGCTAGAGTACTGCGCGAGGCTGTTAGGTTATTAGGTATTGGGTACTACATAAAGCTATTAAGTTGCTGTAATACTGGTGTACTGCTTAAGGCTATTAGGTGTTAATTTGTATGCTAAGACGCGTACTAGATGGTGGTTTGCTACTAAATTACGTCGCTACGCTAGAGTACTGCGCGAAGCTGTTAGGTAATTAGATACTGGGTGCTGTAAAAGCTAATATGCTGTGTACGGCTAGAGCGCTGCCGTAGTACTACTAGGGTAGCTGCTAAGGTAGCTACTAAGGTACTACCCAAGGGCTGTTGGGCGTTTGGTGCTGTTAAGCTAGGGGTACAGCACTTAGTAAAGAGGTTATACTGGGGGTTAATGCTGTTAAGCTAGGGGTACGGCGCTTAGTAAAGAGGTCGTACTAGGGGTTAATTTACTACGGTAGAATGTCTTATGCGTTGCGTATTTGTCGTATATTCTAAGCTACTGGGGTTGGGTGCTACTGTGAGGCTACTAGTTAATGGTTTTGCTGCTAGGTATTGGAATGCTGCTTGCAATTAAACGAAGCTACTGGGGCGGCAGTGAACCTTGTTGCTTTATAGCCAACCAGTAAGGTTGACTATTGATCAATGTCGGTATCACCTAAGTGCACTTATATGGCCTATTAATCGTAGATTTGTCTGGTGTTTAATAGGTATAGAAAGCAGAGGATTATAAGGATCGCGGTGCCTAAGTAGGGGGTTAATGAGTTATTATAAGGATGACTAATCAGACATGAATAACCACATAACCTCTGTCTATATATTCCGACAGTTAGGGATAGTAATATTAAAGTTAACGTCTATGCTATATAAAATAGGCGTGTGATTGGCTATACGCTGGCGGTAGATACGCTATATAGTTTTATTAACGTTAAATAGGGCGATAAGTTATTAGAAGTGCTCTTTTTACTTAAGATTCTTAAGGTTAATAAATACCTTATTATCCTTACACGACTTTTTAATTTTATAGTATGTGGTATTTATAAAGGTCTTGTTGCTGGTATAATAATTATAGACCACCTAAGGACTACTAACGATAATAAGGCCTGCTTGTGGTCTAGTAATTATAAAAAGGTTCCTTGCCGTGTCCTAAATAAATTTTGGCGGACTAGCAACTGTTATATTATATACTAATAACTCTACCTGGCCGCCTTAGATGCCGTTAACAGTAAAGACCTTAATCTCGCTAACTACTGGCGCAAATTCCCACCACTTACTGCCATCTTGCTAGGCGTAGCACCATTTTTTAAGCGTATATAGCGCTGCAGAGTAGATAGCAAGTTAGGCTATATACGGAACAGCAAGGCCAACCTCTAATAGCTTAAATCTAAAGTCTATTAGCGCCATGGCCACCTAAAATACGCGTTGAGCATAGACTAGGTTGTACGTCAATTGGCTAAACTCGTTTACCTATATAGTACCATTAATGGTAAGAAAGGTAATAGGGTAGTCACAGCACAATATATCCTTAAAAAAGCTCACCGCTAGCTTTAACTGCCCTTAGTCCTTGACTATTAGGCTTATCTAAAGCTAGCTATATAGCAGGACGGCATTTATAAGACATATGATATCTTTAATAAATTAATATTGCAGCGAGAACCATACTGTATCTACACTAGCCGCGAGAAGACGCGTATAGAGGGAGATAGATTTCTAATAGTGAAACAGATTATTAAAATTAGGACCAAGGATTGGTTTTGGTTGATATATATTACTAAGAAGAACCTAAGGCATAGGGTTACCAGCCTAGATTTATAGACCTCCTTTAATTAAATATAGTCTACTCTAAGCAAATCTAGTAAGACTACCCAGCTTAGATGCCTTCCTGGCCTTATTGTGGAAAACTACGCGTACAGCACTAATGGAATATATATAAGTCTATAAAACCATATTAGGTATTATAAAAATAATATTAGCCTTCTCAGCTAGGTCTATAATAACTATATTAGCCGCAAGTATTAATCCTATCTTATTATTTTATGTTATATTATTACCAAGCGCAAATTGGTGCAAGTATTAGTGGAGTTTGGCGTATTTAGTCGCATTAGGGTCTGTAATAGGATGTAGGTTTCCATTGCTATCCAAAACACCTATAAGGCATAACAACCACTAACCTTTAGATAAATCTATAACCTATAACCGCTTATTAAAGCCGGTGGTATTGCTAGCCTTAAACGTACGGTAGAGCAGAAATGCTATATTTAGCATAGATACGTCCTTATTAATTATAGCATAGTTATTCTGTTTCTTAAAATACTTAGGATAAGTATTAATACCTACCGCTATTTGCTGTATAATGGCATCCCGTATATAAACCTTAGTTTCCGTTAAGCGTATATAGCGGCGAAGAATAATAGGAAATTTAGTAAAACGGCCTTGCGTAATTAGTGCCTCGTAGTCCTCTATAAGCGCATTATTAATTATCTTAGCCAGTATATCTAGTTAATAATTAAGCGGCAACAAGACCTAGATTCTAGTAGGATCCTACTAGGGCAACCCAAGTCAATACTAGTATTATACTAAAATAGTTAAAAAGGTTAATTTCCTAATACCACCGGGGCCTTAGATTAGCAAAATACCGCCTATTATATATTTAAGCGCAGTATAGGCACCTGATTACTCTTTATTAAGTAGCAGCAAGACGGCCTTAAGGGCATTATTAACTAAGTTCTTCCTATACTTAGCGATATTATAGTTAAGCTCGGGCCCCCAGAACTCGGCGACCCCCCGAACTCGCTCGCCTTACCAAAATCGGTGCCCTCTATTTAAACCTACGCACACCTACCAAATCTAGACATTTTACTATGAAATTTTAGGATCTTATATTTTTACCTTTCTACTACTTATACCGCCCATTTGACTTTTTTTAATAACATATTAGCTTTAATTTATTCCTTTTACTCCACAATTTCCTCCTTAGCTCTCTTAATTAAATCTGTATTAGTGCACTCTATATTTAGATATACTATAACCTATTTTTAAGTTTTTAGCCTTAGAGTATATTAAGCTATAATTATAAGTTATAATTTTAGCTTTTATATGTCATACCCCATATAGGGACTAAATTAAACAACTCGCTTACTTTTTTTAAACGCGCTTATAAGTATATACTATATATTAGGGCTTTAAATAATTTTATAGATATCTAATGGTTATATTAGTATAAAGGAGGTACCAATCTTACTAAATTAAACATTTTTCA
>Ga0307507_10007312_pt1 | contig 16150 bp, 5 predicted proteins | sample 7_EM_MG_FD_207223 | JGI IMG/M metagenome (GOLD analysis project Ga0307507, IMG submission 207223) | Populus trichocarpa ectomycorrhiza microbial communities from riparian zone in the Pacific Northwest, United States - 7_EM | ecosystem: Host-associated > Plants > Roots > Unclassified | place... | reverse complement strand
GCACAGCAACACCAAAATCGACAGGAGTTCACGGCTTCAAGTTGGTGTTCCTGGCTGGTTGCGCACGGGCCACAGCTCCGAACACATAATTATCGGTGCAAGGGATAGATACTAGTTAGTAGGGATTTGCTTCGCAAATCTTATCCCTCCGTCATGCTTCGCAGTAGGGGGTAAGCTTTAGGTAGAGCCTCGTGTAGAGCTTTAGTAGAGCTTTATGCAGAGGTTCGCGCAAAGCCTTATACAGAACCACGTGCGGCGTGTAGGCGTGTAGACGTATAGATATCTAGACGTATAGACGTACGTACGGGCGTTTATATGGACGTTCGTATAGCCGTTGGTGTAGGCAATTAATTAATAAATCGATTAATTGTAGAGCCGTTCGTATAGACGATTACAGAGTCTTTCTACGTGTTAGTAGAGCTTGGAGTGGAGTGGAGTGTAGAGCCCCGAGCAGAGCCTCGCGTATAGCCTTTAAGCAGAGCTTTTGAGCAGAGCCTAAGTAGAGCTCCATGTAGAGCCATAATAGAGCTTCGAGCAGAGCTTCGAGCAGAGCTTCGAGCAGAGCCTTAATAGAGCTTTGAGCAGAGCTTCGAGTAGAGCTTTAAGTGGAGCTTAATAAGGCTTTGAGTAGAGATTCGAGCAGAGCTTCGAGCAGAGCTCCGAGCAGAGCTCCGAGCAGAGCTCCGAGCAGAGCTCCGAGTAGAGCTTCGAGCAGAGCTCCGAGTAGAGCTTCGAGCAGAGCTCCGAGTAGAGCTTCGAGCAGAGCTCCGAGTAGAGCTTTGAGTAGAGCTTCGTGCAGAGCTTTTGCAGAGCTTTGGTAGGACGTACGATCGCAAAAAATCTAAATACCCTTCTACTGCGCCATAATAAAGCCATTATATAACTAGCCACTTATAGATAACGTAGATAGTAAAGTAAAGAGGCTCTATTGGAGATATAGAGCTTTAATTGCGTATAGTTGTAGTGCAGTTAGGGGTAGTTAATATTTAAATTAATTGATTTTAGTAAGGGAGCGTGTGCTAAGACATTTTATAGTATACAGATACTTCTATACACGAGAATATATTATAAAACTGCCAATATATGCCAATAATTTTTAAAATCTTTATTTTTAAAATAAGTATATTTCTACTATAATTTTATCTAAACTATTGCCAATATTCAATATTAATACTGCAAATATTAACAAATGCCAATATTTTATTAGCTGGAATTTCGCTTATTAAAAACTACGCTGTAGGCTTATACCGCCCTATCTAATATATAGAACAACTTAAAAGCTCCTATATCTGCAAGAGACCTATACGCTATATTCGCCGAATAAATAAAAAGCCTATAATAGGCCTTTATGGAAACCCTTGCCTATTAAGAAGTCTAATATTATAAGTTAATTAAATCTCTAAAAAAGGAAATTGAAGAGATCTGCCGAAATCCACGGTCTGCTATACCGTTATTAACCTATAAACACTAAGTGGAAAGAACGCGTTTAAAACTGGCTCCTTAACCTTAAATTCGCCGATTAGTGCCCCTATAAAGAAGCCAACTAAATATTTAAGTAAAAGAAACCAACTATACTTTTTTTTAACTAACTTAAAAATAAGCTAAATGGCAATATTAATTGCTACCCTATTCCCAACAGTTACCCATATTATACTATAAGTTATCTAATAGAAGACGCTGTAGAAACTATATACCTATTTTAACTAAATACTATAAAAGGGCTAGTTGCTATACTAGAAGCATCTTATAGCAACCCTAACTAAACTACTACTATATAAAGGAAACTAAATAGGATAATATAAGGCTTTAAGAACTTTCTATTATACTTTACTATGTTCTACTACTACGCTAAAGAGACTAAATAGAATAAACCTACCTTAATTAACCGCCTAATAAAATCTTTAAACCCAAAATTAAAAGGATCCCTTATAGAAGTTAAACTGCTAAATATTATTACTGCCTACGCTAATATTATTAATAGCTTATATAACGATATACTACGCGTTACCCTAAAATATATATCTTAATACTTCGCCCCTTAACTGCCTAAGACCTATAAGGACCTAGACGCCATAAATATTAACGCTAGAACCCTCTCTTACGTCCTAAATGGATTTATTAAATATAATCTTTGCTTTAAGTGCGGAAGCGGCGCTTATATCTTAAGTTACTGCTTAATCCTACTGCCCTAAATATATATATAAACAACTGGTATAGGTAGTGTTCTATTATTCTAAATATATAAATAGATAACTAGTATAAGCAACCAATCGCCTTAACTAAGCCCTATTTACTAACCCTAATAATTATCTAGTTCCAACTTATCTTTTAGTAAATACTACTTATAAGGACGAATCTATAACTAATATGTTATAAGAACTCCACCCTAATTACCTCTAAAAGGAAGATTTTAGATATTATAGCATAACCGTTAACTATTATTTTTGATAGAATAATTAATAGGTTAATACTTAAGTCCTAATTAATATAGGAGCTAGTAGCATAGGATTTATTAATAAGATCTTTGTGTAAGATAATGGTTTTACCTTAAACCCCTTAACCGGCATATTAACTTATTTAGATTTAATAGTAAACGTACTATTTTAGGCCGTATTATCTATATAGTATTTCTAAGACTTTAATACCTAAACTATAAAGAACTAATTAGACTTTTTGTTACTACCCTAAGTTACTTAGTAATTCTTAAACAACCCTAAATAAAGCTATATAAAGTAACCATTAATTAGAACAACCTTAGGCTTCTATTTACTGCCTCCAGTTGCAATTAAAAGTGCCTTATAACTTACTACTTAGACCTAAAACTAGAACCTAACAAATCCACTAAGATCTACTAGTTAGAAATTTCTACTAATATCCACACTATATCTAAGAAGTCTACCTAATTCTATTAACCTAAGAAATTTACTAAATTCCACTAATATAAGATTTTAGCCGACGTCTACTAAGGACCTAAAAATTATACTAAATTATATAAACTAATTCTAACTACTATACCGCCTTAAACTAAGCAGAAGCTTAAGTATAATATATAAAAGTACTAGAAGAACTAGTATTCTACTATAAAAAGGATACTTAAAGAACCCAAACCTAAATCTAATACTAATTCCATACCTAATACTAAATCTAAAGCTAAATAAGAAACCATATAAGATACTAAGGACAATTTAAGCTTATTTAATACTTTAAATATCTATATAATTAGAGCTACCCTATTAGCACAACTCGCTAAAAAACCTGAATATAAGATCTTTACTATTATAATAGCCGATATTAAAAAGGCCTTAGTATTAAAGAAGTATACTAACCCTACTATAAAAGTACTAGAATGTTACTATAAAAAGCTAGATATATTTTTATAGAAGAAAGCTAATAAGTTAGTAGAATACCAACTATATAACTATAAGATTATACTTAAAAAAGGAAAATAGCTAGTATTTAGACCCCTATATAGAATGTCTTAAAATAAACTCTAAGCACTATAGAAGTACCTAAACGAATATCTAAGTAAAGGATTTATTAAAGTAAGCTCTTTACCTATAGCCGTACCTCTAATCTTTATTAAGAAACCTAATAGCGGTTTGCGCTTTTATATAGACTATTAAGCTCTTAATGCTATTACTATTAAGAATTAGTACCCGCTCTCGTTAATTTAAGAAACACTAAACTAATTAAGTAAGGCTCGCTACTATATAAAACTTGATCTTATCTACGTATTTAACTGCCTTTATATTATAAAAGGAGATAAATAGCGTACTATATTCCGTAATATATATAGACTATTTAAATACTTAGTAACGCCGTTTGGTCTTATAAATGCTCTAAGTTTATTCCAATACTTTATAAATAATACCTTACGCCTTTACCTGGATATCTTTTATACTGCTTATATTAATAATATATTAATATATAGTAACAACCTAGCTAAATATAAGAAATACATTAATCTTATTTTAAAAGCCCTACGTGGAGCTAGCTTATAATTAAATATAAATAAATACGAATTCTATAAAACGGAAGTCCTATACCTTGGACTTATTATTTCTATAGATGGCATATAAATAGACCCAAAGAAAATTAAAGTAATTATAAATTAGTAAGAACCTAAGTGTAACGTGGCCCGCCTCCACGTCGCCATACGGCCAAAAAGACTGAGAGTGCTTGCGAACTTGTCGCAAGCGCGGCGGGACCTAATATATATACTCTTACACTAAGGACGTTAAGGATATAAAGGCCTTTATAGAATTTGCTAACTTCTACTAACGGTTTATTAATAATTTCTCCGCCCTAGCTTTACTCCTTATTACTCTAACCTAAAAGGATAAAGCCTTTATCTTTAATAAGAAATGCAAGAAAGCCTTTATATATTTAAAGGTTATATTTACTACTATACCTATACTCTAATACTTTAACCTAGATTAAATAAGTGTTATAAAAGCTAACCTACCTAACTACGCTACTAGAGATATTTTGTCTTAATACAATAAAGAGTGAGTATTATACCCTATAGTATACTTCTTAAAATAATTAAGCTTAGCTAAATATAATTATAAGATCTATAATAAGGAACTACTAGCCATTATTAGATACTTTAAGTAATAGCAACCTAAGTTAGAAGGTGCTATATTTCTAATTAAGGTTCTTAGCAAATTATAAGAATTTATAATACTTTATAACTACAAAACAGCTAGGCCACCGCTAGGCCCGCTAGTTAAAATATCTATCCCGTTTCTAATTTTTAATTATATACTACCTAGGCGTCTAAGGTTAAAAACTTAATACCCCAACCTAATGTTTATAAGATATAGTAGTATAAAAAAGGCGCGTACCTACTATAATTAAGCCCTACTATACCCTAAATTATTTAATACTCCTACTAAAGACCTTATAGTATACGTCCTTAAAATAACTAATTGATTAATTAAATAGATTATAATTAATTAATACTAAAATAACGAGTTTGTCTAAGAGATGCTTAAGCTAATTTAAGATAGCGTTAGATACTTTAAAAGGATCTCTTTAAGTAAATATAAAACTTATAGAGACCGCTTATACTACTAAAACCGCCTAGTTATACCTAACTATAATAAACTTAAGCTTAAGCTCCTTAAATATATATACAATTTACTAGTAGCCGGCCATCTAGGCTAAGGAAAAACCCTAAAACTGCTTTAATAAGAATATTACTAGCCAAATATATATAATACGATATAAAGGTACGTCTTTAGCTGCTATATCTATTAACGATCTAAATCTTTATATAAGAAGTATAACGGCCTTTTAAAGCTACTGCCCGTTCCAGACTAAAGATAGAAGGATATCTTAATTAACTTTGTTATTAATATCCCCGTAAGTAAAGGCTATATAAATATTATAGTAATTATAGACCGACTATCTAATATAAGACACTTAATCGCCTATCCTAATATATTAACACTTGCCGTTACCTAACTGTTCCTAAATTACGTATAGAAACTTTATATACTCCTTAAAATAATTATCTCCAATAAAGGCAGCTAGTTTATCTCAATATTTTAGGAGAAAAAGACTAAAACAAGGGCAAAGGAGCTAAAATTAGAGCTTTAAACGATATTAGGTAGAAAGGCAAAGACTAATATATTAAGTAGTATATAGGGGTAAATAATCAATTTGTTATGGGACGGGGGCAATGGCTACAGAGCGTATGTATTTAAGGAGTCTACAAGACGTTGCGCGATTAATCGTAAGGGTCGAGGGCGTAAGGAGGTGATATACCTACGCGTAGCTAATGTAAGCTATACGCGAGGTGTATGCGAGAGCTCGGGGCTTTCCTATGGAGGCCCTTACAGTAGGGTTCCGTAATACTACCCCCCCTCCTATAGAGGCGGAGCTTCGGCGACGCTGTGGTTACTATATATATATAGAAGGGACACTTAAGGTATAAAGAAGAAAAAAGGGGGTATCGCTAAAGGCTTAAAATAACATTATATAATAAGGCTTGGTACCTAAGGATCTAACTAATTAAATAACTTTAACTGCCGGTTGAAGTTCCTAGACATCTTAACGATTTTTGGTTACGTAATTGCACTTTACTATTATATAATGGCAATCTACGGTAATTTAACGGCAATTTAACGGCAACTTGCCTTTACGTAGCAATATATAACGGTTTAACTCTATAAGGGTTCCTATAGGGAATTAGGCACAAAATCTCTACTTAGGCCCAGTTTTTGTAGGTTTATATAGTAAAAAATAAGATGGAGACCACGTATTAGGAAATAGAGGTTCCTTTACAGGCAAGGCGCGCTCGCTTCCCTAACCTAGTTTGGCCAAGACCCAACCTCAACCTTAACTATAAAAGGCCTTCTCCCTTGCTGCTTTTGCCCTTATGCTCTATCTTCTCTTTTCTTTCCCGCTACCGTGCCACTTTAGACTCTAGCTGTTAGCTGTAAGGCATTTTCTATCCCCTTAGCGTCTATGCAGGTGCTCTACCCACCTTCCCCAATTCCGTATATTTTATACTAACAATTACCTAGCGCTGCAACTCTTTAGCCTTTTCCATGGGATATATTTATACTCTCTCCTAGTATTAACGTATGCTTCGGTCCTACCGTATTCCTTCTTTCTTCTCTCCTCTCTCCTCTCCTCCTGCCTATATCCCCTACCAATTAGTGCATTAGAATGACATTTCCGTTTATCCTCTTCTTTACCTCCACTTCTAGCAGTGTCTTAGACATAACTATAATATGCGACTTAATCCCTATCGGAACAGCCATAAATAGCTATAAGGCTGTGCGGAGAACCGCCTGGTAATAGATTGTATAGGTTACAGCTACTGCGAGCTGTGGGACGCGTTAGGCAGTGTTACATTATAGCGTTACGATAAAGGCGAAGCCGGATACCAAAGTAGGTCCTCAGCGAAACTATAGGCTGATACCAGTCACTTAGCTTAGTTAAAGCTGCGCCGCCAGAAGCTGGAAGCCCTCGCCCTTTTTAGCGCCTTCTTAACCTAAACCTAGACCTTATTCTTCCCTAATAATTAGAGGATTATATTACAATCAAAGAAGCTACTAGGCTTTAGTCTAATCTAGCCCCCTATTTAGCTAAGGAGGCATAGGTTATATAGAAATATCCTTTATATAGACCTAAGACTTATAAGGCGGAATCTGGGGGTAAATAGCCTATCTAGTAGCACAGCCTGGCTTCTAGTGGAGCTGGTATTATAATCTTACTCTTAGCTAATAAATACTAGAGAAAAATTTGTGTATTTAATCTCCTAATAGAGACGGACTTTATATAGTGGCTGTATTAGCTAAAAGGGCGTAGGGAGATGGATATGGGCATAATCGCCTAATCTACTCGCGCTATCTGCCCCCTTATGTTGTTTATAACATCCAGCTATAGGCAGGGGTAAAGTAAGGCTTTTACATATATTTGGTAGGTTAAGTAGCGGCTGCAAGCTCCATAGAGTATAACTAAGGAAGTTCCTTAGATCTAGGGGAGAGATTTAAAGATGCCCTTATTACTTAGAGTGTCTTTTAATGCTTATAGTAGAATTACGGTACACCCCCACCTATTTAACCCTAGGAACTATAGTCTTGCAAAGGATCTAGTATAGAAGATCTAGTTTACTAGTATAATCGGGTTAGAAAATGGATACATTAGCGCTAGCCCTAACTCTAAGGAATAAGGGTAGAGGAGGCACTTTGCCACTAACCTCCTTAATAAAGAGGCTTAGTGCAATACCCTTATTAGAGGCTAAATGTGCCAGCTTAGTTAGTTGGGTCTTAATCGCAGTTTCTTAATAGGCGTTAATCTTGTAATAGAGTTTAAGCCTATATAAACCTTTATGCGTTACAAATAGTAATTGCTAATGGAGCGTAGATTACACGTTTTGATTCGCTATTAAGCTAGTAGGGTTATTTTAGTGTAGATACTACAGATATAGGCTAGTAGCAAAGAGGGGACTGGCGTAGACTTAAAAGCCTAGGTAACCCGTCCTTTAGGGCTATTAGAAAGACAAGGTAATAATAATTTTAATAATAATAGCGGCAGCAACAGCGGCATCTTCTTAACCCCTTTGTTTTTATTTAGGAATTTCACTTAATAATATCAATTTCTATACTGCACCCCCTAAAAAATTGAAGGCTTCTTAGTATTATGCAATTACGGCTTTTAAGGTAAATGTAAGTAATATACCTAAAAAGAGCAGGATAAAAAAGGGGAGAGTACCTTACTTCTCTCTAAGAGATAATCCTATAAAATATTTAGGCTGGTTGCGCTTAGGTAGGTTATTCTATATTGCCTTTTTTAAATATTCCACCTAATATAGCACCCGCAGATCCTAAGGTATTTGATGAGTATAAAGATATTTATAAGAATAAAAGTAATAGCCAAGACGCTAGAGGAAGCAATTAAGGTAATTTAGTAATTATCCCCTCCCTCTTTTCCTAATAACTATAAATATATCTAATAGCTAGTAGCGAATCCAATATTTATTAAAGATAATACAGCTAACCTAGACTTGGAACCTAAAGTTAAAGGCAATAGAGCTAGCAATACTAGCAATAAAGCTAATAAAGTCGGCGATTAACTAGCACCTTATAAGTTAAGTATGCACTCCCCCCCCCTATATAACGGCCTTGCTTAACAATTATTAGGTAACGGAAATGACCGCAGTGATAAGGGTAATAAGGATAAGGAACTACCTTCTTTAAAGGAGCTAGAAGATCTCTTTAGCATATCTTTATATAACTATCTTAAACCTACGGCAGAAGACGTTAATAGAATGGATAGCCTAGCTAAGGGAATTAATAATATTATAACTGTCCCCTAGGCTATATAGAAGTTAGAGACCCACGTGGTGACTAACTAAGACTTCTCAATAGCTAATAATGCGGACAATATTGGTAAGTTATAGATATTAAAAATATTATTACTATAACCTAATAACCATAACATATACAATCCGCTTATTATGGAAGAGGGTAATTATAAGAAAGGGAATATAGGAGGTAAATTATCCTTAATGCTAAAGAAGCGGAAGCTTAATCAGCTTAAATAGGACGATATTACTAATTATAATTCTAATAACCCTACTAAAGAGAGTAGTAGGGGTAGTAAGGACGGTAAGAATGGTAATAGTCTACGTCCCTAAAAGCAATAAAGGCTACCCGCCTATTATAAAGACTTATCTTCTAGCCCCCCTATCCCTCCTATCCTTAACCTCAACTCTTAATACTTATAAGTTAACCAGTAAGTATCCACTCCGCAGCCTACTAGCTCTTCGCTTTAGGAGCCTACCCTTCTCTATAGTATTAAACCGCCGTATAACAAGGCTAGCAATTATACTTATAATAAGGACGAGGACGGTAATAGCGGTGGCGTTGCTAATAACTAAAGCGACGTTTTAAACCCAGAGCCTACTATAAAGTATTATACCTAGACTAAAAAAGATAAAATTAATAAAATAAGCTTAGATAATAAATAGGAGATCGATAATATTCTATGGGAAAGAATAACTAAGTTAGGGCGTAAATATAAAGTAGCTTAGAAGCCTACCTAGGTCTATAAGAGCGGGCTTTTAAATTCTAAAGATGTCCTTAAGTCTTACTAAAGACGCGTTCGGCAAGCCAAAGCTAGATTATTATAGGTGTACTCTTTTCCAAAGTTGCGAAAGTGAAGGGCAGAGTTGCCGTGTAGAATGGAAGGGGCTAGTAGCTTAGGCGTATTCTTATGTTTTGGTTAGTAGTGGTTCTTTTACTAGTTAAGGTTTTTAAACGCTATTCTTAGACAAGATTAGTCTTTATAGCAGATATACTAAACCTATACTACTGTTTAAAATTAAAGGCCTAGCCTATTATATAGAAGAAAAGGAGCCGGCCTGCTAGGCGGAAGAGATAGTAATAATAGTAGTGCCCTTTTTTTCTAGCTTAGAGGTTTATTTCTTGTTATATATTCTATTTCTAGCTTAATCTATTTATAGCGCATTTCCCATTATAAAAGGTTATATAAAAAGGTCCGTAAGAGCATCACTTTTTCAAGGGCGGTGAGTAAGAGCCACTTATTACTACTTACAACGCTATAAACAATAGAGAATGCAAGGCTGAAACTACATTTATGACTTAGCCAGCCAATTTAAATTACGTGATATAATTAAAACTAAGCGGCAGTCTAAATAATATAAAGTTAGGCGATAATTATTAATTAACTTATACATAATATTCTGCGTTAAAAAGCTTTAATAGTAGGGCAGGGCAAATCCGGCCGCAGCTTACCCTAAGAGGTAGCCGCTTGGCAATTCTTTTATATAAGCCTTTCTATTAGGCACCAATAACTAAGCAGCTATAAACCTATTGACTATAGTAACACTTCTATTTTCCCTTATAAATTTCCTTTAACCCTACTTCGCTAATTATTTGTAGCGCAGTTCCGTAAAGCTGCTCTCTATTTAAGTCTACAATCCACCTCTTTTTATATTTCTTATATTCTGCCTCTCGCAGTTATCTAGCAATTTTATTCTTGCTATTAAGGTAAATATTAGCTTAGCTATTCCGCGCAGTATATGCCTAATTACTTATATCTTCTATAATAGTTATACTTTAATGCGCATGTGCTTTACGGCCTTTTATTCTAAAATAAATTCCTAAATTAGCCGCTATTTCTCCTTAAATAGCTATCCGTAATTAATAACGCTTTATAAAAGACAACATTTACTTAATATTTTACGTCTACAGAACACCTCTCCTTTATAGCCACTAGTCCCGCTAACTTATATAGTTGCACTTCTAGCTATATAGATTATGTCCGCTAAGGCTAGGGATAAGGCGCTTAGTAGGGAATGGGAGGAGATTAGAGCTCGTAAATTTAAGATAACGGAGGATATAACTATGATATTTAAAGGCATATTATGCAATATTTAAGACGGTAAAGGGAAGTAGGTTAAAGAATTAGGTATAGAAGATAGATAAGTAGTAAAAGAGGTTCTTGCTAGGTATAAATGTTATATAATAAAGGCAAAGATTAAGTTTAAAAAGAGGTAGTAATAAATAGTAATTTAGAGCAATATATGCCATTTATTTGTAGATAAGAGTTAATCTCTAGCTTCTTCTATAGTTTTCTTATAGAAGAATACCTAGGTCCCCTAGACCAAATAAATTAGAGATATTAAATCTATCTTAGTAGCCGATCCTAACTATAAAGAGAGCGTCCTTATTTTTCTTTTTTGGCAGGTATATAGATAGGCAATTTATAACCGCTAGTCCTCTCTCCTTTTCCTTTCTCTATAAATTGCTTATTTATATTCTAGTGCAAAATGGCTTAGGGAGATTTTTAATTATATAGTGCCTTATAAATAAGAAAGAAAAGTACTAGCCCTCCCCTAGCAATATTAGATTTCCTGTTTAATATTAACTATAGATATAACATCTTATTAAAGGTCATTTTACAGACCTAAAGTCTGCTATAATTCCAACCAGGGACGCTTTAATAATACTTTATCTATAACTTAATAATATACTGGCATAATAGCGCTTAGAGGACCCCCAGGAGGGGCGTTTATCTTAGATAAGCATTAATGCATTAAATTTAGGGAATAAGGTGTTTAACTATTAGTTTTGGGATTGTTAGATAAGATTATACTTTCCTTTTATAACAAATCTAGCTCTAAAATATATAAGTAACTAATTAATAAGTACCCAAGACTTGTATACTAAGCGTTTAATTAACGTCCTAAGGGATTAGAACTTTAGAATGCCTTTCTAATAACTAAGAGTTTTAGGCTAATATTAGGGGTTCTTTTAATAATATTTATTAATAATTCATTTAAAATATAAGGCTCTTTTATACTAGTAGAGGGATCTACCTCTAAAGATAGACGTTTTAAAGGCGAAGGAATTAACATGCTGATTAAATTGGCCTTATAAAGTGTACTAGCAGCAACTATAAGACCGCAGGGGTGGGGGCGATTCTCCTACCATTCTTAAAGCTCTTGGAGAAGGTTTTTTACTAATACTATTACCAGCCTCAAGATAGGCGCTGCTAAAGTGTATAGGAGGAATACTTTAAGACCTAAGCTAATAAAAATGTCTGTTAATAGAGTACGTGCATATAGCCTCACACTTTGTCGCGCCTTTAAACGTTTCTTTAAGGATGTCGCGTTTTCTCGCAGTACCTTAAGGCACGATTTAAACACGTCGTTCTGATGGGAGGGTAATAGATACGTATTAGCGTTAAACATCTTTCTTTTTTCCTTAAGAAGCTTATAAAACTAGTTATTTAATACTATTAAAAGTTTAACTAAGAATAAAAAGAAGGATAAAGAGAGCTAGGGCGAGAAAGAGCGAGACGAAAAGAGACGGGAAGAAAGAGAAGAGAAGAGAAGAGAAGAGAAGAGAAGAGAAGAGAAGAGAAGAGAAGAGAAGAGAAGAGAAGAGAAGAGAAGAGAAGAGAAGAGACAAGACCGGTTAACCCAATTATATACTACTAAACAATGCACAGCCGGATCGCTTGCTATAATCCGGCCAGCATTACTAGCACTAATTCTATACTTATATCTTTAATTCAACCTAAGACATTGCCTATCTCCTGCATATTAATTAGAGTACTTCTATACTTTAGGCAATGTCTTTTTTTAAGCTCGCTTTAGTGCTAGAGTTAAAATCCTGTATATAAGCCAGGGGACTATTTCTATAGGTATAGCAAGCACGTACACCATGGCTTTATTTACCATAATGGAGATAATATTAATGTGTCTTAACTAAGGTCTGCTAGAATTAATTAAGGAGGGTAGCCTATTACTAAAAGAGGGGCGTAGACACCTATAGTATAGCTTATATTATATAAAAAAAAGGGCGGATCTGTCCCAAAAAATACTATCTAGCTCCTCTTTCTACTTAGCTCCTTCTTTAGATTAGTGTTATATTATTAAAGCTTTACAGAGCAACAATACCAGTTATATTTAAGCCTATTACACCAGCGCCTTTACTACCTTATAATAGTATAAACATCCCCCCTAGTAGCCCAAGCTAAACGCATCTGTATTATAGGCAGTTAGCGTAGTATACAATTAAAATGCTTATAGCCGTATTAAAGATAGTCTAAGCGGCCCAACTTCCTCTACCTCCTCTACCTCCTTTACCTCCTCCTATAAGTTTAGGGGTTAAAGAGATACCCAAAGTAAGAGGTTCCAAGATTAAAGTTAAGGTGTTAAATAAGATATATGCTCGCGAAATCCCCTAAACATACTTAGAAATACGCTAATATAGCGTCTACTATAGCTAGGATAAATAAAGCTACTAGTATAAGACTATAGAGACTTCGCAGGGCACGTTAAGTAAGCATAATATATATAATTAGTATATTTATGTCCTTTAGAAGAAATTTGGTCTATCTCTTAGGTGCCTTTAAATATATTAACTTAGATACTAACTTTAAGTTAGAAAAGGATAAAAAAGACTACAGCACATACCTAGGCATAAATTTAGGAGAAGTAAGAGATGCCTTATAGGTGGTGCTAAACGGTATATAAGCCATCTCCCTTTAGGAAGATAAGCCTATAGTAAGCAGACCTTTTTATAGATATAGCTTATACTAATTTAACTTCTAGATTCCTATAAATATTATATTTAATTTCCTACCCTAGTTAAAAACATACCAGGAGAGTCTTTCTCCCAACTTAATTGGCGCTAAGCACCTTTAGGGGTTACTAAGATTCCTTAAAGACCATTTCGTGCCTATAACTAATAGTCTCCTGCCGCTTATAGACTATAGTGAAATTAACTTTAATCTCCTTTAGGCCTTATTTAAACTAAATACGTATATCTTTATAATTTATAAAGGCTCGGATTAATTAAGATGCCTTATATATAATTTAGACAACTTTAAAACCTCACTTTTTAGCAAAAAGAGCTTTAAACTTAACTGTTACTATTCCGGCTACAACGGGAAGGCGTTTAACGAGGTAAAAACCACCCTCTCTATTCCAGAATTCTGTTTAACTATAAAAATTATGTCTTTTAAGGTATTTCCGCTAGAGTATTATAAAAGACAAGCCAAGATAAAGCAGGATCTTATTGGCAATGGCCGGAAGTTTATATCTTTAAGAGGTATTAACCACTGTAAATATAAAGGGATCGCGTTTTTCTGGACTAAAGATGGCCTGTTAAGATTTTCTATAAGCGGCCGCATTATAGTAGACGCGATAGCATTTTATTATTAGAATCCTAACTATAGCAAGCAGCTAATCGCTATAAATACATACGGAATGAATGTAATTAATTAAGGGACTAATTAGTAAGGCGATATAAAGAATTAGGGTTTAGTTCCTAAGGAGATAGGAGATAATAAGCACCTAATCTATCCACTAATAGCCCTAGCCTTTAGTTTGGCGGACAAAAAATAGGGTTAGGCTTTCTACACACTCTTTTTCTAGAGCTAGCGAATTATATATACTAATACAAGCACCAATAGGTGAATTTGCCGTCACTAACATTAAGGACATTAAATGGAATGCCTTAGTATTTAAGTTACTCGCAATTAAGGAGGATAAGAAAATAGTGCTTTAAGGGCTTATAAAGAGCTACTAGTCTAGGTCCGGGAAATTAAAGTTTAATAATATAATTAAAGGGAAGGGGAAAGGCCTAGTCTTCTTACTATAGTAAGTTTTTTAGTAAGGCATTAGCTGTTTTAAAGGCTAACTATTTTAGTGGCCTACCTAGGGTAGGAAAGATATTAACAGCTAAAGCACTTACTAAATCTTAGAGGAGACCCCTCTATATAGTTTGTTCCCCTTTATAAGTATATTTATATACCAGTCTAACTATAAAAAGGCTTATATAGGAGACCTTAATATAGATCCAGCCCGTTTAGAACAAAACCTAGCTCTAATAGTTAAAAATGTTCACTACTAGAGCGCTGTTATTCTTCTAGACAAGGCCGATGTTTTTCTTGCAGAAAGAACTTTAAATAATGTTTAACATAATAGCCTAGTATTCGTCTTCCTGCAATAGATGGAGTATTTCTAAGGTATTATGTTTTTTATAACAAATAGGATTACTGTATTTAATATAGCTATATAGAGCAGAATACATCTTACATTTAGATATAACAAGCTAAAGAAACTAGTAAGAGAGTAGGTATAGAAGACCTTCCTAAAGTAAGTTAATGCTACTGCTAATATCTCTAAAAGGGATATAGATCGGCTTTTAAACCATTAATTAAATAGAAGATAGGTAAGGCAATATTTAAATAGGAGTTTTAAGCCTGGCGCTAATATACTGCATTAAATCAAGAACGCTATATAAATTAGTTACGGCTTAGCTAAATATAAGGGAGAGAAACTTGTATATAAGCATTTGAGTAAGGCCATTATATTAAATTAAGATTTTAAAGCTGACCTTAAAGGTGTTAGATTAATCGAGAATTTACACTTATATATATAGATTTACTTATATAGATATAGCATTAGCAAATACGTCTTGTAGATCTTTTAGCTGGTAGCATTATTGCTTATTACTTTCTTAAAATTACTTGCTTACTCTTGTAACAACAAGGCCTATATAGTAGGCTATAGCGCGGGCAAATTGCTTATAGATCTGGGAATAGAAGAACAGAAGCTGTAGGGTATTAGTTCCTATAGGGGAGTAGAAGATATAAGCGTTAGTTCCTATAAGGAATTAAAGCTATAAGGCAATAAAGAAAGCAGGGATTAATCTATATAGAGAACCGCAAGCTGTAGGAGATTAGTTTCTATAGGGGAGTAGAAGAAATTACTATTAGTTCCTATAGGGGAGTAAAAGCCGTATAGGAGTAGGAGCTATAGGGTATAGTTTTTACAGGGCAGTAAAAAATACGGTTACTATATCCTAGATAATAATTTTAGTTTAGGATATAAGAATAGGAGCTATAGGGGATTAGTTCCTATAAGGGAGTAGTAGATATAGCTAATAGCTTCTATAGGGGAGTAAAAGCCATATAGGAATACAAGCTGTAGGGGATTAGTTTCTATAGGGCGGTAAAACACATAGGTATTAGTACCTATAGGGGATTTATTAGAGTAGGGGATTTATTAGAGTAGGGGATTTATTAGAGTAGGGGATTTATTAGAGTAGGGGATTTATTAGAGTAGGGGATTTATTAGAGTAGGGGATTTATT
>Ga0307507_10007310_pt1 | contig 16152 bp, 14 predicted proteins | sample 7_EM_MG_FD_207223 | JGI IMG/M metagenome (GOLD analysis project Ga0307507, IMG submission 207223) | Populus trichocarpa ectomycorrhiza microbial communities from riparian zone in the Pacific Northwest, United States - 7_EM | ecosystem: Host-associated > Plants > Roots > Unclassified | place... | reverse complement strand
CCGTAGGGGGCAGGGAGGTTGAGGGCGGTGGCGATGGTCATGGCTGGGCTGTCTCCTCGGGGTCGAGGAGCGTGATGGCTCCGCCGGGGCACAGATCGGCGGCGAAGCGCACCTCGTCGGCGTACCGCGCGTCCGGGTGCGGGTCGAGCAGGGCGACCCTGCCGTCCGACTCGTCCTGCTCGAAGACCTCGGGCGCGGCACCGACGCACTGACCGGCGCTGCAACAGCGGTCCCGGTCCAGCAGCACGGTGAGCGAGGGCTGCCGGGCCGTGCTGTCGGAGGGGGTGCGGAGGGTGTTCAGCGTGGTGCACATGGTGGCGGTCTGGCCGGCCAGGACCAGGAGTTCGACGAGTTGCTCGGGGTCGAGGGCGCGGGCCAGTCGGTCCCAAAGTCCCTCGGGGACGGAGGAGTTGACGGCCAGCAGGTCGGCCGCCTCCAGGAGCGCGCGGTCCTCCGGCTGCCAGGGGTGGGTGGCGGTGGCCAGGTCGGCCGCCGTCGCGTCGATCTCCATGGCCGTCAGTCCCGCGTCCGCGGCCGGGGTGCGGTGCCGACCGCGGACGTAGGGCGCGTCGAGCCGGTGCGCGACGCGCAGGACGATCAACTCCCGTCTGCGGTGGCCGAGGGTGCCCTCGTGGGTGAGGACGCGGGCGAGGGAGAGCCAGGCGTGAGCGAGGACCGGGTGGTGGGCGAGGGTGCCGAACAGGTTCTCCCGTCCGGGACCGTCCTGCCGGGAGTCGGCGAGCAACGACCGGAGAACCGGGGGCCATTGGGCGGGCGGGAGGGGTGGGATGCGGGGGGTGTGGGGGGTGCGGGTCGTGGTCACGGTGCCTTGTGCCTTCACGTTCGTACGGTGTCGGTTTCGGGGGCTGGGGAGTTGTCGTGATGGGCCGGCGGCGTTCACCAGCGGCACACGACCACCCCCGCACTCGCCCCGCTCGCGAAGCCGAACATGCCGACCAGGTCCCCGCGTTGGAGACGTCCGCTGTCGAGGGCGACGGCGAGTTGGAGCGGGATGGTGTTGGTCGCCACGTTGCCGTGGGTGGGGAAGGTGGCCAGGATGCGGTCCGGGTCCACGCCCACCCAGTCGCAGACGACCTTGGTGAACGGCACCGACGGCTGGTGCACACAGACAAGGTCCAGGTCGTCACCCTCGACTCCCAACTCCCGCATCGCGCCCCGCACTTTGCCGGGCAGCCCCTCGAACGACCCCACCAACTGGGCGGAGTCGATACGGAGATGGCCGAGTGTGCGGTGCTGCGCGTACGGGTTGGGCAGGGTTGCCGCGCGCCAGCCCCAGGAGTTGGCGAAGAACCGGGAGCCGAGGATGCCGGGCCGCTCCCCCGCCGCCACCAGCAGCGCCGAGCCCATGTCACCGGTGCTGAGACTGGGCAGCGCGGTCAACAGGTCGGCCGGGTCGTCCAGTTGCCAGCGGCTCTCCCGGGTGCTGACCTCGGCGGTGGTCACCAGCACCCGCCGGTACTGCCCGCTGCGGATGAACGCGTCGGCGACCTCCAGCGCGTTGAGGACTCCGTTGCAGGCGTTCTTCAGGTCGAACACCGGGCAGCCCAGGCCGAGTTTGTCGGCGACGACATGGGCGGTGGCCGGCTCCTCCATGTCGGCGAGGATCCCGGCGTAGAGGAGCAGGTCCACCTCGCCCGGATCGGTACCGGTGTCCTCGAACAGGCGCCGGGCCGCGTGCGCGGCCAGGTCGGAGGGCTGCTCCAGGTCGTCGGCCACGGTGCGTTCGGCCAGCCCGTACATCCGCTGGAGCACCCCGCGCGACAACGGCACGGCGGGGCTGCCCGCCCGGAACCGGTCCTCCACGGCGGCCACGCTCTGGCGTCCCTCGGGGATGTGGACGGTGGCGTGAACGATGGTGCTGTGAACGGTCATCGGTCCCTCCTCGGTCGGTGCGCAGGGTCGTCAGTCCTCGGTCGTCAGTCCTCGGTGGTGAAGAGCAGCACCACGTTGTGTCCGCCGAACCCGAAGGAGTGGCTTGCGGCGGCCCGGACGCGCTGCTCGCGGGGTGCGCCCGTGACGCAGTCCAGGTCGAAGGGGAGGTTGTCCGGGGTGAGGTTGGCGATCGGCGGGACGGTGGAGCGGTGGATGGTGAGGGCGGTGAGCGCCGCCTCGATCGCACCGGCCGCGCCGAGACTGTGCCCGAGAACTCCCTTGGCGGCGGTGACACTTGGCCGGTGCGGCAGCACCCGCGCGATCAACTCCGCCTCGGTCAGGTCGTTGAGCGGCGTCGAGGTCCCGTGCGCGTTGACGTGATCGACGTCTGACGCGCCGAGCCCCGCCTCCGCGAGCGCCGACCGCAGCGCGGCCTCGGCATGAACTCCCCCCGGGGCAGGGGCAGTCGGGTGATACGCGTCGGAGGTCTGACCGGCCCCCGCGAGCCGCGCGTACCGCCGCCGGCCACGGGCGCGCGCGTCCGCCTCCCGTTCCAGGACGAGAATCGCGGCCCCCTCGGAGATCACGAACCCGTCCCGATCCACCGCGAACGGCCGTGAGGCGGCGCCGGGTTCGTCGACCCGGGACGACAGCGCGCCCATCCGCTGGAAGCCGGACGCGATGACCGGGGTGACGGCCGCCTCCGCGCCGCCCGCCACCGCGATGTCGCACAGCCCGGCCGACAACAGCCCCCGCGCGACGGCCAGGGCACTGGCCCCGGAGGCGCACGCGGTCTCGGTCGCCAGGGACGGGCCATGGGCGCCGAGGTCCAACGACACTTCCCCGGCAGCCATGTTGGAGATCAGCATGGGCACCAGCGCGGGCGACACCAGCTCGGGACCGCCCTGGTGATGGCGGATCGTCTGGTCCTCCAGGTGCACGGCTCCGGCCAGCCCCGAACCGATCACCACGGCGACCCGCACCCCGTCCCACCCCGCCGGATCGAGCCCGGCATCGGCAACGGCCTCGCGCGCCGCGAGCACGGCGAGCTGACTGAACCGGCCCATGCGCCAGGCCTTGCCGCCGCCGATCCGCGCCTGCTCCGGGGTCATGAGCGGGATACGGCACGACAAGTCGACGGCGCAGCCCTTGAGTTCGGGGTCCGTGGCGGCGGCGGACCGCCCGCTCAGCATCCCTTCCCAGGTCGCCTCGCGGCCGACCCCGGCCGGGGTGATGAGCCCCAGGCCGGTGACGGAGACGGGCGTACAGGGTGCCCGCATCACGACCGCTTGGCGTTCAGCGCGGCGACGAGTCCACCCACGGTGCTCTGCTTGGCGGTCTCTTCCTCCGCAACCGGAACCCCCAACTGCTCCTGGAGCGCCAGGGCGAGTTCGGCCAACGCGAGCGAGTCGAGATCGAGGCTCTCCAGGGTGGCCTCCGGCCGAATGCTCTCGGCGCTGACCTCGAACTTCTCGGTGAGTACGGCGGTCAGGGCGGTCTGGGCGGGGGACATGGGGTTCCTTTCGACGGGGGGAGCGGAGCTTCGGGACGAGGGGAACTTGGGGGGACTTCGGGGGGGCTCAGGGGCAGGCGGGGTTCCGGAACCGAGTCGTCCGACCTGTTTTTTGCAGGGCAAACGCCGGGGGAGGACAAGCGACGGGCACACCTGGGGACGGGCGAGGTCGGTCTTGGGCGAGCTTGGTGTCAGGTGGGGTCGGTCTCAGGCGATGCTGGTCTCAAGCGAGGTCGGTCCAGGTGAGGTCGGCCTCAGGCGATCTGGGTCCGCAGGGCCGGGTCGGCAGCGGGTACGGCGGGCAGTACGGCCACGGCATCTGTGTCGATGTGCGGCACGGTCGGCAGTTCCGGCCACACCAGGGCCGCCGAGCCCCAGGTGAGTCCGGCGCCGAATGCGGTCAGCAACAGCCGCTCCCCCGCCCGGAGTTCACCCCGCGCGGCGGCGTCGGCCAGGGCCAACGGGATGGACGCGGCGCCGGTGTTGCCGACGCGCGCGATGTTGGTGACATGCCGTTCGCCGGGGAGCGGGATGCGGTCGCCGACGGCGGACAGGATGCGGGCGTTCGCCTGATGGGCGCAGAACCTGTCCACATCCTCGGCCGCCCAGTCCGCGCGCTTGAGCACGGTGTGGGCGGACTGGGTCATACGGGTCACCGCATGCTGGAACACCTCATGCCCCCGCATACGGAAGTAACGGTCGCCCGGCCCGAATTCACCGGGCCGGGAGCGCTCCTGCGCACCACCACCGGCCACCTGGATCAGCTGGTCACCCGAGCCATCACTGCCAAGATCCAGCGCCAGCACTCCGCCCAACTCCGCCCGCTCACCGCGCCGTAGCACCACCGCGGCGGCGCCGTCCCCGAACACGATTCCGGCGGAACGATCCTGCGGGTCGAGCAGCGTCGAGTACACCTCGGCCGCGACCAGCAGGACCCGGTCGGCACACCCCGAGGTCAGGGTGCCGAGGGCGGCGGCGAGGCCGTAGACGAAACCGCTGCACGCGGCGGAGACGTCCCACGCGGCGATCTCGCCGAGGCCGAGGCGGGTGGCCAGGCGGGGTGCCATGGCGGGCATCGGCCGGTCGGGGGTGGAGGTGGCGACGATCACGGCGTCGACGAGGGGTCGGCCGGCGACCGCGAGTGCCCGGCCTGCCGCTTCAACCGCGAGGTCGCCGGTGGTCACGCCCGGTGCCGCGCGGCGGCGTTCGCCGATGCCGGTGCGTCTGCGGACCCAGGCGTCGTCGACGTCCCACGCGGCGGGCAGGGCGTGGTTCGGCACGGCGTCCGGGGGGACGAAACCGGCGATGCCCTCGAGGACGGCCGTCTGCGGCGTTCTCAAGAGCGGGGCTGCGCTGGGCAGTCGGAAGGTCACACACGCCTCGATGGGGAAGTGATCTTGGACGAGCGTGCACGACTGTAGATCGGATCAAGATCGGGGCGGGGGCGTGACGCGATTCGAACACGTGACCAGTTCGGGCCTGTTTTCGACAAAGGCGCAGCTCAGAGAGCGAAGTGAGGAAACGTTACGTCTGTTATGTCGCTCCTAGATCACCCGAAAGAGGGCGATTGGAGGCGGCCGTTCGACGCACAACCGCCCACGGTGTCATGTCAGTTCGTGAAGTCGGGCGCCGGCCCGCCCTGCCGTGACGTCGACGAGACGCCAACGGCGTTGCTGGTCACGGCAGTTCGGGCCCGACGCGCTACGGCGTGAGTTGCTGCTGCCCTATGACGGAAAGGAGTTCGAGCTTGCCCTGGCTCTCCGTGCCGGGGCGGGCGATCATGACCACCAGGGCCTGCGCGCGGTTCTCGGTGAACAGGACCTGCGCTTCCACGTCGATACGGCCGAGGGCGGGATGGAGGATCGTCTTGCTCTCGCCGTAGCGCTGCGCGACCTCCTGGAGTTCCCACACGCGGACGAACTCCGGGCTGCGTTCCTGGAGTTCGGCGACGATCCGGGCCGCCCGGGGATCGCTGCCGGTGGCCGCCGCGAGTGCGGCGCGGAGGCGGGCGGCCTGGGTACGGCTGTGCCGGGGGTGGTCCTCCTCCGGGTACACCAGCCGGTCGGCGGGGTCGGTGAACCAGCGGTAGTAGGCGCTGCGGGCGAGGCCGGTGATGGGGGTCCCCCCGCTCGAACGAAGTTGAGAGTGGGGGAGTGTCTGGTCACCGAGGAGTGTGGTGGCGATCGGGTTCATGGCGAGGGTGTCGGCCATGTCGGTGAGCACGATCGCCGGGGTGTCGTCGTTCAGCCGCTCCAGCACCCGCAGCAGCGCCGGGCTGACGTGCTCGGAGCGCTGGAAGCGGACCGGGGCGTTGTGGCCGATCAGCGTGAAGAGGTGATCGCGCTCGTCCGGGGTGAGCCGTAGCGCCCGGGCGAGGACGGCGGTGATCTGCACGGACGGCTGCGGGGCGCGCTGCTGCTCCAGGCGGGCGTAGTAGTCGATGGACATACCGGCGAGCTGGGCGACCTCCTCGCGACGCAGCCCCCGCGTACGCCGACGCGGCCCCTCGACGAGCCCGACGTCATGGGGCCGCAGCGCCTCGCGCCGCCGCCGCAGGAACTCCGCCAGCTCCTTCTTCTCCACGCCCGCTATCGCCCCTTCCGGTCCGTCTTTCCGGTCCGTGACCTCCATCGTCGCCGCTTTCGGTCACCCCAGCCAGGGATCCCCGATCCATGGATAAACCTTCCTCTCCCGCCCCCGTGCCTGCCTTCCTACGGTCGAGGCAGCGACGACCCGCAAGGAGAGACCCCCATGAAACTGACCGGCAACACCGTCCTGATCACCGGCGGCACCTCGGGCATCGGCCTCGGTCTGGCCCTGCGCCTGCACGAGTCCGGCAACAAGGTGATCGTCGCGGGCCGCCGCAAGGAACTGCTGGACCGGATCACTAGCGAGCACTCCGGCATCGAGGCGCTCGCCCTCGACGTCACGGACCCGGCGTCGATCGCCGGCGCGGCGGAGCAGGTGGCTTCCCGGCACCCCGAGCTGAATGTGCTGATCAACAACGCCGGCATCATGCTGCGCGAGAACCTCCTCGACCCGGCATCCCTCCCGGTCGCCGAGGACCACGTCACGGTCAACCTGCTCGGCACGATCCGGATGACGTACGCCTTCCTGCCCCTGCTGACCGGCAAGGCCGACGCGGCCGTCCTGAACGTCACCTCCGCGCTGGCGCTCGTCCCGCTGCCGATCACCCCGACCTGCAACGCGACCAAGGCCGCACTGCACTCCTTCTCCGAGAGCCTGCGGGTGCAGCTCGCACAGGCGGACGCCGGCGTCCAGGTGATCGAGGTCGCGCCGCCGGGCGTGCGCACGACCATGCTGGACCAGGAGGACAACGAGAGCTCGATGCCGCTGGACGACTTCCTCACCGAGACCCTCGACCTGCTGCGGGAGAACCCCGAAGCGAAGGAACTCGTCGTGGAACGCGCCCGGTTCGTGCGCGAAGCGGAGGCCAACGGGTCGTACGACAACGTCCTCGCGATGCTCGGCGGCGTCTGACCCCGACCGTGACACCCGACGACGTATCCGACGTACCGGACGGCAGCCCCACCGAGCGCACCGAACGCGCTGACGCCGCCCGCAACCGGGTGCGGCTGCTGGAGGCCGCTGCCCGGCTGGTGGCCGAGCGGGGCGCGGAGCACGTGACGATGCACGAGGTCGCGGAGGCGGCCGGGGTCGGAAAGGGCACGCTGTTCCGGCGGTTCGGGGACCGGGACGGGCTGCTCCTGGCCCTCCTCGGTGAGGCCGAGGCGGATTTCCACGAGGCGTACACCTCGGGCCCGCCGCCGCTGGGACCGGGGGCGCCCGCGAGGGACCGGCTGGCCGCGTTCGGCAGCGCCCTGATCGAACGGGTCGCCGCCGACGCCGACTTGGGCACCGCGCTGGGCCGACAGGTCGTCCACGAACGCCGGTTCGCCTCCGGCACCGGCCGTGCCTTCCACCACCACGTCTCAACTCTCCTCCGGGAGACGGGAGTCGACACGGACCCCGACATGCTCGCGCACGCGCTGCTCGCCTTCGCGAACTTCGAGACGGGGGACTCTCTGCACGTCGGCTGCGGCATCCCGGTCGCCCGGCTCCAGGCCACCTGGGTGGACCTGGCGCGCCGGGTGACCCACGACGGAAACCGGTCCGGCGCCGACTGGGAGAATGAACCCATGAGCATCGTCAAGATCAACGTACTCACCGTCCCCGAGGAACAGCGCGAAACGCTGGAGAAGCGCTTCGCGAACCGCGCCGGGACGGTGGACGGCTCGGACGGCTTCGAGTGGTTCGAGCTGCTCCGCCCCGTCGAGGGCACCGACACCTACCTCGTCTACACCCGCTGGCGCGCCGAGGAGGACTTCCAGAACTGGATGTCGGGGATGGGCCAGGCCGCGCACCGGGGCGCACCCAAGGAGGGCGGCGCGCCGGGTTCCCCGCAGGGTGAGCGCCCGAAGCCCGCCGCGACGGACGCGACGCTGTGGACGTTCGAGGTGGTGCAGCAGGCGGGGCCCAAGGAGGGCTAGGAGACCTAGCGCGTCTCCGCGCCTACGGCGGCTCGTGCACAACCATCCTTTCCATGACGGCTCGTGCAAAGCCGTCCTCTTCCACGACGGCTGTGCACAGGGCCCTCCTCTACGACTGCTCGTGCACAGCCCCCCTCACCTCACGCAACACCACCGCCAAGTCGTCCGGCGCCGCCGCGAGCCTCACCAGCCGCCCCCCGTCGTCCAGTTCGGCGACATGCCACCCGCTGGGCACGGTGTCGCCGTCGCCGCCGCGCACCCGTCGTACCGTGCGGACGGTGAGCCGTTCCACCGGGATCCGGCGGGCCGCGAACCGGCCCGGGCCCGGGGTGACCGCGGGCGGGCCGTCGCCGAGGGCGATGTGGGTGCCGAAGCCGTGCGGGTTGTAGTCGGTGTGCTCCAGGAAGCGGGCCGACAGGAACACCTCCCCGTCCAACTCGGGGAGTTCCGCGGGCACTTCGGCCGGTCGGGGTACGCGGACGCGGGTGGCCCGCCAGGCCCGGCCGAAGAGCGCGGCCGTACCGAGTGTGCCCGCCGCCGCCCACGCGATCGTCGGGGCGGAGGCGAACAGGGTCGTGGGGTGGAAGTAGCACAGGGGCAGCAGCCACACGGCCGTACCGGCGAGGACGAGCGTGAACGGCAGGGCGGAGGGCAGGACTTCGTCGCCGGGGAGGCGGCGGCCGCGCAGGCTCACCAGCAGCCGGGCGCCGGAGTAGCCCGCGGCGAGGACGGCGAGGGCCGCGATGGCGGCCAGGTCTCCGGCGGACTGGACGTGCTCGCGCCAGACGTACCGCGATCCGGTGATCGCCACCAACTCGCTGCGCCAGAAGGTCAGTCGGACCTTGTCCCCGGCGTGAAAACCGTCGGCCGCCTCGCGCGAGACCATGGTGCGCTCGAAGGGCCGGTCGTCGGCGAAGTACACCCAGCCGATCTTCTTGGACCCGTTGGAATCGGTCCGCGCGATCACCGCCGGCACGTAGGTCAGACACTCCCCGAGCTCCGTGTCGGGCGTCGCGGCGGTGCACGGGACGGCCGCCGCCCACGCCCGCTGGTCCGCCGCGACGCCCGACACGGGCGCCGCCAGCACGGCCGCCCCGATGAGCAGCGTCACGCACCAGCCCGCCGCCGCGACCGGGACGCGCCCGGCCGTACGGTCCGAGATGACGCGGACGGTCGCCCAAGCCGACTCCGGGACGTCGGTTCCGTAGCGGTGGTGCAGCGCGCGGAGGGCGTCCAACTGGTCGTGGAAGTCCAGGATTTTGGCGGACGAGCACGTCGGCAGCGGCAGGGGCCGTCTGTGTCCGTTCCGCAGCAGCACGCTGACGCGACGGCTCTGGGCGCCCCGCGAATGGCTCTTCAGCCATAGCTGGAGATCGGCGACCTCGTGCCACGGCACGCTCCAGCGGCGCAGCAGCGTCCGGGACCGCAGACCGTACGCGTCGGCGTCCACCCGGGCGGTGACCAGGTGGAGCGCCACGAGACCGACGAAGGCGAGCGCCGCGCCGGGGACCAGCAGCCACAGCGCGTCCGGTCCGCGGTACACCGTCCACACCACCGCGGCGACCACCCCCGCCGCCGCGAACGCGACGCAGAACCACAGGGCGCGGGGCGAGCGGGGACGGCAGATCACTTCGGGGACGTCGGTCATGGTCCGAACTCTGCCTCGGCCGGCGCGGCCGGCGCTTGTGCGATCTCCGGCAGTGTTCCGGCAGGCCAGGCTGCTCAGAGGAGGCAAGGAGGGGAACTGAAGAGGGCCCGAGGAGGGCGAGAAGTGGGGGAGGAATAGGGGAGAAGCGGGCGAGAAATGGGTGAGAAAAGAGTGGCGCGCGGGATGTTTGAACCGCTGTGAAGCGGTGAGGCGAGCCGAATGCGTGCTTCTCCCAACGCCTCCGCCGAGCCCCCCGGCTCCACCCAGGCCCACGGTCACACCGGACCGTCCCCCAGCCCCACCGCCACCGCCCCGGCTGCGGAGCGCGCCCCCGGAAAGCAACGCGACCCCTTCTTCGACAACGCCAAGTACCTGGCGATCGTGCTGGTGGCGATCGGCCACTCCTGGGAGCCGCTGCGGTCGAGCAGCCGTAGCGTCACAGCGCTCTACACGCTTGTCTACGCCGTGCACATGCCGGCGTTCATCGTGATCTCCGGGTACTTCTCGCGGAGTTTCCGGGCGACCCCGCCGCAGATCAGGCGGCTGCTGGGGGGAGTTGTGGTGCCGTACGTCGTGTTCGAGACGGCGTACACGCTCTACACGCGCTGGACCGACCACCAACCCGACCGCGCCATCAGCCTGTTGGACCCGCTGTATCTGACGTGGTTCCTGGCGGCGCTGTTCGTCTGGCGGCTGACCACGCCGATCTGGAAGCACGTACGCCAACCGCTGCCCCTCGCGCTGGTCATCGCGATGCTGGCGACGCTCTCCCCCTCCATCGGCAACGACCTCGATCTGCAACGGGTGTTGCAGTTCCTGCCGTACTTCGTGCTCGGTCTGTGTCTGAAGCCGGAGCACTTCCAGCTCGTACGGCGGCCGGAGGTACGGCAGTTGGCGGTACCGGTGTTCGGGTGCGCGCTCGTCGTGGCGTACTGGTCGGTCCCGCGCTTCGACTACGCCTGGCTCTTCCACAACGGGAGCGCGGAGCAACTCGGCGTGCCCGCCTGGGAAGGGCCCCTGATGACGCTGGCCCTGTTCGCCTGCTCGACGCTGCTGGTCGCCTGCTTCCTCGCCTGGGTGCCGCGCCGCCGCACCTGGTTCACCGCCCTGGGCGCGGGCACGCTCTACGGCTATCTGCTGCACGGGTTCGTCGCGCAGGGCGCCAAGTCCTGGGGCTGGTACGACACTTCGTGGATGCGGGGTCCCCTCGGCGAGATCACGGTGACCGTGGTCGCCGCCGTCGTCGTGACCGCGCTGTGCACCCCGCCGATCCGACGGCTCTTCCGCTTCGCCATGGAACCGGAGTTGCGGTGGGCGTTCCGTCGTGACGCGGACGAACTGGCTCGTACCCCTTACGACTCCTGACAAAAGGCGGCTTGTGCGCCTCCGGGAGCCGCGCGTCAGCGGTGGTCGACGTAGGCGACGATCCCGCCGATGTTCAGGCCCAGCGCGCATCCGCGGCGGAAGGACTCGTGGCGCATGCCCGGGGTGTGCTGGGCGTCGGTCATCGCGTACAGTCCGCGAATCCCCAGTTCCACGCCGCACAGGCACACGACGTAGCCGTGACGCAGGGCGGCGGCTGTCCACTCGGGGTCGTGCGGGACCCAGGTCCGGGAGTAGATCTCACCGTCGGGCGTCCGCAGTTCCAGCCGGGAGTAGGTGTATCCGTAGTGCGGGTCCAGTTTCGGCTGTTCGTCGGGTATCTCGTGCAGCTCCCATCCGAGGATCCAGGGCAGGTCGCAGTAGACGTCGGGCGGTAGGCGCCTCATGCCGAACAGGATGGCGCCTTCGAGCTGCGGTTCCTCGGGTATCTCGTCGAGCGGGGCTCCCTTCGGCGGGACGTACCCGAAGTAGCCCACGCCCCGGGCATGCCTGAACTCGAAGAGGGCGGTGGGCATGCGGGGTGTCTGTGCGGGATGGAGGGTGATTGTGCCTTCCGCGGTCTCCAGGCCCCCCAGCACGCACTCGAGCTGCAGCGCGGGGTCGTCGCAGAACAGGATCCGCCCGAGGTCGTCGACCTGTTCGAACTGATACGAGCTCATCTCCTGCAGCCCTCCGGTTGGTTGCCGTTCCACGTCCGCGAAGCAGACGACTCAGTGTTGAACCAGCATATTGAAGGATCGTTCAACAATCCATACGTTGGAACGCGCGCACCACCAGGCCCGACCAGGCCAAGCCCAGCACTTTTGTCAGGTGTCCTTAGTGAGGGTTGGAGTGAATCTGCGGGCCAGTTCATGAATTCGCGCTGAATCACGGCTGACACTTCACCGGGATACGGCACCCGTGCGAAAGGACGCACAACCAAGGACGCGGAGGGACGGTCAGACGCTGTGCCGGAATCCGGATCCACCGGTTTCCGTCACCTCGATTTCCCCCAACTCCCCTTATTTTCCACGGAGGTTGTGCGATGTCCTCTCGTTCTTCCCGTCGCCGTACGACGCGTTCCGCTTCGGCGCTGACGCTCGCTCTCGGCACCGCGCTGATCGCCCCGCTGTTCCTCGCCGGGACGGCGGGCGCGGCCACGGCGCCGACCACCGCCGGGCTCAACTCCGGTGCCAGGAGGTCATTTACACGGCCGCCGCGGGCCAGGCCAACAAGGTGGTCGTCACCGCGACGCACGTGACCGGCACCGAGAAGATCACGTACGTCATCGACGACGTGGTCACCGTCAAGGCGGGCACGGGCTGTTCGTACCCCAGCGCCTCGGACCACACCAAGGTCAGCTGCACGGTCACCACCCTGGACAGTCAAGACCCGTACCCCACCCTGCAGTTGACGCTCGGCAACGGCAACGACACCATCTCGACCACCGGCGACGCGGCCGACGGCGGGGCCGGCAACGACGTCATCACCGGTGGCGCGGGCGCCCAGAGCCTGACCGGCGGCACCGGAAACGACAGGATCCACGGCGGCGCCGGGAACGACTTCATCTACGGCGGCACGGGCAACGACGTCCTCTACGGCGATGCAGGCGCCGACACGATCTACGGCAACTCCGGCAACGACACGCTGTGGGGCGGCACGGGCACGGACACCCTGTCCGGCGGGCCGGGCCGCAACGTCGTCCACCAGAACTGACGCACGCCGACATCGGGGGACCGGCTCAGGGCGTGGTGTAGCCGACCACGACTCGGGCCGGGAAGCGGAACGCGCCGGGGACGAGCGTGGACTGCTCGACGGTGACGGCGACGCCGGTGCCGTTGGCGGCGGTGGAGTGATACACCCAGGCGGCCTCGCGCAGCGACGAACCGCACAGGCCGTCCGGCAGCGCGAGCTCGTCGTCGTCGACGGCGGGCTCCCCGTACTTCTTGTCGAACAGTTCCTTCCCCTCCGGGACGATGCCCGCGCGGCGCAGGTAGTCCGCTACCAGCCCGCTCGTGAAGGTGACTTGAGCGCCGCCGTTGTGTGTGTAGTAGTGAACGTCGCGCGCGTCGGTGGGGATCGTCGCGCCCCCGGCGGTGATCACGCCCGGCAGCCTCAGGTCGCTCCCGGCGCATGCCCGGGCGTCCCCGAACGGATGCTCGTCCCGCAGCAGCCAGGCACTCCCGCCGCCCACCGCCGCGAGCACGACCACACCGATCCCCAGCCACACCGGCACCCGCCGCCGCCCGACCGCAGCACTCATCAACGCCCCCTCGTCATGGCGAGCGAGAGCCTCCCAAACAACGCGCGTACACGACAACCCCTTATCCCCCCTCGCCAAACCCTCAACTCCTCTCCCCAACCTCTCAACCCCTTTCCCACATGTCACAGCCATGTCATACGCTGCTCTCAGCAGCCGCGCCCCGCGCGTCACCGCGTCTCTCATCCGCGGTCACGTCCGGGTGTTGCGCGGCGCTCTCAACTCCCGGTCCCCGGACCGGTTTTCCTTGTGGGGGGAACAGCACGTGCGGATGCGCAGCATCTCGACCGCGACAGCGCTCGCGGTCCTTTTCGGCTCGGCGGCGCTCAGCGTCGTAGCGACGGGTACGGCCTCGGCCGCGACCGCCAACGTGGCCGCGCCCGGCGGTCTCGTCGCGGACGGCGCCCTCAAGCGGGTGTTCGTCGGCGACCGTTCGGCCGGGACGGTCGCGGCCACGGACTACTCGGGCAACGTCCTCGCCTCGGTCGGCGGGCTCAGCGGGGTCTCCGACCTGGTCCTGTCCGACGACGAAAGCACCCTGTACGCGGCGGCCCAGGGCACACACGAGATCGTGGCGCTCGACCCGGCCACCCTCGATGTGAAGGCCCGCTATCCGGTGGCCACCACCACCGGCCCGCGCTACCTCGCCTTCACCGCGGGCAGGCTCTGGTTCACCTACGGCGACCAGTGGGACGGCGACCTGGGTTCCGTGGATCCCGCGGTGGACCCGGCGAGCGGCACCGACCCGGTGACGCTGACGCAGTTCCCGACCGAGGGCACCTCGGTGGGTCTCTGGGGCCCGGCGCTGCTGGACACCGACCCGCTGCGGCCCGGTGTCCTGGCCATCGGCCAGACCGGCGGCGACTCCACGGACTCGATGGCCGTGGTCGACGTGTCGAGCGGCACGCCCGCGCTCACCGCCTGGTACTTCGGCGACTACACGCTCAACAGCGGCATCGCCGACCTCGACCTCGTCGCCGGCGCGGACCAGGTACTGGTCAACGGCCACGTGGTGGACGCCTACGCGGGCGGCACGTTCACCCAGGCGACCAGCCCCTTCCCGGCCGCCGAGCGGGCCGACGTCGCCCGGGACGGATTCGTCGCGCAGGCGAGCGGCAACACGGTCACGACGTACCGTCCGAGCGGCACGAAGCCCGTCCACACGTACAGCGTCGGCTCCTACGGCACGGCCGACCTGGCCTGGGCTCCCGACGCGTCCCGCGTCTTCGTGCTGGCCCAGACGTCCACCGGCGGCTACACCCTCAAGGCGCTGACCGACCCCGAGAAGAACGTCCCGACCCTCACGGTCAACGCCCCCTCCTCCGCCGCCCGCGCCAAGAAGCTCACCGTCACCGGCAAGCTCTCGGCGACGTTCGCGCTGCCTGCCGGAGCCAAGCTCCAGGTCACGCGCACCGACCTGGAGTCCACGAAGGGCAAGGCGCTGCCCGCCGTCACGGTGAAGTCGAACGGCACCTACTCCTTCACGGACACCCCGCCGACCGGCGGCACGGTCACGTACAAGGTGAGCTACGCGGGCGACTCCGGGCACGCGGCGGTCAGCACCTCCGACAAGGTCGCCGTCTCCCGCTCGGCGACGACCCTGAGCCTGAACAACAACGGCAAGCTGTACGCGTACGGCGCCGACGTGAAGTTCACCGCGCACCTCGGCAAGACGTACAAGAACCGCACGGTCGCGATCTACTCCGACCCCTTCGGCGCCGACAAGCCGAAGAAGCTGGTCAAGACCGGCAAGGTCAACTCCAGCGGCAACATCACGGTGACCGTGGACATGACCCGCGACACCGCCGTCAGCGCGGTCTTCGCCGGTGACGCCCGCAACGCGTCCAAGACGGTGAAGGCCACGGCGTACGCCAAGGTCAAGGTCTCCACCGCGATCACCAAGCACTACAAGAAGGCGAAGATCGGCTCGACCTCGTACTACTGGTTCCACAAGAACTCCGCGCCGATCATCACGACGACGATGACCTACTACAAGAACCGCCAGGAGCGGCTCGACCTGCAGGTCTACTACCAGGGCCAGTGGTACTCCTCCGACTCGGAGTACTTCGGCCTGGGCACGAACGGCAAGGCCGCCGTGAACCTCGGCGCCCCCGGCGAGTCCGGCATCAAGGCCCGCATCCGGGCCGCGTACATCAACGGTTCGTCCGGTGACAGCGTCAACTCGACGACGTACAGCGACTGGAAGTACCTGTACTTCTCCAACTAGTACCTGTTTCCCCAGGCGTTGGGGTTCACCGGGTGCGGGGCAGCCCCGCTTCGAGGACCAGGTGTCCTCGGGGCGGGGCTGTTCGCGTGTGCGCCGACTACACCGCGTCCAGCCCCGTCATGAGCTGCCCGTACGCCCCCTCCGCGGCCGCGACCGCGTCGTCGTACGCCTCGTCGGCGGTCCGTCCCGACGTGATCGTCCGCCAGTTCTCCTGCCCCAACTCCTGCTGTACGGCGATCAGATGGGCCGCGGCCAGGCGTCTGACGATCGGTGGCGTACCGCCGGAGCCGGAACCGCCGCCGGCCGGCAGGGCGTCCGCGAGCGCGTCGATGTCCTGGCTGGTGTACCGCTGTCTCATGCCGATGCGGAGGCTGGGCGTGCGGTAGATGAGGTCCTGGAAGGACAGCACCTCAGGGTGGTCGTTGAGGCCGGTGATCGGGTCGCGGGCGGCGAGTCCGGCCAGGAAGTGGTCGCGCAGAGCCGCGGTCGGGGTCAGACCGGCCGGGCGCTCCCGCACCACCCGGGCCGCCTCGCCGAGGTGGTCGGCGAAGCGGTGCAGGACCAGGTCCTCCTTGGTCGGGAAGTACCGGAACAGCGTGGCCTTGGAGACCTCGGCCGCCGCCGCGATCTCGACGACGGACACCTCGTCGAAGCCCTGGGCGCGAAAGAGACGCAGGGCTTCCTGAGCGATGAGGTTCCGCGTGCGTTCCTTCTTGCGCTCGCGCAGACCGGTGGGTT
>Ga0307507_10007309_pt1 | contig 16152 bp, 12 predicted proteins | sample 7_EM_MG_FD_207223 | JGI IMG/M metagenome (GOLD analysis project Ga0307507, IMG submission 207223) | Populus trichocarpa ectomycorrhiza microbial communities from riparian zone in the Pacific Northwest, United States - 7_EM | ecosystem: Host-associated > Plants > Roots > Unclassified | place... | reverse complement strand
CGCACGCAAACCGCCGGTGCGGATCACGCCGACCACGGCCGCGGTGTTGGCCACCACGGCGAGCACGGTCGCGGCCAGCACCGGGGGCAGCCCGACCGCTCCGTTGGCCGTCGCGAAGCCGATGAACGTCTTGATGAACCCGGCGATCCGGTAGGCCAGCGGCACGACCACCCAGTAGCGCGCGGCGCGGGCGAGGGAGGCGCCGGCGAGGTCGAGGTCGTCGTCCGGACCGGCGTGCGCCGGCGGGGCACCGCCGCGCAACAGGGCGCGGAGGTACGCGCGTGACGGCTCAGGCGAGCCCTCCAGCATCGCTGTCCCCTTAACATCCGGCCGCGGGACGGTCTGAGCTTTGCAGGGCCCGGCGACAACCGTCAACCGCCGGGGTGCAAACCACTCAGATACAACTCTTTCCCCGAACGGAAGCCAAGCCCCGGTGTGCCGAATTGGGCGCACCGGGGCTTGGCGTAATTGAGGTGAAAGGCCAAACGGAAAATTACGGGGTTGTGACGGGTTCGACGGCGTGCAGGCGCACGGGGAGGGCGCGGTGGCCGTTCATGATGAAGGTGGAGAGGGGCTCGAGGTCGGCGCGGTCGACGGCCAGGGCCAGGTTGGGATACCGGTCGAAGAGGGTGGACAGGCCGATGGTGGCCACCAGGCGGGCGATGCCGGCACCGAGGCAGAAGTGCGGGCCGAAACCGAAGGAGAGGTGCTCCTTGTCGGCGCGGGTGATGTCGAATTCGCAGGCCGATTCGCCATGCAGCGACGGGTCACGCCCGATGGCGGCGTAGTTGACCAGGATCGGGTCGCCCTGGGGGATGGTGACGCCCTCGCCGAGGTCGATGTCCTCCACCGCGTAGCGCAGCGGGAGCGAAGCGAGCGGGGACTCGACGCGCAGGGTCTCGTCGATGACGTCGTTCCAGGTGGCGGCCCCGGACCGGATGAGCGCCAGTTGGCCGGGGTGGGTGAGCAGCGCGGTGATCGCGTTGTCGAAGAAGTTGATCGTGGTCTCCGAGCCGGCGCCGAGGATCGCGAAGATCGTGTCGGCGAGTTCCTGCTCGGACAGCCGCGAGCCGTCCTCGTCGCGGGCGGCGATCAGGTCACTGGTGATGTCCTGACCGGGTTTGGCGCGCTTGGTCGCGATCAACTCGGCCATGGAACCACGCCAGCCGGCGAGGACGGCCTGTGCCTGCTCGGGGGTGACGGTGGTGTCCACCATCATGTCGATCACCTTGGCGGTGGCGGCGCGTGCCTGCTCGTCCATCCCGATCAGCTCGGCGACCAGCATGGCCGGCAGCGGGTAGGCGAACCGCTCGCGCAGGTCGACCACCTCGTCCGGATCGCCGGCGGCGAGCGCGTCGAGCAGCATGGTGGTCAGCGCCTCGATCCGCGGGCGGACGGCCTCGGTTCGCTTGGGAGTGAAGGCCTTTCCGACCAGGCGGCGCAGCCGGACGTGGTCCTTGCCGAAGGCGGTGACCATGTTGTCCATCGCGACCCAGCTGATCATCTCCCAGTCGGGCCGGATTTCGCCGTCGATGAACTTCGGCCAGTGGTTGCGGGCGCTCTTGGTGACCCTCGGATCGGTGAGCAGCTTCTTGATCACGTCCGCGCGGGTGACCGACCAGGCGAGCACCCCACCGGGCAGCTCGACCTGGGTCGCCGGGCCCTGAGCGCGCAGCCGGGCCGCCTCCCCGTGGATGTCCCGCCCCGTCGTGTCCAGAACTGGGCAACGGCCTTGCGTCAGCTCGCCTTTCGCGGGCTGGAGAGAACGGGCGAAGGAGCGGATGTCTCCGATGAGCAGGCTGGGCTGCTCGAGCGCGGCGAAGTGGCCACCGCGGTCGAACTCGGTCCAGCGCGCGAGCGTCGGCAGGTCACGCTCGGCGAAGCTGCGGATCGGCAGGAGGATGTCACGCGGGAAGACCGCGACCGCGACCGGGACGGCCGGTGGCGGCGGTTTCTGGCCGGTGGCAAGGGCGCGCACCGCGGCGGCACCCTCGTAGTAGAAGTGCGCGGACGAACCGGCCGTGGCGGTCAGCCAGTAGATCGAGATCGTGTCGAGGATCTTGTCGCGGCTGATCGCGTCCTCGGGCACCTTGTCGGAGTCGGTCCACTCCTTGAACCGCTCCACGATCCAGGCCAGCTGACCGACCGGCGAGTCGGTGAGCGCGTAGCTCAGCGTCTGCGGCCGGGTCTGCATGAGCTTCATGTAGGGGGACAGCTCCTGGTCGAACTTGCCGAGCAGGCCGAGGCGCCCCAGGTCGTCCTCGCTGAGCGCGGCCATCTCGTCCGGGTCGCCGCTCGGGAAGGTCATCAGCATGTTGACATGCGCACCCGCGCAGTTCTGCGGGTCCAGCGTGCCCAGTGCCAAGGAGATCACCGAGCCGGCGTCGCCGCCCTGGGCGAGGTAGTCGCGGTAGCCGAGGCGGCGCATCAGCTCGGCCCAGGCCAGCGCGATGCGCGGCACGTCCCAGCCGGTCGCGCGCAGCGGGCTGGAGAAGCCGTAGCCGGGCAGCGCGGGGATCACCAGGTGGAAGGCGTCGGCCGGGTCGCCGCCGTGCGCCCGCGGGTCGGACAGCGGGCCGATCAGGTCGAGGAATTCGGCGACGGAGCCGGGCCAGCCGTGGGTGAGCAGCAGCGGGCGGGCGCCGGGCTCCGGCGAGCGCACGTGCATGAAGTAGATGGGCGCGCCGTCGATCTCGGTGACGAACTGCGGGTGGCTGTTCAGCGCCGCTTCGGTGGCGCGCCAGTCATAGGAGGAACGCCAGTACTCGGCGAGCTCCTTCAGATAGGCGAGCGGCACGCCTCGGTCCCACCCCGCGTCGGGCAGTTCCTCCGGCCAGCGGGCGTTGGCCAGCCGATCGCGTAGATCGTCAATGGCTGCCTGCGGGATTTCGACTCGGTACGGCTGCATGCTCGCCTCAGTTCGGTGCAATTGCGGCTGATATGGAATCGGCCGGAACGGTGTACGCGAGGTCCGACCCACAACCATCCTCGCGCTACGCGCAATGGCGGCGCGTCTCCCGCATTGCCGGGTCCCGGCTATCGGCAATACCGCCGTTCTTTCCGAACGGCGGCATTACGCCCTCTCCGAATGTGTACGCATCCGGCGCATGATATTCCGGCAATTCGTTCACGACATCTTCGCGGCTGCCGACAAGCGCGGGCCGCGTCATCGAGACGTGGTCACCATCGCCGGCGCGTGCGCCTTCCCGCGGATCAGGTCGGCCGCCCGTTCGGCGATGGCGATGATCGGCGCGTTCGGGTTACCGCGCACGATCGTCGGCATGACGGACATGTCCACCACGCGGAGCCCGTCGACGCCGGCCACGCGCAGATCCGCGTCGACGACCTCGCCCATGGCGCAGGTGCCCCCGGGATGGAAGCAGGTTTGGGTGTGGCGGCGAGCGAAAGCGCGCAGATCGGCGTCGGAGTCCGAAGCGGGTGTCTGGGCCGGGGTCTCCGTGAACGGGATCAGCGCGTCCTGCTTCGCGATCTCCAGCCCTATCCTCAGGCCGGCCACCATGGCGTCCAGGTCGGCACTGTCGGCGAAGTAGTTGTGCCGGATGAGTGGCTTGCTGGTCGGGTCGCTCGAGTTGAGCGCCACGCTTCCCCGGCTCCGCGCGTCGAGCACGAGCGGTGCAAAGGAGAACGCGTGTGGGCCCGCGCCGGCGGCGCGATTCTCGGCAAGGTTCGCAGCGACCGCGTGGAACTGCAGGTCCGGCTCCGAGCCGACGCCTGCCCGCACGAATCCGCCCGCCTCCGGGCCGTTCGAGGCCAGTGGTCCGGTACGGTCCACTTCGTACTGACGGACAGAGTGCGGGTCGCCGATGATCGCCAGGCTGACCGGCAGTGAATGGGTGAACACGAGCCAGCACTGCGGATGATCCTGCAGGTTCTGCCCGACCATCGGCACGTCGGCCACGACGGGGATTCCCGCCGTCCGCAACGAATCCGCCGGGCCCACGCCGGAGAGCATGAGCAACTGCGGCGAGTTGTAGCTGCCCGCCGACAGGATGACCTCGCGGGTGGCCCGGATCTTGATCTGCTCGCCGTCGACGCGCGCGAACACCCCGGCGGCCCGGCCGTCCTCGAAGAACACGCGCTCCACCAGCGTGCGGGTCTGCACGGTGAGATTCGGGCGGGCAATCACCGGATGCAGGTAGGCGGTCGCGGCGCTGCATCGTTCGCCCGCCCGCCCGGTGATCTGGTAGAAGCCGAAGCCCTCCTGTGTCGGCCCGTTGAAATCCGGGTTGGCCGCGAATCCCGCCTCGAGCGCGGCCGCGACGAAGGCCGTCGTGGCCGGGCTGCGGTACCAGCCGTCGGAAACCCCCAGCGGACCGCCGGTGCCGTGGTACGCGCTCTCGCCGCGCTCGTTGTCCTCGGCGAGCTTGAAGTACGGCAGGAGGTCGCGATAGCTCCAGCCCGGTTGGCCCCAGCCGTCGTAGTCGGCGGAGTTGCCCCGCGCGTAGACCATCCCGTTCAGTACGGTCGTGCCGCCGAGGACCTTGCCACGGGGAAGGTAGACACGGCGGCCGCCGCAGGACGGCTCCTCGGCGGTGTCGTAGTCCCAGTCGTACTCGGTCTGCTGGAGCATGGCGGCGCCGCTGGGAATGCGCGTGAGGTCGGCGCCGTCCTCCCGCCCCGCCTCGATGAGGCAGACCCGGACGTCGGGGTCCTCGCTCAGCCGTCCGGCGACGACGCACCCGGCAGAGCCGGCCCCGACCACCACGTAGTCATAAGTCGCGTTTGCTTCCGGCACGCTCATCGCGGCTCCAGCCGGCCGTCACTGTCCAACCTGGACAGAACCTCGATGATGGCCGTCGCGGTCCGTTCGGCCTCGTGCTTCTCGAACACCAGCGGCGGGCTCAGCACCAGCGTCGGACCGTAGTCACGCACGATGACGCCGTGCGTGTGCCGTAGCTCGACGGCCGCGACGCCTGCCATCAGCGGAGTCTTGGTGTCCTTGTCGGTCACCAGCTCGATGCCGACGGTCGCCCCCGCGACCCGGACGTCGCCGACGACGGGGAGCTGCGCGGCCGGCGCGAGGGCCGCCCGGAACCAGTCCCCGATCAGCAGGGACCGGTCGTTGAGTCCGTCCTGCTCGATGATCTCGAGGTTCTTGAGCGCCACGGCGCACGCCACGGGGTGACCGAAGTAGGTGAAACCGTGGAAGAACGGCTGGCTGATCAGCTCCTCGGCGATGGCGTCGGACATCAGTACCGCGCCGAGTGGCGCATATCCGCTGGTAAGTCCCTTGGCGGTGACGATGATGTCCGCGGACATGCCGCGTTCGGCCGAGTCGAACCAGGCACCGGTCCGGCCGAAGGCGGTGACCACCTCATCGGCGATCAGCAGGATGCCGTGGCGGCTGAGCAGCTCCCGCACCCGGGGCCAGTAGTCGGCAGGCGGGACCAGAATGCCGCCGCCGCCTCCCATGACCGGCTCGCCGATCATGGCGGCGACGTGCTCCGGACCGATCCGCTCGATGGTCTGCGCCAGCTCGTCGATCAGGAAGTCCGTGGGGTCCTGGCCCCCGTACAGCTCGGCCGCCCGGTACAGCATGGGTGCGCTGACCTTCTCGATGTGCGGCAGCGCCGGTCCGACTTCGGCCTGCATGGGCGGAAGTCCGGTGATGCTTCCGCTGCCGTAGGTGGAACCGTGGTAGCCGAAATGCCGGCCGATGATCCAGGTCCGGTCCGGCTCGCCGCGCCGGTGGTGGTACAGGCGCGCGGCCTTGACCGCCGTCTCGACGCCCTCCGAGCCCCCGGAGGTGAAGAACACGCGCTCGATACCGGCAGGCGCGAGCTCGGCCAGCCGGGCGGCCAGCAGGACCGCCTTGTCGTTGGTGAAGACGTCCCAGCTCGTGAAGTAGGCGAGCTCGCTCATCTGCTCCGTGGCCGCCTCCACCAGTTCGCGGCGGCCGTGCCCCACCTGCGCCAGCCAGTTCGCCGAGCCGGTCGCGTCGAGGTATTCGTTCCCGTCGGCGTCCCAGACAGTGCATCCCTGGCCGCGCACGATAACGCAGCGCTCGGTCTTCGCGGCCTGCTGATGCGGGTGAATCACATGCTGGAGATCAAGCTTTTGCAGTTGAACTGCCGACAATTTCCGCAGTTCGGGCAGGATAGTCACAGTGCCGCTCCTATTACGCGAGTCGCGAGTCGCGAATGTCTGCTCAAAGCAGCATCACGCGCACTGTCTCCGGCGGCATCTCTTCCATTGCCGAGGCGGGACCCGGATCTGAGCAATGTGGAAGGTTGCCGCCACGCCCGGGCCTGCGAAAGTTGTCCGAGGAAGCTCTCGGAGCCCGAACGGAAGGTGAGCGGCTGATGGCTGTTACTGCGATCCAGGACGTGCGAGACGTACTGGCCGCCTACCCCGAACTCGCGGACGTCGCGGTCCTGACACATGTTCAGGAACCCGTGGGCCAGGTACTGGTGGCCTACATCGTGCCGAGCGGCCCTGGCTTCGACCTGGCCGTGCTGCACAAGTACGTCAGAGAGATGCTGCCGGGCAGCGCGGTGCCTGCCGCCATCGTGGTCGTCGACGCCATCCCGGTGAACTCCGCGGGAACGCCGGAGCCGCAGGCACTCCCCGCACCCGACCTACGTGGCCTGGTGCCCTACCGGTCACCGGAGAGCCCCCGCCAGGAAGCCCTGTGCACGATCTTCGCCGAAGTGCTCGCCAGGACCCGGTGCGGCGTCGACGACGACTTCTTCATCATGGGGGGCGAGTCGATCGACGCCATGCTGATCGCGAGCCGGGTCGGCCCGGCGCTCGGCCTCGAGATATCGATGAACGAACTTTTCGACGCGCCCACCGTGGCGGAGCTCGACCAGCTTCTGGACCGGCTCAGCAGCATCGGGGGCTGACGATGGTCAAGGTTGCCACCAGGATGCGGGGCCTGCAGCAGTCCACCCTCGGGGCCATGACCGTGCGCTGCCAGGAGCTCGGCGCCATCAATCTCGCCCAAGGACTCAGCCAGGTGCCGCCGCCCGCTTCGCTGTTGGCCGACGGCGCGCGGGAGTTCGAGCACATCGGCCATTCCTACAGCCAGCCCGAAGGCCTTGCCGTCTTTCGCGAAGCCGTCGCCCACAAGCTGAAGAGGTCCAGCGGGCTCAGCGTCGAGCCCACGACCCAGGTGGTGGCCACGGTCGGCGCGACCGGCGCGCTCATGGCGACGCTCACGGCGATGCTCGACCCAGGAGACGGCGTCATTCTGTTCGAGCCTTTCTACAGCTATTACCTGTCCTCGCTCAAGGTGCTGGACCTCTGCCCGGAGCCGGTCCGGCTGGCCGGGCCGGATTTCGAGATTTCCGAGGAATCGCTGCGGGCGGCCATCACCGATCGGACGCGGGCAATGATCGTCTGCACGCCGAACAATCCGAGCGGGCATCGGCTCACCGCGGCGGAGCTCAAGATCATCTCGGCCGTCGCGGAAGAACACGATCTGCTCGTCATCACCGACGAGGTATACGAGGACATCTACTTCGACTCGGACCCGCACATCGCCGCGGCGACCGTCGGAAACCTCAACGAGCGAACGGTGACGATATCGTCTCTGGGGAAAGCGTTCAGCATTCCCGGATGGCGACTGGGTTACGTCTGTGGCCCGGAACAACTGATCGGCGCGATCAGGATCGCGGCCGACTCGCTCGTCGTCTGCGCGCCGGCTCCGCTGCAGGAGCTCGGCGCGCGGGCGCTGATGCTGGGCGAGGACTATTACCGCGACCTCCGCGCGATGTACGACCGGAAGCGCCGAACCCTGGCGGAAGGCTTTGCCGCCGCCGGGTTGTCGCCCAACGAACCGGAGGGCGCGTACTACCTGTTCGTCGACTGCTCGCGGATGGGAGTGGCGACCGGGGTGGAAGCGGCCGAGATCCTGTTGGAGCGCAACCTCATCGGCACGGTGCCCGGAGAGGCGTTTTACCTGAACCAGCCGGATCGTCCGTACGTCCGCGCCTGCTTTTCCCTGCCCGACGAGGTAATAGCCGAAGCTGTCGGCAGATTGGCGAGCGGTCTGACCCATGGTTGAGAACGTGAGTGGCCGCGCGATCCTGGTTACCGGGGCGGCACGGGGCATCGGGTGGGCTGTGGCGCGGCGGTTCGCGGCGGCGGGTGACCGGGTGGCGATCCTGGACAAGGTGCCGGGTGATGGTGCCGGGAAACTCGTGGCCGGGCTTGACGGCAGCGGGCATGTCGTCGTCGAGGCCGACCTGACCGACAGCGACGCCGTGCTGGCGGCCGTGGACTCGGCAGCCGCGCAGCTGGGCGGTCTGGACGTCCTGGTCAACAACGCCGGCATCTTCACCGCGCACCCGATCACCGAGGTGAGCTACGCGGTCTGGCAGGAACACTGGCGAACCACCTTGGGGGTCAACCTGATCGGCGCGGCCAACGTGAGCTGGTGCGCGGTCAGGCATCTGAAGGAGCGCGGCGGGCGGATCATCAACGTCACGTCGCGGGGCGCGTTCCGCGGTGAGCCGGACGTACCGGCCTACGGCGCCAGTAAGGCGGGCCTGAACTCCTTGACCCAGTCGCTGGCGATCGCGCTCGCGCCGTACCGGATCGCGGTCTCCGCCGTGGCACCCGGGTTCGTGGCGACGGATATGACCACGGAGCACCTCAAGCCGCCGGGCGGCGACGAGATCCGGGCGCAGAGCCCGTTCGGCCGGGTCGCCGAGCCGGACGAGATCGCCGCGGCCGTGTGCTACCTGGCCTCCGCACAGGCCGAGTGGGCCAGCGGCGCGATACTCGACCTGAACGGTGCCTCTTACCTGCGGTGACGACCAAAGCACCCGGATGGTCGATGTCCCGAACGACGCGTTCGGGACGCCCAGCGTCTCAAACGCGTCGTTCGGGACATCGGCCCGCACTCGCGCGGGGTCTTGAGGCGAGCAAGCCGGCAGCAAAAGCCGTGAATGGCACATTCACGGCTTTAAAGGCCGTCAATGTGCCATTCACGGCCAAAGAACCTGGTTCACGCCGACGGTGCTTTGCCCGCCTCGACCTCGATGGCGGTGACCGCGAGCAGCCGGCCCGTGGTGGAGTCGCGGAGTGCCATGTCGGCGATCTCCGTCTCCGGCCGGGTCGCATTGCGCCAGGTGCGCACCGTGATGGTGAACACCGCGCCGGGGTCCGCGTTGCCGAAGTAGCCCACTTTCTGGTCGATCACCCGGCGTCGCAGGAACTGCTCGTCGCTGCGGCCGAGCGAGCGCCACAGGCGCAGCAGCGCGGTGTCGAAGATGGAGAAGTAGGACGCGAAGTAGACCAGCCCCGCGCCATTGATGTCCCGCGTGACGTCCAGTGCGTACTCGAAGGTGTGCTCGGGGCCGGCCACGGCGAAGCCCGGTGGGGCCGGCGCGCAGAAACCGCCCGCCTCGCGGGCCCGGCCGACGAGCGTGCGCGGCGAGTACTGGTTCGGCAGACGCGGCAGATCGGCGAAGGCGAAGTCGGGAGGCGAGGTCCGGGCGAGGCTCCGGTTGCTGTCCGGGCGGCTGCGCGCGATCCACCGGTTGAAGTTCTCCGCGTACATGCAGTCCGGGTGCGGATCCTCGTACACCTCCGCCGGATCCAGGGGCGTGTCGGCCAGGCCGAGGTCGGCGGGCGCGAGCCGGTGCAGCGTGAGCACCGACTGGCTGCCGAACTGGAACACCCGGGAGCTCACCCGGAGTTCGTCCCCGAACGTGAGGCCGTGCGGATGGATGGTCTTCCCGCCGCGCACCCGGTAGTAGTAGAAGGACAGGTAGGCGGGCTGCCCCTCCGCCGTGCGCGCCGCGTGCACGTTGGTGCGGCAGGCCGCGGCCACCGCCTCCCAGGTCCAGTCCCCGATCCGGCCGAAGACGAGTGACCCGCCGCTGCACATCCCCGGGGAGACGACCACCCGCCGGGACAGGGAGCTGTCGTCCATCATGCCGCCTCGTCGGCGAGGTGGCGTTGCTCCATCAGCCGGGCGATGTCCCCGACCGTGGCGAGCTCCAGCAGCTCGTAGTCGTGGATCTCGATGCCGAGCCTGTCGCTCAGCACACTCGAAAGCTCCACCGCGGTAAGGGAGTCCAGCCCCACTTCGACACAGCCCGCCGCCGGAGTGACGTCCTCCACCCGCAGGTAAAGGTCGTCCACCAGGATGCGCTTGAGCACCTCATACATGGCTTGCCCTCCTGTCTGCGGTGCCCGTACCGGATCCGCGCAGGGCGAGCGCGACGTCCACGATGAGGTCCTCCTGGCCCGCGACCGCCTGGCGACGGCCGAGTTCGAAGAAGACGTCACGCGGGTCGACGCCCTCGCGGGCGGAGATGTCGAGCACCCGGGTCTTGAATCCGGAGAACACCCCGGCCAGGCCGCTGACGATGGAGATGGAGTCGACGGCGGGCGGCGCGGGCATCAGCTCTCGTTCGGCGATGTCCGCCGCGTCCAGGAGCCGGTACAGGTCGATGCCGGTGCGGTACCCCACGCGTTCGAGCACCGGCACCAGGACCTCGAGCTGGGTGTTGCCCGCCCCGGCACCGAAACCCCGGGCACACGCGTCCAGAATGGACGCTCCCGCGTCGGCCGCCGCGATGGAGTTCGCCACGGCCATGCCGAGGTTGTTGTGCCCGTGGAACATCACCGGCACGTCGACGGCGGCACACATGGCCGTGATGCGCTCGGTGACGTCGGCCGGCAGGTAGTGGCCCGCGGAATCCATGATGCCCACCCCGGTGGCACCGAACTCGACCAGGCGCGCGCAGTGCTCGCCGAGCTGCTCGGGGCTCGCCATGTGGCTCATCAGGAGCACGGCGTGTGCCTCGACACCCTGCTCACCAAGGAAACCGAGGTGCCGTTCGGCCAGGCTGGACTCGGTACAGTGAGTGCCGATGCGCACCAGGTCGACGTCGTGCGCGATGGCGTTCTTGAGGTCTGCGAGCGTGCCCCAGCCGGGCAGCATGAAGACACCGAGCTTGCTGTTCGTCAGGGCTTCCCTGGTGATCGACAGCATCTCGTCGTCGCTGAGCCTGGCCTGGCCGACCTGGAGCGAGGAAGCGCCCAGCCCGTTGCCGTGGCCGACCTCGACCACCGGAACACCCGCGGCGTCCGCGGCCCGCGCGTAGGCACGCAGCTGGTCCGGGCCGAGGCTGTGCCGGACGGCGTGGTGGCCGTCCCGCAAACTCGGATCGTGGATCTGGATGGGCTTGCCACCGACGACGTCCGGGCTCGTTGCCTCGGTCATGAGTTCACCACGCCTGCCATCGAGAGCCGGTCCGCCGCGTAGCTCTCCGCGACCAGGAGTGCGGCGGAATTGATGATGTCGAGGTTCCCGGCGTAGCGGGGAATGCGGTCTCCGTGCGACGTGACCTCCACGGAGATGAACGCCTTGTCGTCGTTCGCGCTGAACGCCTTCACTTCGAAACCTCTGGCGAAGGAACGGACTTCAGCCGCGGCTCCCGTCACCACCGGGAGCAGCGAGTCGGTGGTGAGGTTCTTGCCCAGCAAGGACATGGCGACCCGGAAGGTTGCCGGAGGCCGCGCCGGGCTGACGTTGAGGATCGCCTTGACGTCGGCGACCCCGGTGAACTGGCGGACCGCTTCCCGCGTGGTTTCCACGTACTCGTCGAGGTTCATGCGCGTCCCGCGGCCGACGCTCAGGGTGGCGGCAGTCGTCACGACCTCGATGTAGTCGATCTCGTGGGCCTGGGTGATCGCGTGCAGGATCGGCACTGCCGCCTGGCCGCCGCAGCTCACCATGCTGAGGTCACGGTGCGCGGAGATGTCCGCCCGGTTGACGGTCGGGAAGATCATCGGCCCGTTCCGGCTGGGCGTCAGGTCGATGACCATCGTGCCGAAGGGCGAAAGCTTCTCCACGTGCTCGGCATGGGCGGACGCGTTGGTGGCGTCGAAAACCACGTCGAACGGACGCTCGGCGTCCACAAGGGACTGGATGCCCTCCACCCCGACCGGCACGCCGAGCCGGGCCGCCTGCCGCAGTCCTGAAGTGGCCTCGTCCCGGCCGGCGACGAGGCCCAGGTCGAGGTGGTCCGAACCGATGATCTTGGTCATGAGGTCGATGCCGATCAGGCCCGCGCCGAGCACTGCCACGGACAGCCGGCCGGGCGCTGTCCGGTTGTCGCTGTAGGTCATTCGTCGCTCCTGACGTGAGAGAACATCAACGGCTCGAGTGATCAGTCGCGGGCGCGCTTGTACGCCAGCGTGACGCCGTCGAAGACGGGAAGCATGCTCAGCTCGACCCGCTCGTCGTTGTGCAGCGCGGAGTTCAGCGCGCGCATCGAGTCCGTCTCCGGGTCGCTGATGTCCGGTCGCGCCACGTTGCCGGTCAGGAGGACGTTGTCGATGACCATCAGCCCACCGGGCCGGAGCAGCTCGAGGCATCGCTCGTAGTACTGGGGATAGCCTTCCTTGTCGGCGTCGATGAAGGCGAGGTCCACGGTGCCCGCCGCGCCGTCGGCCAGCAGCGCGTCCAGGGTCTGGACCGCGGGGCGCAGCTCGAGCTGAACGCGGTCGGCGACGCCGGCCTTTTCCCAGAACTGGCGCCCGATCCCGGCCCACTCGTCGTTGAAGTCGCAGGCGATGACGCGGCCGCCCGGGCCGACCGCGCGGGCCATGGCCAGTGTGCTGTACCCGGTGAAGATCCCGACCTCGACGACGGTGGTGGCCGACATCAGCCCGACGAGGAAGCCGAGCAGCTGCCCCTGCTCCGGTGAGGCGCACATGTTGTGCTCGAACACCTGCGCGGTGGTGGCCTCCCGCAGCCCGCGCGCGATCTCGTCCTCGCGCAGCGACACGTCCTGGACGTACCGCTGGATCTCGTCGTCCAGCACCAGATGAACGAGCACCGGGTCCTCCCAGAATTCGATGTCGGGAAATCGAGCGCCTAAGGACCCGATGGGCAACCATGGTTGCCGGAAAGAGCGCCGACCGACGTCTCCCTGGTTGCGAGGATGGACAGCGCGGGCCGGCCAGGGCGAGCAACTATGAAGATGACCGGCCGGAGCTGACCCGGGAGCATGGTTACGAAGGAGCGCAAGGACCGATCTCGTCAAGAATGCTGCGCATGTTCTTTCATGATAACAGCCGAATATGCCGAGCTAAACGGAGAATGACATGACAGCCATTTCGATTCCCGCCCGGTTTGCTGAGCAGGTCGCGCGGACACCGGAAGCGACAGCCGTGTCAGACGCCGCGAGCGGGGTCGCTCTGACGTACCGGGAGCTGGAGCAGCGGGCCAACCGGCTCGCGCACCACCTGATCGGGCTGGGCGTCGGCCACGAGGACCGAGTGGCGGTCCTCATGGAGCGGTCCGCCGATCTGGTGGTGACACTCCTGGCGATCCTCAAGGCGGGCGGGGCCTACCTGCCGGTCCACGAAGCCGACCCGGCCGACCGGCAGCAGTCGATCGTGGACCGTTCCCGGCCCACGCTGCTGCTCGTGGACGACGCGATGCGGGCGGGCGGAGTGCCCGCCGGCGTGCCGGTCGTCACCGTGGACGACCCGGACATCGCCGGGAAACCCGCCGTCGATCCGCAGGTGCCGATCCATCCCGGTCAGCTGGCCTACGTGATCCACACGTCGGGTTCGACCGGCCAACCCAAGGGCGTCGAGGTGACCCAGCGGGAAGTGGTGCGGCTCCTGACCGATCCACAGTGGACGGTCGAGCGGCACGCGCGGGTCCTGCTGGTGGCGCCGTACGCCTTCGACGTGTCCGCGTACGAGATCTGGATGCCGCTGCTGCACGGGGGCCAGGTGGTTGTCGCGCCTCCTGGCCGGCTGGAGCCCCCGGTACTGGGCCAGTTGATCAAGACCTACGAGATCACCGGAATCCACCTGACCGCCGGTTTGTTCCGGGTGCTCGCCGAGGAAGCGCCGGCGACGTTGACCGGGGTGAGCGAGGTCCTCACCGGCGGCGACGTGATCGCGCCGTCAGCGGTCCGCCGGGTGCTGGACGCCTGCCCCGACCTCGTGATCCGCGCGCTGTACGGCGCGACGGAGGGAACCGTGTTCTCGGCGCATCACGTGCTCACCCGCGACTCGGAGCTCGGCAAGGTCGTGCCGATCGGCGACGCACTGACCGGAATCACGATTCACATCCTGAACGAGGGCCTCACGCCCGCGCCCGCCGACGCCGTCGGCGAGATCTACCTCGCGAGCGAGGGCGTCGCACGCGGGTACCTCGGCCAGGCCGGCCTGACCGCCGAGCGGTTCGTGGCCGACCCGTTCGGTCTGCCGGGATCTCGCATGTACCGGACCGGAGACCTGGCCCGCCGCACCACCGACGGCACGATCGAGTTCGTCGGCCGGGAGGACAGCCAGGTGAAGATCCTCGGCTTCCTCGTCGACCTGGCCGAGGTGGAGGCGGCGCTGACCGACTACCCGGGCCTGGCCCAGGTCGTCGTCCTGGCGCGCGAGCGCGAAGACGGCAACAAGCAGCTGGTCGGCTACGTCGTGCCGGAGGACGACGAGCTCGACCTCGCCGCGGTGCGCGCACACGCCAAGACGAAGCTGCCCGGCTACATGACGCCCGAGGTGTTCGTCCGGCTGGACTCGCTGCCGCTGACCGCGAACGGCAAGCTGGACCGCGACGCGATGCCGGAACCGGACTTCGACCAGGTCCTCGCCTCCCGTGCGCCGGAAACGCCGCTGCAGCAGGAGCTGTGCGCGATGTTCAGCTCCCTGCTCGAAGTACCCGAGGTGGGGATCGACGACAGCTTCTTCGAACTCGGCGGCCAGTCGCTGCAGGCGATGCGGCTGTGCAGCCGGATCGGGGCAGCGGTCGGCGTCGGGGTTTCGGTCAACACGCTGTTCGACACCCCGACCGTGGCCGAACTGGCGGCGCACATCGAAGCCAAGCGTGGCGCGTACCAGACCCGGGCGGCCTCCTGATGCCTGGGCCGACGCGGCCGCTGACCGGTGCCGAGTACCTCGAGAGCATCCGCGACGATCGCGAGATCTACCTCCACGGCGAACGGATCGCCGACGTCACCGGGCATCCGGCGTTCCGCAACCCGGCCCGGATGATCGCCCGGCTCTACAACGCACTGCACGACCCGGAACACCGGGACGTGCTCACCACCGCCACCGACGCCGGCGGCCCCGGCGGCTACACGCACCGCTTCTTCACCACGCCGCACAGCGCCGACGATCTGGTCGCCGACCAGCAGGCCATCGCGGCGTGGTCCAGGCTGACCTACGGCTGGATGGGCCGCAGCCCGGACTACAAGGCCTCGCTGCTCGGCACGCTCGGCGCGAACGCCGAGTTCTACAACCCGTTCGCCGACAACGCGCGGCGCTGGTACCGGGAGTCACAGGAGAAAGTCCTTTACTGGAACCACGCCATCGTGAATCCGCCCGTGGACCGGCATCGGCCACCGGACCAGGTCGGCGACGTGTTCATGCATGTCGAGCGGGAGACCGACAGCGGCGTGATCGTGAGCGGAGCGAAGGTCGTCGCGACCAACTCCGCGCTCACGCACTACAACTTCATCGCCCACACCGGCTTGCCGATCAAGGACCGCAAGTTCGCCATCGTGGCCACCGTGCCGATGAGCGCGGCCGGGCTGAAGCTGATCTGCCGCCAGTCGTACTCGGCCGCGGCGGAGGCGACCGGCAGCCCGTTCGACTACCCGCTCTCGTCCCGGATGGACGAGAACGACGCCATCCTGGTGATGGACAAGGTGCTGATCCCGTGGGAGAACGTGTTCATCTACGGCGACGTCGCCAAGGTCGGCATGTTCAGCGGGCATTCGGGGTTCGTCGAGCGGGCCATGTTCCACGGCTGCACCCGGCTCGCGGTGAAGCTGGAGTTCATGGCCGGGCTGCTGGCCAAGGCCCTCGACATCACGGGGGCCGGCGACTTCCACGGCGTGCAGGCCAGGCTGGGCGAAGTGCTCGCCTGGCGGAACCTGTTCTGGGGACTGTCCGACGCCGCTGCGCGAAACCCGGTGGCGTGGCGGGACGACGCGGTGCTGCCCAACCCGGACTACATCATGGCCTACCGGTGGTTCTCCCAGATCGGCTACGCCAGGGTCCGGGAGATCGTCCTGCAGGACGTCGCGAGCGGACTGATCTACCTGCCCTCGAGCGCGCAGGACTTCCACAACGACGACATCCGGCCGTACCTGGACACCTATCTGCGTGGCTCGCACGGCGCCGACGCGGTCGAGCGGG
>Ga0307507_10007308_pt1 | contig 16156 bp, 5 predicted proteins | sample 7_EM_MG_FD_207223 | JGI IMG/M metagenome (GOLD analysis project Ga0307507, IMG submission 207223) | Populus trichocarpa ectomycorrhiza microbial communities from riparian zone in the Pacific Northwest, United States - 7_EM | ecosystem: Host-associated > Plants > Roots > Unclassified | place... | reverse complement strand
TTTAATATTGGGGGTTGCATCGCAAGTATAAGTATATTAAGGTGATTTTGCCAAGACTATCCGGAGACTATCCGGATAGTCTCCGGATACTATCAGCTGATAGGTCTATTATCCGAGAGGCCTATCCTCCGCAACTCTGTGCCTGAGAGCCCACGATGGCTTCTCTACAAAGGCCGAGATACGGAGGCTCGGAGGTCGCTTGAGGCCTTGAGGCAAGGTGCTATCGAGGGTGAAGAACTTGAGTTTGAGTGGATAGAGATGATTAAAGGCGTTGAAGAGGAAAAGAGTATTTCCAAGAAGTTGACGTTCTTAGACATGTTTAGAGGTACGTCTGGAGGAAGCCACGAAGCATAAAATTGGTAGACAGTCAATTAACAAAGGATACAGGCACCGACCTCCGCCGCACTTTACTTTGCTATGGCATAATTATCTCCCAAGCTGGCTCTGGATGCTCGTTCCTCATCTCCTACCAGACCTACTTTTTCAGCATAGCAGGCATCACCAAGTCCTTCCAGTTCACCATTATGACAATTTGCATTGGCTTCTTCGGCGTTAACTGCGGCATGTACGCTATGCAGCATATCTTTGGTAGGCGGTCTATACTAATAATTGGCGCGCTCGCGTGCGGGCTCTGCGAATTAGCAACAGCGATTGCAGCCAGCGTTAATCAAAGCAGTCAGACGACGGGCCGTGTACTTGTGGCTTTTACTGCTATCTTCATGTTCTTCTATAATGGATGCATGGGTGCTGCAAGCTTTCCAGTTGCGACGGAGCTTGTGAGTTCGAGGTTGAGGACATGGACGATAGGCACAGGAGTGTCGCTGTGGTATCTCCTAGCTTGGTTAACCGGATTCTGCACCCCTTATTTTATTAACCCAGCCAACCTGAATTGGGTAAGTTATTGTGCTTAGCATCAGATAGATTCAGCGGCTAATTTGTCCTCTAGGGAGCCAAATATGGTTACATATGGGCGGGTTCAAATTTTCTCTCCGCTATTTTCTTCTACCTTTTTATACCAGAGATGAAGGGTAGGTCACTAGAGGAGCTTGACGAGATATTCGCTACGAAGGTTCTAGCGAAAAATTTCAAAGACTATCAGTGCGTCATTGTCGACCAGGCTATGCATGAAGTGGGCGTTTTGGTAGAAAAGCAAGGGCCCACGGCTTCGGCGAATAATGTAGATAAAGTAGTTTAGACGTATCTCGATGTCAAGACGCACTAAATGTCCTCTATCTTCAAAATTTAGCTTTCTTACAACGACCCAAGTTATCATCTCGCCGTATACCACGCTGACATGAGTGGCCAAAAACATCCCCAGACTTATGGGTACGATTCAACTCTAAAACTCCAAAACCTCCCTTAAAAGGGAACCTCATTGAGTAAAAGGGCAGGTCAAGGAATCTGTCAATCGTAAAATCAAGAGATGAAAAGAATAATGACTCTGTCTATTAAATGTGGCCCCCGGGCCTCTATATATACATAAGAAAGGTACAGGCAACAGAAACAGATGGTCAGACATAGGATAGTAAGCAGCAGGGTGGTAAGCCATAGGGTAGTAGGCAACTAAGACAGCAGTAAGACGGTGGTAAGTAAATCCGATTTAGATCGACGCGCCCCCTATTACAGACGCTTTAAGTACAATGTTATAACTACTTGGAGAAGAGTCGGCGGAAGCTAGTTGGTTAATATAGGTACGGTCCAGGATGGATCTAATAGAACTATATAACGAGGAATAGTAACCAAGGTTATATGGTGTTGAACGCGTTAACTATATTAAACGAGAAGGATGTTATATTTAACATAGATAACACATACCTTACGTACAAGAGAGGATTTCTTAGGAGTATAGTTATGTATTTAAAGGACCTTAGTCCCTACCATAGATAGTTCTCTCCTTATAGTAAATCTTAGAATACAATTGGAGTTAATCTGTTAGGCAACTACTCCACCAGTTATTATTATATTGTTATTTTATTCTTACCTATATACCTAGCCTAATAATAGGACCCACTGTAGTTCCTACTATAAGGTTCCGTTACACATTCACTACCAAGGTTATAGTATTAGAATAAACTTAAATAACATGCCACTAAGAGCAGCACTAGTTATAACGGCGTTAGCAATAGCTACAACCTTAGGGCTAGGAGATACTAGTATAGACAATAGGGATTCTCAAGTAGTTACGCGAGGTTAGTTATAAGAAATAGTTAATTACTTACAAGACAATAATAGGATACTTAAAGAACGCATTAATAGAATTAGAGTAGTAAAGATTAAGTTACCTTTAATTAAACGATTTTTAGGAGAGAAGTCAAAGCTTAAGGGATTTCTTATGCAAATGCACTTTAAGGTAGTACAGGAAGGAGCAAAGTTAGCAATATTATTAGATTAAGTAGCCTATGCAGGATTGTTCCTAATAGGGAGGGCACTTAAGTGGTTTAAGCTATATCTTACAGAAATATAGGCTAATGGCATAACAACTACTAACCAAGACGTACGGTATATATTTGCCAGTTAGAACAGGTTCATGGAATAACTAACGCAGATATTTAGAGACCTGGAAGCTATAACCACAGCAAAACAAAAGCTTTAGAACTTAGTATAACGCACTTTAGCAATTAAGTATATAATATAGTTTTAAACACTAGCCATATAGGTTAAGTGGAATAATAAGGCGCTTATAGTATAGTATAAATAGGGACTTAAGGCTAAAGTCTAGGATATAATTATCCTAATAGAAGATGCAGATACTCTAAAAGAGTTAATAGATTAGTTAGTAAAGATTAATAATAGGATCTACTAAAGGGAACAAGCTAAGAAAGGGTAAGACAGAGTTCCATAGTTATATAAGGCGTAGAGTATATAATAACAGACATAGAGTTAAAAATTATAGAATAGCGTAGAGCTAATAGACCTAAGCGGTACTAAAGAAACCTAAAGATAGAAAAAGAAACTATAGAAACCTAGAGGTTAAGAATTAAGTAATTAAAGGACCTAGGAGTAGAGGCCAAACCAAGGATCTCAGCAGTAGAAGACATTTAGGCGGACTCTATAGCAAGAAAAATGGTTTAAAGATAGAGCTTGCATAAATTACGGAAAATAGGGTTATTTTGCTAGAGACTATAGAGGTAGTTAGAGTAACTATATAGTAAAGGGAACTAGGCTAGCAGATAGCACGTATATATAGAGGGATAATAGTGCACTATAAGGAACAAAAGAGTATTTAATTAACAGTTTTGCGTATTATTACAATAACGTATACTGGATTTATAAGGACACTAAGTACAGCGTAAGCTATTAGCTATAGGAGCTATTATTATCTAAGTTTAAAGGAACTAATAAACCAGCTCGTAAATTAGATATTAAAGATAATAAATTTAATATAGGCAAAGTATTTACTAACAATAAGGCAATAAAGGCAGCTTACTAGGAGTATATAGACCTTAGAAAAGTTAAAATAGAAGTAAAGACTAAGACTATTACAGAACAGGGTTTAGTAATGGGTATAGCGACACTATTAAATACAATTTCCATCGCTTTACGAGACAATAGGAGTAACGTTTAGAAGAAACTAAGTAAGCAGATAACTGCTAGTGCTAGCTTATCACTTAATAAAGGTAAAAGGCTATAGGCTTAAGATTCTTAAGAAGAGATAAAAGAAGCTTAAGATTTTTAAGACGAGATAAGATATACCTAAGAACCCACAACAAATAAAAACCAATGGAAAAGGGTAGTAACTTAGTTTAGTGACAAACAAATAAGTATAGGACGTAAGTTTAAGAACTACAAGTTTGGAGAACAAGTAAGAATATTAGCAATCCTAGGTAAACGTAGTGTTCAGCCTAAAGATTAAATAGTTAATACTAGGATTAAAAAGTAAGATAACTACAAAGATCTAGCTGTAAGACGCAGAAAATAAAAAACTATAGATAAGTTTAAAATAAGAATCATTATATAGTAAGAGCAAAAGCTAGACAAGAGGTCAGCTATACTAGGTTATATAAGGGATAGAGCACCTATGCGAAGAGTTACTAGTAGGCCAAGTATAGGGATACCTAGGGTAAAATAGTTAGATAAACTAGAATAAGAAGAGGATCTAGATATTCTAACTAAGTTTAAAGAAAGATATACTAAAGAATATTATAATATAGCGATAATAAGGTACTTTCTAATGGATAGACCATATACACTAAACTAGTTGTATAGAAAGTAGTATAGGCAATAATATAGTAATAAATAGGAAGACTTTTATATATAGCTAGACAAAAAAGTTATCTAAGACTAACCTATTATAGAAAAACGCATAAGTTATATTAAAGGAGCATTAATTATAATGTTAAGGAACCTAAAAGAGGGATCTAGGGACTAGAGAAGTAAGCAATAAATCTTAGTACCCATAGTAGAGATACTAGTAGTTAGGTTAACCAGGTATAGATTTAAACTTAAGGATAAAGACAAACCAAGAGTTAACCCAAAATATGCAGCGCATTATATACTATTATAGATAGCTTATATGGATAATATATATAATATATATAAAGCACCTAAAGACAAGAACCAGAAGTACCTAATAAGGATATATTAGGCACCAGAGAAAAAGCGGTTTAGAAATGCTAAGTATATACATAGTTGGCACCTAGTAGAAGTATAAGGTTAGGGAGACTTAATACTTTAACTAGGAAGATTCCTTACGGAAGAATGCCTAGATAGATAATAATAGTAGGAGTGCCTAGAGAACACTTATCTATAGCATATAGAGGAAAAGAAATGAACTAAGTATTAGTTAAAGTTAGACTAAGTATAAGCAGGATCTAGCAGCTAATAGTTAGAAAAAGGGGAGGCGTACAAAACTAAAGGGAACTAGTATTAGAGCCTTAGACCCTTAAAGGAATTTAAGAATAATACCTAAATTTAAGAGCCAAGTGGCAAGATCAGCAGTTTAAAGTATTGGTAGATAGTAGAGTAACTAAGAACTATATATTACCAAAGGCAGTAAAAAGGATAGGGTTACTATATAGATAGAAGAAACACCTATATCCACTTACAATAATTTCAGGAGATTAGATAGCCTATAGAGGAGGCATTATTAATCTTAAAACAGGACCTATTCAGATAACTATTAAAGGGAGACCAGTTAGAATGTCTTTTAATATCCTACTATTAGGACAGGACAAGGCAATACTAGGAATGCTTTAGTTATAGAAGTATAATCTAAAGATTAATTAGGTTATAGGTTAAGTTAATATTAAGGATATATAATAGCGTAAAGTATAACAGCAAACTAAGTTGGTATAGTACCAAGTTGGAGCGATATATAAAGAGACTAAGCAAGGCTTAAGTTATATACTAAAGAGATACCATAAGTATGGTAAAAAGTTATGGTTACCAGAAAGTAAAAAGTTATTAAAGTATACAGCTTAGGACCACAAGATAAAATTAAAAGAGGGAATAAGTCTAAAGTTTTTTCCAATCTATAAGCTTACTAAAACAGAGTTAGTAGCGCTTAAGGAGTTTATTTAGGAGAACTTATAAAAGGGATATATTAGACTATTATAGTTATTAGCAGGATATCCAGTACTGTTTATCCCAAAGAAAAATGGAAAACTTAGGATGTGTATAGACTATAGACAGTTAAACAGTATTACTAGGAAGGATAGATATCCTTTACCCTTAATTAGCGAAATCCAAGATAGGATAGGTAACGTAAAGATCTTTACAAAGATAGATCTAAAATAGGCGTACCATTAAATTAGAATTAAGGAAGGCAATAAATAGAAGGCAGCCTTTAGGTCAAAGGAAGGACTATATAAACCATTAGTTATGCAATTTGGGCTTATAAACGCACTAGTAACGTTCCAAAAGCGAATTAATAGTATATTAGGAGAATACCTAGATAAATTTATTATGGTATACCTTAACAACATTATCATCTACTTAGAGAGTAAGGAAGAATATAAAGAATATATTAAATGGGTCTTAAAGAGACTACAAGAAGAACAGATGCTAGTAGTAATTAAGAAATACAAGTTCTTTATAAGGAAGACTAATTTCGTTAGATTTATTATTAAACTAGGCCAACTTAGCATAGATCTAAAGAAGATTAAGGCTATAGTAAATTGGCAGGAACTAGAGAACGTTATATAGTTAAAATCATTTCTAGGGTTTTGCAATTACTATAGGAGGTTTATAGCGCAATAGTTATAGGACGTTAAGCTATTTACATAGTTAATAAAGAAAGAAGAACTGTGGGCATAGGGAAAGGAATAATAAGAACTGTTTAAGAGAATTAAAGAGTTATTTACCTAGGAGCCAGTTCTTAAGATCTATTAACCGGGTCTAAAGACGGTTGTAGAAATAGATATATTAGACTTTATACTAGGGGCATACTTTATATAGAAATATTAAGATAGATGGCACCTAGTGGTATACTACAGTTAGAAGATAACACTACTAGAGTTAAACTATAACATCTATAACAAGGAGTTATTAGGTATAGTTACAGCACTTAAGAAATAGAGAGCATTCTTATAAGGCATAGAGAAACCATTTATAGTTAAGACAGACTATAAAAACCTTACAGGATTCCTAATAATAAAGGAACTTAACCAAAGACAGGTTAGATAGGCGGAAATGCTTATAAAATACCATTTCGAAATTCAGTATACTAAGGGTACAGACAATGTATAAGCAGACGCTCTAAGCAGAAAGGCTAAACTATAAAGTAATAAAAAGCTATCGGGAGCTTTATTGCAAAAGGATTAAAACAGATTAATTAGGTATAATTATCTAAAGATTATAGCAACTAAGGAAAGACAGATCTATAAATTACTAGAAAGTAATTAGATATAAAAGATCTAAGAAGTATAAATAGAGGATCTAGATTTAGAGTAATATAAAAACAGAGAAGTAATATATATGCCTAAGTCTATTATAGAAGAATTTGTTAAGGAATTCCATAAGGGAATAACATAAGGATATAACGGAGCTATAGGCTTAGTGTTAAGACTTTAAAAAGAGTACATTGTTTAAGGAATCTGGGGACTAGTAAGATAAGTTATAAAGAAATATCCAGATTGCCAAAGAAATAAACTAATAAGGTATAAGCCGTACGGAGGGCTATAACCTATTAAAACACCAGGAAGACTATAGGAGGTTATATTATAGGACTTTATTATTAAGTTACTAAAGTTAAGAGATCCTATTATAGGACAAGATTATAACGCGATTTTAGTAATAGTGGATAAGCTAATAAAGTAGGGATACTTTATAGCATGCACTAAAGAGATATTAGCAGAAGATGTCGCTAAAATCTATATAAAAGAAGTATTTGCAAGATATAGAGCACTAGATAAGATTATATCGGACAGAGATCCAAGATTTATAGCAGCATTTTAGAAAGTATTTCTAGCAGAACAAGGGGTTCACGTAGTAATATCTATAGTATATTATCCACAGACGGACAGATAAACGGAAAGACTAAACTAAACACTAGAGTAGTATTTAAGGCACTATATTAATCACGCACAGAATAATTAGGTATTGTTATTACCAGTTACATAGTTTATATATAATATAACACCACAAAAAGAAATGGGGATATTACTATTTAAGGCAAATTACGGATACGAGCTAAGAATATCATTATCGCCATATTAAGTAAAAAGGACAAGTAGCACAGCTAAGTATAGAATAGAGACGTTAATAAATCTTTATATAGACCTTAAAGAAACAGCTAAACTAGTATAAGAATAAATGAAAAGGTGCTATAATACTAAGAGATCTAAGGGACCAGATCTTAAAGAGGGGGATAAAGTATGGCTACTATACAAAAATTTTAAGAGTTAATAACTAAGCAAGAAATTGGACTATATTAGACTAGGACCTTTTAAAATTAAGTAAAGAATTTTATTAGTTATATATAAGTTAAACCTACTAGCCAAAATAAAAATCTACCCTATATAATATGTTGCAATGCTAGAGCCAGTATATAGGAATATTAAGCTACTAGTCTACAAGGCAGATATATATAGAGGACAGGAGGAAGACAAATAGTAAGTTTTAAAGATTATTAGTTATAAGGATATAGATAACAAAACGTAGTATAAAGTAAAGTAGATAGGCTATAATGAGACTACCTAGGAACCACTAAGCAACTTAAGAAACGCTATAGGAAAGGTACAGGAGTATCGGAAGAAAGTAGGTTAGGTAATATTAACAAAGAAGGATTGCTAAAGAATAAGTCACCTAAGGGGGACCTAAGAGGAGCAATTGCTAAGCTACTCAAAGTTATTTCCCTTATAGGAGGAGAGCCAGTCCTTTTATTATCTAGCTTAGACAAACCCTATTAAATAAGTTTTTACTCCTTAGAATAGACCTTCTTACAGACATGTTTAAAACGTTAAAGATAAGTATAAGTTAAACATTAAGCTTTAAGGACGCGTGCGGACTCTTTTAAGGCATATTAAACCTTAAGTAGAGCAGAGGCCAGCTTACTGTTAAGCTTTATAGCGGTAGATTAAACATAAGACCCTATAACAAGTTACTTAGGGAACTTAAAGACTGTTAAGAGTCATAGGACACATATACTTAGTGTTAGAGATAGAGCGAATATCGCAGGATAATTAAATATTTACTTTAGTACACTTAGAGCAAGAGGAGGGTTATTAAGATATAGGACTCACCAGCGCAATATAAACTAACCCCTCTTTAGCGCAACAAGAGTAGGGAATCGCTATCACCTCGCCCAGCAATAGTATGGAGGAAACTATATAAAGGCAACACTTAACCCAGGAAAGAGAAGAAGAAGCTTTAGGTATAATAAGTATAGGTATTAACCAGAGTGGTTAAACAGACATTATACCTCTAGTAGATAACTTGGAGATATTAGGAATCTTTAAGGACGAAGATAAAGAGAAGGGAGATAGTATTACAGACGCTTTAAGTACAATATTATAACTACTTAGAGAAGAGTTGGCGGAAGCTAGTTGGTTAATATAGGTACAGTCCAGGATGGATTTAGTAGAACTATATAACAAAAAATAGTAACTAAAGTTACATAGTATTAAACGCGTTGACTGCATTAAACAAGAAGGATATTATATTTAATATAGACAACACGTACCTTATATATAAGAGAGGATTTCTTAGGAGTATAGTTATATATTTAAAGGACCTTAGTCCCTACCATAGATAGTTCTCTCCTTATAGTGAATCTTAGAATACAATTGGAGTTAATCTGTTGGGTAACTACTCCACTAGTTATTATTATGTTATTGTTTTGTTCTTACCTATATACCCAGCCTAATAACAGAACCTACCGTAGTTCCTGCTACAAGGTTTCGTTACACCCCCCCTAGCTTTAAGCTCTTATAGGTCAAAGCTGCATCACGAGTCTTGGCGTAGTGTTAAGTTAAATTTACCCTATATCTTCCTCCTTGTTTACCTTTATTAAGTTATATCTTTTCCTTAATATTAACTAAATTTAATTAATAAATAAATACTTTATACTTTTGCCTTAGTAGAGCTTTTATTAACCTATCTGCTACTATTACTATATATTAAACGGACGATTAGGAATAAGAACTCTATCTATTAAAGAGGGCTTTAGAAGCTCTCTCTATATATAAGGTAGGTAGCAAATAGAATAACAACTACGTCGTTATTTAATTGGTAATTGGTAATAAAAATAGGTAATAAGATATTTGATAAGATATTTAATAGTAAGTAGCTGTTAGATAATCTGTATTCTCTAAAGGCGCGGGTCACGTGCACGGAGCCCGTGCACTATAAAGTCTCTTTATAGCTCAAAGTCCTAGGGGCTTAAGATAAGGTCAATTAACAATCAAGTCAAGATCATTAATTAATTAACCCATTTCATTAATAAACTGCTCTATATGCACTATCTAATAGTTATAAGCCCGGTCCGCCGACTTAAGAAGTTATTTAGCTATTACTTAATTATTTAAAGAAATTCTACCTCATTGTTAGACTCTAACACCTTATTGTTAAAGGACGCAGACTCTAATAAAATCCTACCTTAATTGTCACAGGACGAGATTCCATAAGATTTCACCATAATCGTTATAGGACGATCCTGACGATAAGGACGATCCTAACAACAAAATACTATCTTAATTCCTCCTTTACCTATTAGTTAAATAACTCCACTAACGTTAAGTTTGTTAACTATAATTATCCTTAATAAGCCAGAAGACTAGGAATAATGGCAATAGCAACTCTAAGCCCTTAATAACGAAGTTAATTAAGATATTTTTCTATCTTTAGTCCGGAATAGGTAGTAGCTTTTAAAAGCCGTTATACTTCTTATACTTAGCTTTAGCTCAATAGCAGGTATAACAGCTAAAGACTTACCTTTATATCGTATTATATATATTTAGCCAATAGTACTCTTATTAGAGTAGCTTTAGGGTTTTTCCTTAGCCTAGATGGTCGGCTATTCGTAAATTATATATATATTTAAGGAGTTTAAGTTTAAGTTTGTTGTGGTTAGGTATAACTAGGCGGTTTTAGTAGTATAAGCGGTTTCTATAAGTTTTATATTTACTTAGAGAGATCTTTTTAGAGTATCTAACGCCGTCTTAAATTAACTTAAGTGTCTTTTAGATGAACTTATTATTTGGGTATTTGTTAATTATAATCTATTTAATTAATTGGTTATTTTAAGGACGTATACTATAAGATTTTTAGCTAGGGAATTAAATAGTTTAGGGTAAAGTAGGGTTTAATTATAGTAGGTACGCGCTTTTTTCTATACTGGCATGTCTTATAAACATTAGGTTAGGTCGTTAGGTTTTAAACCTTAAACGCCTAGGCGGTATATAATTAAGAATTAGAAATAAGACAGATATTTTAACCAGCAGGCTTAAGAATAACTTAGCTGTTTTATAGTTATAAAGTACTATAGATTCTTATAATTGCTAAGGACCTTAATTAGAAATCCGGCGCCTTTTAGTTTGAGTTACTATTATTTAAAATATCTAATAATAGCTAACAATTCCTTATTATAGATCTTATAGTTATATTTAGTTAAACTTAGTCGTTTTAAGAAGTACGCTATAGGGTATAGTACTTTTTTCTTGTTATACTAAGATAGAATGCCTCTAGTAGTATAGTTAGAAAAGTTAGCTTCTATAACACTTCTTTAGTTTAGGTTAAAGTATTAGAGTATAGATATAGTAGTAAATATAGCTCTTAGATAGGTAAAGGCCTTCTTATATTTCTTATTAAAGATAAAGGCTCTATCCTTTTAAGTTAGAGCTATAAGGGGTAAAACTAGGGCGGAGAAGTTATTAATAAACCATTAGTAGAAATTAGCAAATCCTATAAACGCTCTTACGTCCTTAACGTCCTTAGGTTTTTACTAGTTTATAATTACTTTAATCTTCTTTAGGTCTATTTATATGCCATTTATAGAAATAATAAGTCCAAGGTATAGAACTTCCGTTTTATAGAACTTGCATTTATCTATATCTAATTATAGGCTAGCTTTATATAGGGTTTCTAGGATAAGGTTAACGTATTTCTTATATTTAGCTAGGTTATTGCTATATATTAGGATGTTATTAATATAAGCAGTATAGAAAACGTCTAGGTAAGGTTATAGGGTATTATTTATAAAGTATTAGAACAAACTCGGGGCATTTATAAGGCCGAACAACATTACTAAGTATTTAAATAGTCTATATCTAGTACGGAATGCGGTAAGCTATTTATCTCCTTTTATAATATAGAGGCGGTTAAATATGTAGATAAGGTTAAGTTTTATATAGTAGCGAGCCTTACTTAATCAATTTAATATTTCTTAAATTAATAAGAGTAGGTACTAATTCTTAATAGTGATAGCATTAAGAGCTTAGTAGTCTATATAAAAGCGCAAACCACTACCAGGTTTCTTAATAAAGATTATAGCTATAGCTATAGGCGAAAAGCTACTCTAATAAATCCTTTACTAAGGTGTTTGTTTAAGTACTTCCGTAGTACTTAGAGTTTGTTTTAGAACATTTTATATAGTAGTCTAAATCCTAGCTGTTTTCCTTCTTTAAGTATAATCTTATAGTCATATAGTTGGTACTCTACTAACTTATTAGCTTCCTTTTATAAGAATACCTCTAGGTGCTTATAGTGGCATACTGGTACTTTTATAGCAGGGTTAGTGTGCTTCTTTAGTGCTAGGGCCTTTTTAATATCGGCCATTATAACGGCGAAGATTGTATATTTAGGTTTTCTAGCAAGTTATGCTAATAGGGTAGCCTTAATTATATAGATATCTAGGGTGTTAAGCGAGCTTAGATTGTCCTTAGTTTCTTATATAGTTTCTTATTTAACTTTAGGTTTAGCATTAAGCATGGGGTTAGTATTAGATTTAGGTTTAGGTTCTTTAAGTATCCTTTTTATAGTAGAATACCAGTTCTTTTGGTACTTTTATATATTAAGCTTAAGCTTTTATTTGGTTTAGGGTATAATAGTTAAAGTTAGTTTATATAGTCTGGTATAATTTCTGGGTTCTTAATAGATATTAGTGGAAATCTTATATTAGTAGAATTTGGTAAAATTCTTGCGTTAGTAGAATTAGGTAAACTTTTCGGGTATAGGGTAGACGTTAGTGGAAAATTTAGACTTATAGATCCTAGTAGATTTTTTAGATTTTGGTTTAGGGTCTAAGTAGTAAGTTATAAGGCACTTCTGCTTATAATAGGAGGCGGTAAATAGAAGCTTAAGGTTATTTTAATTAATAGTTACCTTATATAGCTTTATCTAGGGTTATCTAAGAATTACTAGGTAACCTGAGGTAGTTATAAAGAGCTTAATTAATCCTTTATTTAGGTATTAAAATCTTAGGGCCGCTATATAAGTAATACGGCCTAAGATAGTGCATTTACTATTAAATCTAAATATATTAATATGCCGGTTAAGGGGTATTAGGATAAACCTATTATTTTATATAAAGATCTTATTAATAAATCCTATACCGCTAGCTCCTATATTAATTAGGACTTAAGTATTAGCCTATTAACCTTTCTGCTAAAAACAGTAGTTAACAGTTATACTATAATCCTAAGAGTTAGGGTTTATAATATCTAATATATTTAACGAGATCCTATAATATAGCTATTCCAAAAAGCGACTTAACTCTAGGACGTACCTTTTAGTAATAAGTAGGAATGGGTTCCTATAAAACATTAGTTATAACTTTATTCTTATAAGTGGCGCTTACTAGATATAAGGCTAGAACTAGATAAATATTAGGGATAGTAACTAGAGGATTAGTACGGTAAATAGTTATTAGTGTTGGCTGTTTATAAGTTATATTAGGGTATAAGGACGGAGTAGTATTTTAAGATATAATTCTTGCTTCCGTATTTAAAGTAAAGGCCTAGCTTAATATATTATTCTTATTTAGGGGATCCTAGTAGAGTATATCCTAGGGTCCCTATATTAATATCTATGGTATTAGGGTGCTTAGGCTAAGATAATAACTTAGTAAACGTTTATGGAGCTGTTATATTATATTAAGAAATAGACTTTAGTATTAGGCGTAGTATATTATTATACTATTTATTAATAATGTTTACGTAGGTGTTAAGGGCTCTTAATAGGTCTATATCTATTAGGGAGGTTTTTAGTTTAGGACTTAGGGATTTAATAAAGCTATTAACTAGTATGGAGTTATTCTAGCCTATTTCTTTTATATAACGGTTAAATTTAGAGAAGTATACTGGGAAGCTTTTTATTCCTTAAGTTATATAGTTAATCTTTTTTTAAGTAGTAGCTTAGCGGTTTAGGTTATTATATATAGCTTTAAGAAGTATAACTAGACTTTATACTAAGTTTGGTTAAAGGGGTTTAATAAAATTAGCTGCGTCTCCTTCTAGTTAACTTAGGGCGTAGTAGATTTAGTTAGCTTTAGTTAGGTAGTAGTGTCACAGGAGTTACCCGCGTACGTTCGTCTTGTAACACCTATACACGTACTACAATCACCCTTATTTCTTTGACTATGTTTCCTATTCCTATTCCTGTTCTTTATTAAACGTCTTAAACCATTACGCGTTAATATACTTAGCATAGTCAATAGCTAGCAATTAAGCTTATTCGCAACTGCTAAATCGATCCATAATAAGTGGTTAGTATTACCAGTTAGCTTATTTATTATTATTCATTGCTTAACGTCCGATTCGGATCCCTGTTGGGCCCACGCGGACTACTCCTTATATACATGTGGGGAGAAAACTCTATTTAAGAAAACCCCGTGATCCGTCTCCCCGCCTTTTGGGGCTCGCTTGCGAGTCGCCTGCGAGTCACCAGTGGTGCTCTACTACCTTACTTTTTGACCTTCTTGGGAACTACTGCTGCCGTAACAAACCTACGGACGCGCTAGTATTACACACTGTACTCTACTCCTGTAGAGTTATTAGGGGGCGCCTGTTACTCGCCCCTTTGCCTTCTATTGCTATTTCCTTTGTAACCCGGAACTGGTCTAGCACATTTTAGCCAATAAGCCACCGGGTAGCCGCCTTAAGGCCTTTCTATATTAAGAGCAGTGTATTATAGTTTTCTGTGCCAGCTGCTAAGAGCATTGCTTCTCGGCTAGTACGTAAGGGGCATAATAGTATTACATGTTTTAGTGTCTGTCTTAGCCAGCCATATTCGCACCTTGGGCTACCCACTGGGACACCCACCCAGTAAAGCCAATCTTTTAGTCCTATTATTCCTGTCCTTAAGAGTGTTGCTATTGTATTTTCTGCCTTTGTTAGGCCCTCTTAGAGCCCTTAGGTATTTACCTCCTATGGCGTTGCCTATGCTACGGCTTGGGTTCCCCTTGCCTAAGCCTGCCTCTGTACCTTTAACTCCTATTTGTCTCTCCAGCGTTGGTCCAACCAGTATTGTGTTGCGGTAGATGGTTTTCCAGTACTCTTTCGTGCTCTACTTTGGCTCCTTTCTCTCCCTTGCTGTTGTCTTTGCTGGCCTCTTGCGCGTCTCCCTTTCTCCTCTATATAGGCCTGGGCCCTAGCGCCGCACTATTCTTCTTCTGCTTTCTCTACCTGTTTTCCTAATATATCTTCCCTACTTTGGGGTTGTTGGTTCCTTCTCCTATAGGGCACCCTAGGGTCCCTCCATAGTTTATTTAGGCGTGTCTTAATATACTTTATGATGTTAGAGTTGCGTTTCTTTTACACCCTTTACATTGCATCGGCTTCAATATATAGTTATAGGGGGGGAATATTGGCTTCCTTCTTGAGCAGTGCTGTGGCCGTTCGCTTATACCCACCTGTTATACTCCTAAGGCAGGCTATTTGGACCTTTTGGAGTGGTTTAAGGAGTAATTTAGGGGGGCCTTTCTCGGTTTCTCTAGTGGCCCAAATACTAGATCCATACGTTATGGTTGGCCGGACAACTGCTATATATAGTAGGCGTGACCTCTAGAAGCATGGACCCTATGTAGAATTGACGATCCTGGACATGGCGATATACTATGCTTGGCCCTTACGGGCCGCTTGCGCCGCATGTGCGCTCCACTGGAGCTTGCTGTCTACCTATACTCCTAATACCCTTAGGCCTTAAACCGGTTGACCCCCAAAGCCTTGGATATAGATTGTATGCTAAAGATCTGTAGATTGGTTACGTTTTCTTATAAAATGGATTAGCTGGTATTTCTCTAGTAAGAATTGGACTCTATGTCATCTTGCCCATTCTATATAGGTGTCGTGGGCTTTCTCTAGTGTCCTGCAGTTCTCTGCGGCTGTTGGCCCATATATAATTAGGTTTGTGTCATCGACAAAGCCTATCCCCTAGGTCGCCCCTTCCTTAAAGGTGTCAAGCAGGTTGCTTATAAAGAAGAGGAAGAGTATAGGCAATAGAGGTAATCCTTGTGGTATTCCTGTTGCGACTATAATAGGGGGGCTCTAGTATCTGCTAAAGACCAGTGATGTTTCTTTTTGGCCTGTAAATCCTTAAACAAATTAAATAATCTATTCTGGGAAGCCCTTTGCCTTAAGGATGTATAGGAGACGCTTATGGGGTACATTATTATAGGCGCCGCTAATATCTAGGCTAAGCATTAATACTACAAAGTCCTTTCGCATAGCCCATGCAGTTTTAATGGTAGTAGCGAGTAGTGTAAGTGCTAATAGCGTTAAGC
>Ga0307507_10007307_pt1 | contig 16157 bp, 10 predicted proteins | sample 7_EM_MG_FD_207223 | JGI IMG/M metagenome (GOLD analysis project Ga0307507, IMG submission 207223) | Populus trichocarpa ectomycorrhiza microbial communities from riparian zone in the Pacific Northwest, United States - 7_EM | ecosystem: Host-associated > Plants > Roots > Unclassified | place... | reverse complement strand
TGATTTCTGTGTAACGTTTTCGTTCATGCAAATAATGTGGAACAGTGATGATGGTGGGTTTTCTTAAATAAAAGATACAAGGTGAAAATGTTGTATCATCAATCAAATGTCATTCAAGTTCTCGTGTAAATTGCTGCAACAATGCCGTGAGTATTTATCTGGAAAGTGTATTATCTAAAATTTCAGTATCTTGTTCAGCTGCAGTTTTTTGTCAAAGCTGTGAGAAATCTAGGGACCAAACAGGTTTCTGCAGAAGCCTCTCACAGCCTTGGCCTCTTCTCTTGCTTTCAACAACAGGTATTTAGCCACTCCAGAGAGCAAAAAAGGAGGAAAATTTGAAAATACACCCAGAAAAAAAAAAGGTTGAGAAAATGAAAACCGAAGTATGAAAAATAAAAACAGAGGAAAATGGAAGAATGGAGTGCTCATCCAATAAAAGAACTTACAGTTAATCAAAATGGTGGACAAGTGCTAGCCTGTTCGAAGAATAAAAGAACTATAAACTTGTGATTGTCATGAGTTCGATGGATACAAAGTTTTCTGTTGATTTCAATGAGAAGAAACTCTCTCGGATGTGCATGAGATTTAATTCTTTAAATCAAACATGCCAGTTCTGATTCACTCTGGGGAACGGGTAGCTGTCCACATGTAAACACCAAGTCTCCATTACACTGATGATGCCTGCATCTTTACAGCTTATAATCTAAACCAGACCCATATTTCCAAGCCTCAAGATACCGCTTCCACTCATACTTCATCTTGGATGGAAATGCAGTTAAGAATGGTCTGTGAAGAAGAGGTCAACAGTACAAGGGAACATACAGAAGAATAGCTTCTATTACTGTTAACATGGACGAAAACTAAAGAGTAAAACTAGAAAACCTAAAAGAGGAAAATGTATACAATACCTTATTACTGGATCTGCATAGGTGGAGAGAAAAGTATAGTAGCCCAGCATGAAGAAATGACTGGACCAGTCAAGAAGCACAGGAATACCAACCTGAAGATGAAAAGATGGTTAAGATGAGTGGTAATTTCCATTACCAAACATTACTTGTGTCCATCGTAAGATCTGAATCATGTGAGAAGGTGGATACAGAGAAACCTAACTGCTGTACGTGCATGCTTTCAAGGTTTTATGATCACTGTATCAACACCACAATTACTGTACTGAATCCTGTCAATCTATGTAGTGCATACCGTTATTAAATAGTTTATAGTTTCACAGTAAAGAAGCTAACATTTCATTTCTCTAACTGCTTCCAAGCCAAGGCAAAGGGTCATTAACGGCACAGGAAGGTGGCAGAGACAATGCTAAATTCTTCTAAGAGAAACCAGTGGCAAATTACAAGTGTTTTTGTGCTGCCAGATAGAATGAGGCTGCAGCAATTACATTACCAAGTTGTTTAGAAAAGATTAAAGTCTATAAGATAAAAAAGGAAATAACCAATGGGTGTTTAATTAAATGCAAAATCGAGTGTTTTTCTCCAGGTGCTTGCAACCTAACACCACCGAGTCTATGCAAAATATCATTCGAGTTTTTTATTCTTTAAGGCAAAAGATAAAAGCAAATAAAATGAGATAAACACGCATGAATTTATGATTTTAAAAATATAATGCAAAGTTAAAAGATTCAAAAGAAAAAAGCAATAGGAAAAACCTACAAGAATTTATACCAGCATCTCAAGTTGAAGAGAAATTACAAATAAGGAAAAAGAGCACCTCTGAAGTTCATGCATACCTGCTTGAATATTGATGGGATGATCTGAGGTTTAGTTAGCATAACAAGGCCTAATGTCTTGGAAAGAGCCCAGAACTGTATAACATCCTGTGACCATATAGTGGCATCGGCATTATTATTTTATATTCATAACTGTTGTTCCTTTAGAACTAAATCTCCTAAGACAAATAACTGGACCATACCAATCAAATCAACTTGGAAAAAGGACTGAAAAGGGGAAATAAGACAATAAACCTGAAGAAATGGTCTTAGAACTGGATCCCCCAGCTTCTGAGAAGAGATACGCAGATTCATTAGTAAATGAAAGAAAACTGACAGACTCAAAAAGAAGAATTAAAGAAGTCATGGCTTATTTACATAGCCTGTAATCCCACCTGCATGCTCTGGAAATTGACATAAAGAAGCTCATTAATAAATTCTGGAGGAACATTAGAGTTTTTCTTGGCTGACATTGCTCTTTGAAACAGCCACGAAGCACTTAAATTTGGCTGCAATGAAGAAAATGTCACTCAGATAATTGTAAGAGAGGCTGTTCAACCATATAGCCATAAATAAAAGTCAGGGGTCACCAACCATGTAAGGATTTAGGAGGGACAGGCTGGATGCATCGAGAAAATCTCCATTGATTGCTTCATATACTCCTTTATTTCATGAAAAAAAATGGTAAGCTTTCAGCTAGAAAATCTTTACATAGCACATGCTTATGAGACACCGTGAAAGTAATTTGTTGTTTTGTATAAAATCAGGGGCCAAGTACTTACAAAGGAAAAGTATGTATATTAATCTGAAGTGATTTGTTATGCCTACTAAATTATCTAATTTGTGTTATCCCTCCAAAATAATCAATTGAACTCAAGTATTAGCAAATTAATTGAATGTTACGGTAATTCAATCAAACAATATACCTGCTGACAATCTCCCAAGGTGCCTTGTCAAGCTTCCAAAACCACCAAATGAAACAGGTGACTGGATGCCACTAGCATCCCCAAACTGCAGAGAATGAATTAGTGATGCTTGCATCTCATTTGTGTTGTGCCCATAATCTAGTAAGAGCTTTATAATTGTGTGACTTATTCCACCTGTAAGATACGATCAAATTCTGCAGGCAATGGACTGACAAGTTGATCCACCCCCATTAAGAATTTAAAAGATGTTAGACTTGAGGACCAAAATTAATAAGAATATTCAACGGAAAAGAAGAGCAAGATCACTTTTGGCATGAAGCAGACAAGACATGAGAATACATGTTATTCAAGTTAATATAGTTTGCGAATAACAAGCAGTTTAGAAAAAACACAGCTTCATATTTATAAAAATTCACTTGTTTCAAATCAAGATAGAAGAAATTATGATCAATAGACTACAATGCCAAACATGCCTTGTGTTCCCATTATGGCTCAATATACTCAAGTTAAAATATCTCAGATCTTCTTTATCTGAATGCTTCACACAAAAAAGGAGGATCATGGGTTTGGAGAAGAATCTAAGATATCTTGACTTGAATATATTGAGCAATTGACTACAATGCCAAACATGCGTTGTATACGGAAAAAATTTCAAAAGCACGGGGCTTGCATTTTCCCAGGTGAAGAAGTCCACAATTCCTTCTACCTTTTGGTCCTGTGAAAGCCAGCAGCTTTTTGTAGCCTTTTCTTTTGGAATGTATTATTCTCAGTAAATGTGTTTACATATATAATGCAGTTCCAGTAGCATGCAAGTAAGCCTTGGAGTTCATATGTTGCATCGTTACCTGTCACGATATGTAGGGAAAATGCCATATATAACTCTCAGTATCTCCAGATTGTCAAGAGAGACTCCCTGCAAAATGAGCGATAAAAAGTGCATAATCTTACCAATCAGTTTGAGGGCATCACAGAGAAGGAAAAGGTTGTAAAAAGAACTTGTTAATGATCTCAACAGACAATGTCTAAGGCCAAGTAAGACACCAGTTTAAAATAAGAAAGAAAATATCTATCCCCTGACTACAGGCATGCACCAAAAAATTCCAAATACATGCATTATTAAACTTCCTATCCATTGCAAGCAGCAACATGAAACGAACTTGTTTGGTTTAAAATGTAATTACTAAACCACAGGCTAACATCATGTGCTAGATCAATTTTCTTTTTCCCTTTTAGGCTGGTTAAAGTTGGGCATGAAATATGGTCAATTAAGAGTTTTGGATTAGGTTATGTCAATTGAAAGATGGGTTCCTCAAGTCTACAAGAGCCCCCTTTTCTATTTCCTCTCTAGCTGTCGAGGCTTCATTCTTCAGTAAACCAAAAGAGCTAGCGGTGCTAGAAGCCCTTAAGGGTAGAAAAGACTCAGGTTGTGATAAACCTGTCTTCCTCTTCAGATGCCCGGCTTATCTATATCTATCCAAGCTGGGAATAAGAGAAGGAAGGGTTTTGAACTACTTGCTTGTAAACTCACTCTTCCTGAAGCAGACAGACAACCAGCTGAATCAAGTTCTGTTCGGTGCTTTAGAGATGGATGGGGAAGCCTGTCCTTCATCGCATTGATCAAAGAAAATGAATAAAGAAAACAAAAGAAAAGAGTAAAACATTGAGGCTGATTAAAGTTGGGCATGAAATATGGTCAATTAAGAGTTTCTTTCTTCTTCTTTTTTGAAAAATGGGTGTCTAGATAGGTGGACCACAACCCTTTCACAGACAACACTCATCTTGCACCTCACCAAGGAGCTAGTGGCAGTACTCAAACCTGAGACCCGAGTCCAAATGAATCTTCTCCTTACCACCACCTAAACCAACCACTTGGAGGCAGTCAGCTAAGTGTTTAGGCAGCAGTATTGACATTGCAACCAATACAAAACAAGTTTTGGTCCTCAACATCTCATCGCATATCATAGAGCAGTAGGTATTAACTGGATTTGTGAGTTCAGAATTCGTACTTAAGAGTTAGGAAAACCTCCTAGATATGGAAACAATTTCCACAAATGAATTGAGCACAACAGGAAAAGAAAAAAAACAGATTTAGCATAAAGTAAATGACAAGGTACATATTGTAGATTGAATAGTAACAGCATTCTTAGGATGAAGAGGATCCAATATCATCAAGATGCAGAACTACAAAAGTTGAAAGTGAATGTAATTCTGCAGATTGCAATCTGAAAATTAACCTGATATTCTGGCATCAAGTCCCAGAAGTCTTCTAACAATTCTTCTAATTTTGGCGATCCTGGTTGAGGACTGACATAAGTGAACATATATGTAGTACGATCCAAAGGACCAGATCCAGCTGGAAATGCCTGTCAAAAGGACTTCAAAGCTTGACTCTCTAAAGGAAAAAAGTCTTTTATAAATGGTAGCATCCCACTAGATTGTTACAAACCTCCCAGAAGTATTGTGCTTCGGAATCGCCAACCTTCTTTACAGATGAACTACTATATATGATATCACTGGCAGAGTTATCTTTAAAACCACGAGCACAAGATCCAACAACAAGGCAAACACCATCTGGCTTCTTTCCTCTCCTTATCTAAAAAACATAGAGTTGAGAAACAGTTTCTGCCAAGATTGCAGACATGTACTAGATATAAGTTGTTATTTGTCTTGTGTGAATCATTTTTTGAAATTTTTGAAGCTTATATTTCAATATCTAAGAAATAGCAAAGGCACATTGTACTTAACGGCTTGCCAGCCTCATTTCATTTACCTATGACTCAAACATGCAAAAATGAATAAGGTTGTGTATAGTGGAAACGACTGAAAATCTAGTGTCCTATATTACATTAAAATGCATGTACTTATGTAAAATGTAGTCAACAATGATGCTTGTGGTCCAGTGCATAATTGCAAAGAAACGATAAATATGTACAAGAGGAAGAGTCTAACCTGTTTTACCACGGGTGAAAAGTTCCCCATTGCATCAATAATGAGACGAGATGACAGAATGTTCCCCTCCGCCATTTGCAAGACCTATTGAGAGAAGTTATTCAAACCATTGATGTTCACTAAGAGAATAAAATGCTATTCAAAATCAATGTTTAATTTTTCTGTGCAAGCAATGCACCATTATTTGAAGCATAGCCTTACATGAACTTAAAGACAACCCTTTTGGAATTTTGAAAGCTAGACCTCCATGGTTATTATGAAGCATAAAACTCATTTAAAATTTCTTCCAAGTGAGTGTCAGTGTTTTCATTAAATAATTCAAACGTTCTCTTTCCTTTGGCCTTCTTTAATCATGATTCATTTGTATTCCTCATAGACTTTTTTTTATTTATTCTAATTTACAATTTCAGTTGTTCTCACTTACATCTTGAAATGCTCATTCCACTAAACATGGTTTTCGATAATGTGTGGTGGATGTGTCCAATCATGTTGCTGCGTAACCAGAGGGGCCCATTATGAAGTTCTCTCATTAGTTCAATTGGAGCACCAGACCAGAATTCAGCGATAACTCAAATATGGTAGAAAAAAACATCAACTAAATTTTAACCCAACTCAACTAAAAGCCTTAGTCTCAAACCAGTTGGAGTCAGCAACACAAATCCTTATCTTTCTTTCCATCCTACCAGATTTTATTTAATCAAAATTACTTGTGATTATATTACTTTGCAAGATTCAATAGACTCACTGATGCATCCTCATATATAGAGATGCTGGAGACACTGCAGCCTTCAAAGATGACTCCACCAAGGGAAATAAAACGTTTCTTCACAATCTCTATGAGCTTCACAGGTCTGTAAGGATAAAATAATTATAATCCAAAGGATTTGTCGACTATTGAAGAAACAAGATTGATGTTCCTGTCAAATGACGCCACCAAACTCCTTGTTGAAAGAGATTAAATCATGCTTCATCAGCATGCCACAAAAACAAATAAAGGAGTGAGAATCGAAAGGAAAAAAGAAAATTCAAGCTTTCGGAAATTTCAGAAGTCCTTAATCACTTGCTATGAAAATTACATAAAAATAAGCTAAATCATGGCCTAGCTTAGTTTGAGAGTCATTACCCAATATAAGAACAGATGTCACTGAGGATGCCGTCACTTCGCAATAATTTCATGAAAGAGAGCTTTCAATATTGATTTGAATGACTTTATTGGAAACTTTGGCAGCATTTATTGCAAATTTTCATGCCTTTCTTGTACCTACATTCTCTTTGATATCTAATGCCACATGATATTCAGAATTCTCCAGAAATCAATATTTTCTTGTATAGTCTGACACGCATTTTAAACCCAACAGTCCATGGAAGGAGAGTTACAACATTATAAATTAACATTATATAAACAAGATTAGCGTTTTTATTTTCAATTGATCCAAGGCCTGGTTTAGGTTCATCTTAAAATTAAATCTCGCTACCAGTTGCATACAACATACTATTACCAAAAATGAAATGATAGCTTACGAAACACCAAGATTAAGAATGTCTTTGACCCAGATTTCGCCCTTATCCTCAAAGCCACATCTATTCTGCACATTTAGTGAAATTTTAAACAATATAAATATACCAAAGAGGTGACATCAGGCAGTGTAGGCAGTTGGATATGGATCGACAAAATCCATGCAACCTCATAGAAATGAGGAAAATCTAGACACAATAGTCAAAAAATGAAAGAGATACAGAACATGCTGGAATTGCACAAATGAAGGCATGGTATATACGTGTGCTCATTTGATTGTGCTTAAAATTAGAAATTTCTGAGGCGATTTGAAGTTTGCAATAATTATAAATCCGGGAGAAAAGTCATAGCAAAGATGGCATAGGTAGTCACCCTTCTCACAAAAAAAACAAAAAGAAAAAAAGATGGCTTGGGCAGTCATTCTTTTGTACCTAAAAATACAGACTCTGTACTATTTAAAAAATATAAGCTGATTTATGAGCATCCAAACTGCTGTCCATCGTAATCAGACATCCACTGCGATGAGAAGTGGCCATCACAGCTATACTATCTAGAGATTGATAGAGAATATAGCTTATAGCAGAACCTTCTTCTGAGAAGAATTATCTTTATATATGTGTGCTTGTTTCCATAAAATAAAAAAGAGAATGCTTTCTGAAAGCATGTAGAGTTATAGAAAACAAATAACTATGAGGCAAACATGATCCTAGCATCAAATGTTTATCTCCAATCCATTCTTTGGTACACAACTGAAATGTTGAACTAAGAAAAATTATTTGATTTATGAAGTTCAAGAACTCACAGGATTAAAGTTCATAGCTATAGCTTGTTCAATGTCATTCTCTTCCAGAATTCCAACATCTACAAGCTCCAACAGCTCCTTCCTTGAGATATTCCATTCTTGCTCCCTCTAACCATTTCAAACAATTCACATATCAAAAGCAATTTGTTATGCCTTAAGTTGTCTCTATATTGAAAGTAGCAGTACGTTATACCCCTTTTAGTATGTTTCTTTCCACAACGCCTACTTGAAGACCTTTGGCACTCAAGGCTGTGGCAATGAATATTCCCAAAGTACCTCCACAAACTACCACGTCAAATTTATCAACCACTTTGCCAGTGAGATCAGAATGGCTTGACACTCTTGGAATACTCGAAACAACTTGTTGAGGCTGTTGAGAAACTGCAAATGGATACAAAGATTGCCAGAATTCAAGGATTTCATAGACATTGAATCATCATTCAAAGTAAGTTGCATGATTTGTACCTGTTACAGTGGAGCAGATACTAGACCAAATATGGTCCAGCCTCTTTAAGGCATTATATGAGTAAGCCCCACCAGCACCACCAACTTCACCTTCAACTGCAATACTCTCCATTATCCTCTACCAAATGGAAAAGAACATGTCAGATTAGAAAGCACAGGATGAAGCAATTGGAGAATCCAAAAAAGTAAAATGGGAATATGTATTTCTTTGGACTTGAAGTCATAACAGAACCATAAGTACACCGTGTTCCTCTTCTAAAATATAATTCACTACGAATAAAGCACACTAAAGGCAGAAGCTACCAACTTCGAAAGAAGATGGATTCTTGATTTTGCTTTAAAAGAAGTTACTTAAACTTGAATTCCAAACCAGCAACAGCCTAAAATATAGAGTTGATCACATTCTATTCATTTTTACTCCCAGCATGAGCGATCACTATCGCAGTTACTATGTTGCAAACTTGCAATTGGATAACTAAGTGAACCTCCAGGCACCTCAAGAAATAATAAGATTGTTGCATTTATCATTTATACTATAGAGCATTTGAACCCTACCACATTACAAAAATCTCCACAGAATTCTCTCAAGTAGAAACAAAGAGTAAAATCAATGTGCAAAGAAATAACTATTTTTCTCCATTTATAAACAGTCAATAAGAATATCGGTTTTAACACCAACTTAGGTACATGTAGCCCTGACTCAATTACAAACAGAAAAAACATTTACTAGAAGGTATAAACCCTTTATCATATTCCTTTTAATCCATCAAAGAGAAAGAACCATTCTTTATTAAAAGTGGAAAAAAGAAGAATTTAGAAAAAACTTGACCTGGGTTCTAGAGGGAAGAGCTTGTGCTTGCAAAGACATGCTCCTTTGCATCCTCTCCTTTCTTCTCCGAACCAAAGGGCTCAGCTTTGGGTACTGACCCAGTACCCCATTGCACTGTCCAGGCTGAACCATCATCATATTGAGTTGAGCTCAAAATCTAAAATCCTGGATTTCTAGCTCCTTTTTCAATCAAGTTATCATCAAATCTCCAACATTACCGAGATGCCAATGTACAAGTGTAAGAGAACTGGACACGTTCCACGACCGAAAACCCTCTCTTCCCTTTATTCTAAGGACAAGTAGGATAATGAGATAAAGCAAACTTTTTGAAGTTTTTTTTTTAAAAAAAAAAATATATTATAATAATATTTTTCTATTTTAAAAAAATTATAACAAAAGTTAAATGATGTGGAAAAATTATTATATATCAAGAGAGTTTTTAATGTTGATTGTAATAGTAATTTTATTTTTAATTTCTCATCTTTCTACGAGCGGACAAATGTTTAATTGGCTTTCTTCCACAAGGGTATTTAGATTTTTCCGATTTTCAAATACAATCAAATAACGTTTTTAGCCTAAAAAAAAGAAGAAGCTTTGATTTGGGGGGTATTTTGGTATTTTTTGCATGGATATTTTGTGTAATTAAGAGGATCATGAGGGTCGTCTTAGTATTTTTACAATGTATTTGTTATTTTTTAATCAAAAAGTTGTGGGCTAGTGTTCCTCACACTCCAGTGAGTGAGTAGTGCCCGCACCATTAAAGAGGCACGTATGATGTTTCCCGGTAGCCAAATCTTGTCATTTGCCATCTAACTGGATGCGCAATCGTGCCCTCTTTCACATGGTGTGACGCGTGTAGATAGATAATTGTTGGATTGTCGTGCAGTGATTGATTGTTTGTGTTTTTTTTTTCCTTTTCTCTTTCCTTACAACTAAAATGTACAATTGTCTTCTTTGTTTGTTGTTTGTCAAATCAAACATATTTGTCATACCCAAGCACCTTGTGTCTTGCATGGTTGCGAGACCTAAAGCGCTTGGATCTGGCATGATTTACCAGACCCACGCACTTTGGGTCTGACATGGTTTGTAAGACCTCATGCTCCTGGATCTGCCAGACCTGCACGCCTGGGTCTAACAATCATACCAAACTAAGCACTTGATTCAGAAAAATTAAAAATTTTCAAAAGCATGATTAGACTGCAAAAACAAACACTGCTTCATTCAAGCAGGTTTTTTCATTTATATGCAATAGAACTTAACTACAAATTTCTTTTTATTTGTGCAACTTATTTTGTAAATTTGTTATATTCAAAGAGGAAAGAATGGAAAACCAATGTTGAGTTCGAAGTGATTTATTTCAAGTCTTCAAAAATAAATTTTCCTTTTTCGCATGCACTATAGATGAAAATATTAATTTTATATTTTCATCCAAGTATTGGAAAGTATTTTAAAGGGTTCATGCTTTTTTAAATGTAAGATGTTATTGCATAATCTAATTGTCAAAGTTTGTTAAAATGAGAGTTTATTCTACATTATAATTATTAGTATATTTGAAAATTTAAAATATACAATCATAAGAGAAAACTTTTGAATTGATATATTATGTTATAGAAAAAGAAAATATTATATATGTAAAAGACTTATTGTTCTTTTAACTATCTTAATATGTGCAATTTTTTATATGATTTCTTCACTAAAATTAGAGATTAATAAAAAAAAATTGAGTGAATTTTAGGGATGCGTGTGGTTAATGTCCCAAAATAGAAAAAAATTATAGAAAAGATAAAAATATATTTGGTTAAAAAAATTAAGATAAAAATACAAAATAAATATATTTCTAGAACAATTATAAGTGAATTCTTATATTAAAAAAAAACGCATAGATCTGGGATGATTGTCAGACTCAAGGCGCTTGGATTTGGCGTGACTACCAGACTTAAAACACTTGGTTCTGGTAAAGAGTTGAGTGAAGATTTAAAAATTAACTCGTTTGGTTTAATAACACTATTAAAATATTTTCTATACTCTTAATATTTTATTACAATTTTTTAAAAAAATATTAACCTGCTACAAAGTTTACATTAAAACTATTTAAAATTAAAAAAAATTTAAAAAAAAATCATTTTTTTTTTTTAAATATAGTTCTACCGTAACACCGAAGATGTCTAAATATTATGTAATGGAAGCGGAAATAACAGTGGTAACCGAGAGACCCGGTACCCAGTAAACCTTAACTAACGGGTGACATTTAAAAGTTCACCTACATGTGACCCTACCGACCAGATAGAAGATAAACCTCTCAACTTTATCAGGTTTTAGGAAAGACTCCAACTTTCCCCCTTCTTCTCTTCTTTGGCTCTGCAAACTTTCCTTTCCATAATTATCAGGTGAGACCTCTCAAATTATGATTTGTTCCATCTATTCTCGGTATTGTGTTTGTGATTATCAAATGTTGGGTATCAGTGATTTTACTTCTCTCTTTTCTATCTGCTTTCTGTTTGGTTTGTGGGAAAATGAAATAAAATATTTGGAGCTCTGCATTTTTTGATGAAATCTTGAAATGAATGAAGTTTTTTTGCTTTACTGGGCGTTAAAAAATTATCGAGAGTTTAGGTTATTGTTGTTGGTACATTTCATGTATATGCTATCGCTTTTTCGTTGTTTTGGTTAGCTTTGTGAAATTAAACTTCTTGCTTTCCCTATTTGTATTTGTTCTACTCCTGAAACTAAAGTCTACGTAGCTACAAACTTAAATGAAGATTTAGCCTGCCAGTTATATGCGAAATGTGAAATTTTTGCTGTGTTAAAAATCTAGTAGAAGTCGCTACAAGTTCCCCATCTAGAGTCCACGAGGAACGAGGCTAAAGTTTAGGTTTTATTTATGATCCAAAGCTAATGAAGCAACGATCTTTGCCAAAGATGAAAAGCATATAGAAATAGAAACAAAATTCGGGAAATAAGAAGAATCGGTGATACAAGGTGTGTAAAACTTGAACTGAATGCATTAGTTACTTATGCCAGGAAAGAATGGCATGAGGGATGGATGATACCTATCTGCTTAGCCTAAATGAATTTGTGCTTGAAATAATTCCATCAGGCCTGGTTATTGTAGTTTAACAAACAGTTATGTATTTTATGTTTGCTTTATCTTGGGGAACTTGTATTTTTGTACAACAGTTTACTTTTATTGTGATGGTTGGAACACGGGGAATACACATGAATATTCTCTGTAAAAGATGATTTTGCCAGCGCTTTGAATCTACTTGTCGCTTTGCTTTGCTAATTTATATGTTTTGAACTTGTGTTAGTCATTCGACACAACTTTAGCTAGCTTGAGCAGACGAGAAAGGCTAGAAACTGTATGTAGCTATGGCAAGCATGATCATATCCCCAACCTTCTCTGTCAACAGAAGCAGCAGAGATTGTAAAATCTTGAAAAATACTATTCGGCAATGTCAAGGTATAAAGGCGATGCACATCGAGAAGCCTCTTGAGGAGTTGTACAACATAAGGGTGGAAAGGAAAGTGTCACGAGATAGACTGGCAGAGCTTGGGGTTTCAAAATGGTCAGCGTGGAAGACTGACAAGTGCAAATTGCCCTGGGACTGGCAGGTGGACCAGTTAGTTTACATTGAGGAAGGAGAGGTGAGGGTAGTTCCTGAAGGGAGCAAAAAATACATGCGATTTGTTGCAGGAGACCTTGTTCGCTACCCAAAGTGGTTTGAGGCTGACCTCTTTTTCAATGCTCCATACCAAGAGCGATATAGTTTCCGAGCTTATGGTGATGACCACTAATCCTTTTCTGTGTACTTCATTGAGGAATGCAATGCTTGTTTCTTTGTGTTGGCTTCAAAGGCATCCATTTTAGAATAGAAATATGAACTCAACATCTGCAATTTGGAACGCTAATGTAAAATGATCAAAATATCATCTCATGATTTTTCAGTTATAGACTCCCTAATGCATGTCTGGATATTATGTACTGATTTGCTGCAACTGTGGTTGTCAATGGATTCTGCCACAAGGATTTAGAAATCCTGAATTTATTATCATGAACCACTTTCAAATTGGATCAATGCGTTTTGATTTAAATCATAAATGGAATGTGGTGGTGTTGGTGCTGTTTCCAACTGCTGGTGCAAGTAACAACGAAAGTATGAGCTTTCAGAAAATAAAATTGTGCGCTTTATGCTAAACAGATACATAGGCCAGGTACCTGGTTAGCTGCGCTGGTGTAAAAACCACCACTAGAATCTAATTGATAGCCACCATGAACTGCCGTGATCTTTACTATAAATCGTTCAAGCAAGAATTAGTTCATAAATTACCACTATCACGATGACCATAGCAAAGTAATTTCAACTTGTTCATTCAGAACTTTAGGATACACCCTATAAACAAAAGCTTGTCAAGCATTGATGCTATCTTGAAATTGTTTGTATGTTGTCCTCTAAGCCAAGTCTGAGAATCATTCTCAATGCTAGAACTACATGACAGAGTACTCTCAGTTGAAGAGCACAGGCAAAAAATTCCTAGCAATAAATTTTGCCATTTCCCAGAGACTTGCATGTTTGTGAACGCCCGTCAAAAGTGTCAACACGATGATCGTGCCAAGGGCCCAAAATGGCAAACGGTGAGCCATTTAAGGAAGATTGTGGCGATATTTTGGCTTGAGAAGTAGCAGTTTAAAAGAACTAATAATTTTAAGTCATCAAAGTCGAAGCATAGAAGGAACAATCTTCTTTGCATCATTACAGCAAATAAATTTTATCAGGTAGGAAATCCAAAGAAGCGCTACCTCTATGAATCAAATCCTTTATATTACACACAATTACATTTTCATGGATGAAAAGAAGAAAACGGAGCAAGCATAGAACCGAAAAGGTGAGTAACCTCAGTGTCTCAAAACCGAACATTCACTTTCCGCATTGTTCGGGTATGGACTAATGAGAGAACTATGGGAAGTGAGGCTGAACAATTCCTACATCGCAGGTCTCACCTTATATTCCTTCATGAGGGTAAGCTCATAATTTACACTAGTCAAGGCTCTCAACCACCTGCAGTGGTCCGAGGACTTGTTCCAGTGGCAATGGCAATAGACGAGACAGAACTTGGGACAAGCACAGCCTCATTGCTTACAGCCTTGGAGGTTGCCAAATCTTCCAACCGCTTCCAAGTTAATTCTCTTTTCTCCCGTGTCTCCATCTGCTTCACTTCATCTTCTTCGAATTTGACCAAGCACTCATCAAAAAGTTCTTGATCAGCATCTGAGAATATCTTCCTGACATTCAGGGTCAAACTCTGAACAGCTTGGTTCCAATGCCCCCTTGTGTTTCTCTCCAAAGCTGGGAAGATTATAGGCAGTATCACTCTGCGATTCTGCGTGATCAAATTTCTTATGTGATCATTGTTCCACAAAAACAATGCACGTTCTGCAACCTGCCAAAACAACCAGATTAAGATCATCCATATGAACAACCTGAAGTCCAAATCCAAATCCTTCAGATGGAGCGGATATTTGGTTAAATAGAAGGGTAGATAATATGCAAATCCATTTGATTCTATCAAGCAATATAGCTTTCACCAAGACAGTATAAGCTCTGAAGTGAAAATATCCACTGCCATGGATGTGCAGCTCACTGCACACATATGCAGTCTCCAACATCCTTCATGTTCTTGGTATTAAGCCTCCTTTTAATCCACATATGTGCAGATTGAAAACTGAAAAGCATGCTTATTCAGCTTAAACATTAACGAATACATGCACTCTCTTGATCTGTCAAACAATTGTTACCTTGACCAAAGAGTAATCATAGTCTGTCAAACAATTGTTACCTTGACCAAAGAGTAATCATATCAAAACTACGAGTAGCATGCACTTCCAAAGAAACCAGAAAGCAGCAGCTGAATCCTAAAATAAAGCTACAGGTAAAAATATTCACAGCATAAAACACTCTTTACATCCTCCATTACCATACAAATGCTGAGCTTTCAGCATCTAGACATTCGACTTATTTTCAGAACAAGAAGTCCAATGGCTTTACCTCCAACTATTGTCCCACCTGGAAACATAAAATCACCGTGGACACAACACATGGCTGTGATCATAATGACAACGCAGATGATAGAAATGACTTGCTTGTAGCTTGTTTAAAATAATTTTGGCCTCTCACTAAAGTGTCAAAAGTATCTCTTAGTGTTCATAAGATGACCTTGTAATTGTGGGGTTCTGATAAGAAAAAAGAGAGGTGAAAGAATTTTACTAGGCCATGTGGGTGGTTCCACACAAAAGCATCTAGAAGACAGGTGCACCCTCTAAGCTAGCTTTTTTTACTTGGACTGCTGCTATCGGGAAGACTTATGTTGATAGCACAATCAATAGGAAACACAGTACTCTTGAGTGGTGATGTCTGAAAGATATGTGAGGAGCTGATAGAGCATCTGGTTGGGGATAAAGAAAAGCAACAATCAAAATTAATATTTCATTTAAATTTTAATGTTGTATGATCATCAAAGATATTTAGTATTATTTAGAAATATTAGTGATTATTATTTTGTAGTTAAATTCCTAAATAATCAAATATTAATATTATGCCTTATGCTTCTAAGTCATGGCGAGGGACTGCAGGGACACTTCACAAAGATGATGAGTGGAGAGCTATTGTGTTCATTTCATTGACTAAGTGTGTGTGAACAAAATCTCACCCTTATGGAGTAGAACTCCCATCATAAATACATCAACTCCAGTTGTAAGGTCCTAGTACAGATGGGTGTTTCCTTCATACTAACTATGTTTTTTTTTCATTTTCATGGAAAGTATCTTCGGACTTCTCAAGTAGCTTTATAATGGTATGTTAGGCTTCTCTTTGATTTTATCTCAGGGGGTTATCTTATATACTTCCCATGGAGTTGGGGGGGGGGGGGCGGCCGGGGGGGGGGGGGGGGGGGGA
>Ga0307507_10007306_pt1 | contig 16159 bp, 13 predicted proteins | sample 7_EM_MG_FD_207223 | JGI IMG/M metagenome (GOLD analysis project Ga0307507, IMG submission 207223) | Populus trichocarpa ectomycorrhiza microbial communities from riparian zone in the Pacific Northwest, United States - 7_EM | ecosystem: Host-associated > Plants > Roots > Unclassified | place... | reverse complement strand
TATGAGATCAGTTGACTCATAGGCTTTTACATGACGACGCAATAGCGTGTCATTGGTTTATTGTTATTGGTTGATGTTTGACATGACGCACGATTGTGGTCATGTGGTTTATGTATTTCGCATATGACTCATAGTTATGAGTCATGGGTTTCGCGCATGTGACCCCATTAGGGCACATGACTTGTTTTTATGAGTTTTTGATTGGTTGCGAGATAGGGCGCAGCTGACTCGGACGAGTCAGCTGATGGATTTCACACTATGACTCACTATGAGTCATGAGTCGCGTGACGCGAGGACATGAGTCACACAGGTTTAGGGTTGAGGGAAGAACCCCTATATAAGGGCACCCTCGGGGCAGGAGATTTGGGTTCTTCACGCAACCATCTAAGTTCTTTCATACTATTTACTTTCAATACAAAAATCTTTATCCATCACACTTTCGGGAATCAAGACACGACTGTCTTATAGGAGCCTAGCGATCGACGTTGCTAGATAGGAGTCAACGGACTTAGCAATCGCAACAGCTATTGGGCCAAGAGGAGTGATCGTTAGAAGACTATTGGTTACCTGCTGCAAGTATCACCCGGAGAGAAGAGGATTGTAACAGGGGGGAACATTCATGCAAGGTTGGGCCAGAAGAGTGACAGACAAGGCAAAGTGGACGGGGAGGCTAATGGTCTGCACAAGTGCGGGCCAGGAGGATCAAGGGATGGACAAGGGAGAATCTGAGTGCAACCAAGGTGTACAGGTCTAGAAGGGAGAGCAACAGGGGTGGACTGGCAGAATGTAGGGGTTCACCAGAGACGAATAAGCGAAAGTGGAAGCAAAGAATGATGGGCCAGTAATCCCAGGAGGTGCAAATGGCACTCAGTATCTTGCTATTGGGGGTCAGAGTAGAAATACAATGTGCGGAGGTTGTCCTGGCGCCAGAACGAGATTAACGACTTGTCCTTCACCTTTGGGTTGGGGTTGACCCATAGCGACACGTGAAGTGAGTTGTCCTGGCGCCAGAAGTACAGCAAGGACTTGCCCTTGCGCTTGCAGTTGAGGTTGACTCAGGGCAATACCTGGATGGACTTGTCGCGGCGCCGGAATGAAAGGAACGGCTGGTCCCAGGGGTTGTGGTTCATCTGGACCCGGGACGAGACTGGTAGCGACTTGTCCTGGTTGCCGAACGATAGGAACCACTTGTCCTCGCACCTGCCATTGAGGTTGCCCTGGAACGACAACGGGAACAACCTATACTTGCACCAAAACGCCACTGGAATTGGTTGCCATTGCGGTGACCAAAGGTTGCACGCCCAGAGAGCGTTTTGGGGACCGGGAGCTGTGTTCGGATCAGCCCTAGCTGGACTCTATTGGATTGGGCCACTCAGAGATACTCATAGTAGGGGATCAATCACCTGCACAGGGAGGACTCCTGGCTCGTCCAGTGGAGGTGTAGGCTAGCAGTTAGGAAAAACCTGATGCTGCTTGTTCATGGTGGTTGTCAACTAGCTCATACATTACTCAACAGGTTCTATGATTGCCTTATTGGCTACCGGCATACGAGCCACAGTCTTCGCAGCTGAGTTTGTGGCAAGCTGATCACACGCCAGGCGGAATCTTCCTGTTTCTGCGACGATTTCCGGTAATTCTCTAATACCAAAAATAGTGTCATGTTCCTTGAGACTAGCTGATCTTTCCCAAGTCGCCACTATTCTTTATACAACACCAGGCCTGCATTATTAGCTGGGAAGCCCATGGCTCCCTACTACTGAGTGCTCCACTGAAAACCCGAGGATTAGAGCGTATTTCTTAGATGACCCCTAGGAGCGAATTCGGCAGAGGTTGGTACATCCGCCCCGCTTGAGCCTGATGTCCTTCTATATTATGCATGTAGACTTATCGTACTTACATGATGGTGTGGGCCATATGGGTTGATTCTTGGTGTATCTAGATGATAGTATTGGAACTAGTGGATAAACATGGTGGGCGTTGTGGACGTTCTACCCGTGAGATGGTTTTTGGTATGAAGTCCCTTGAATGGTGCCCTATCTACTTTATATATAGAATTCTTTTACATTCTAGAAAGTTTGAAAGAATCACACTGTCTTTGCAAAATTGGTTAAAAATTGGTAAAACCTGAAGCTCGAAGACCGGACTCTGCCATTTTCCGATTCAACTTGAAGAATAGATGAGATGCGCATTTGCGAATGAACTGGTCTGGTTTTAAAAGAAACTCTGGGTGACACCACGTGCCATCTGCGCAAAACCTCTTGGACTACTAGCTCCTCTGTTGAGCCTGTGAGCTCCTTGACCCTACGTGCAAACCATAGCCGTTGGGCTCAAGACTAAACACAGCGGTACAAGTACCCTCCAGTCTACACAGAACTCACTATATACACTGAGCTGACTTCTACCTTGCCTAGCAAATGTCCATTGTGCCGACAGAAATGCCTCCTGTCAGGCGCAGATGAGAAAGGCCTGCGAACAGCACACGCCAATGTAGATAGCGTTCTTGCATCCAGCATGGTATATCGACCATCTGTTGATTTTATCAACTATGAAGAAACAAGTGTATTGTATAATGAAGAGGAGAGTAAGGTCCAGGATTCGGACAATTAATTCAATCCGAATCCTGCTGGACACGAGCTCAACCTGTTTTCTGCTGACAAGTTAGATACTGATTTCCAGGACGACTCTAGGTCTTCCTTACCTAGCAGACAGGAGTAGTAGGCACCCGCCAGAGAGGCACTTCGAGATGTCAACCAATTTGAACAAGAAAACAAAAGTCTCCACAAGGATCCGTGAGTCCTGTTCAGTTGCGGGCAGGGTTTCAAACTGCACTCCTGGTTCACCCAGAGGAAAGTAAGTAAATGACCAATCGATGAATACTTGGCGAGTAGCCGCGGTAGTTCTGCTTGGTTGGCTATGGGTCGATACCGAGGTGTGAGAGCCAGCTCCCGTCATTGGACGCAAACAGTTCGTATCAACAATTATTTAAAAAACAAGTCGAGCATATCAAAAGCACTGAGCATTTCTTTGTCGTAACGTCCGGGGTTGTCTTCGATATCCCCTGCGCAAGATCGCATACCGTGATGATTTGGTCCACCCCCTGCAGCCTGAATTCGATTCTAATGGTGAAAGGATCTATGCGGAAATGCAGTCTGCGGAATGGTGGTGGGATATGCAAGGAGAGCCCCATACCCTGATTGACAGTAACTTTAGCTGACTGATTATGGACAACTCTTTGTCACAAGCGGTAACTAAGCAAGGGAGACTCTCACATGACTAATAGTGACTGGTCATCGGTTTGTTATCTTTCACGCTATGAGATCTGGGGACTCATAGGATTTTACATGACGACGCAAAAGCCTATCAGTGGTTTATTATGATTGGTTGATATTTGACATGACTCACAATTGTGGTCATGTGGGTTATGTATTTCCCACATGACTCATAATTAGGAGTCATGGCTTTCATGCATTGGACCACATTAAAGGCACAGGACTTGGTTTATGGGTTTTGATTGGTTGTGAGATATGGCACAGCTGACTCGGAAGAGTCAGCTGCTGGATTTCACACTATGACTCATTACGAGTCATGAGTCGCGTGACGCGAGACTATGAGTCACGCAGGGTTAGGGTTGAGGGAAGAACCCCTAGATAAGGACATCCTAGATGCATGAGATTTGGGTTCTTCACGCAACCATGTAAGTTCTTTCATATACTACACCTTCAATATAAAGATCTTCATCTATCACGCCTTCGGGAAATCAAGACACAATATTATTATATGAGCCTAGTGATCGACGTTGCTAGATAGGAGTCAAAGGACTTAGCTATCGCAACAGCTATCGGGCTAGGAGAAAAGACGATGGTCAGGAAAACTATGGGTTACCGGCTGCAAGTATCACCCCGAGAGGAGTAGATTATAACATTTGGTTGTGTTAACCTAGCAGCACTTAACAAAAAGAGAACCTGGAGAGCAACAACGAAAACAACATTGACCCCCAAGCCTAAAATCTTGACCTTTCATCACTAGGAGAAGGAATAGAAAGTGCCTGAACAGAAGGGAGGGCACCAAGCCCTACAACAAGAGAGCCACCATCACCAACTCAATCAGAAGAAACAGAAGAAGAAGGAAGAACACTAAGAAACACTATGGGGACTATAGCAGAATCAGGGGAAGCGACATCGTCGGAAACAACCATGATCCTGAACCCGCAAAAGATGGGATAAATCATCACATGCTTAAGCGGTAGAGCCAAGAAACCCAAGGCTAAAGAACTAGAGCTTTACCGAGAACAACTATACAAACTACGGGAATGGCAAGCCCGACTCATAGTATACAACAGGACAGTAGGATTGCAGAACGGCCATGTTGAGGAAAAAATCCTTTTTGCAACAAGCCTCCTCAGGGACGATGCAGGGACCTGGATCACACAATACACAGATCAACGAATCACTCCAACGTGGGACAATTAGGCAGGATTCAAAGTAGAATTAGAAAGACAATGTGGCAGAATCGACGCCAAAGGGCAAGCAAGGATCACACTGGAGAACATGAAACAAGGTAAACTTTCAGTCACTAAATACGGGAACGAATTCCGCCTCGTGACTAGCGAAGCCAAGTGGGACCACTCAACCGGAGAAGAGTCACTCTTGGGAGGGATGAACACCAAACTTCATAATGCCAGGGGTGCCAGCAGCAAAGAATATGACGACCTCCACAACCTAGGACAATGGGCAATCGGAAAGAAAGCCAAGCTGGCAACAGTCAGGCATTTTCAAGGATCACCGTAAACAAAAAGTATCGGATGTGAAACGATTACACCACGAAACACGGATGGAACATACCGAAAAAAAAGGGGCAATCAGAACTATGGCGACCGCATGGAACTGGATGCTACGAGGAAACGACCATGGTTAAACATCTCAAGGGAAGAATTCCAAAGGAGGATTTGAGGACAGCTATTCCACAAATGCGCACAACCAGGACACTGAGTCAGGAATTGCACAAAGAAAGATGGACCCAGACCCTGTAATGCATGAGCTAGGAATTGGCAACCCACGAAGATACCTGCCCCTTGGCAAACCTGACCCAACGTCAGGGAAATTGAAGTCGAACAGGAATCTGAATAGTCGGGAAACGAGGAATGTAGTTAGTAAGAGATGGTCTGAGGGAGAGAGGCCAACGAAAACCCACCATCATGGAAAACCAGTACGCGGCACTCAACTACACGGAAACACTCTATAATGACAAAGACCATATCATGGGCAAAATAGAACTACATGGCACCAAGGAGTCAGTTACTATCAATGCCATGATTGACTAAGGAGCAACAGAAGACTTCATCGACCGAGAAGTCTGCAACGAACACAGGATCAAACTTATCAAAGCAATAAACCCAAGGGAGACTTACCTGGGGGACGGAAAGCCATGCGCTATGGGTCCTGTTACCCATATGACGAAAGTACCTATGGCCATTAGTCGGCATAGGGAATTGGCAACCTTCCAAGTGGGAAACCTCCAAAACAATAAGCTCATTCTCGGGATGCCATGGTTAAGAGAACACAACCCAAAGATCGATTGGAACGACAAAAACATCACATTCAACAGCGAACGATGCATGCCTTAGTGTCTCAACCATTGGCGCGTTGCATACGCTGTACCGGAAGAAAAAGCCCTGGAAGAAAATCTCATCAACAGATTCTCCAGGGTCCAGCCCCAGGAAGGCCCGATGGCCAGTGACCAGAGCTTCAGAGTTAAGAAGCTATCTGCTAAGGCCGAAGTTCCTACGAAAGGATTAGCCAGAGCTGCAGGACATGACCGATACAGGAACAAAGGAACCTACGTTCCTGCCAGGGGGCAAGCAATTGTTGGCATGAGGATATCTATGGGACTACCTCCCAACACCTATGCACCAATTGCACCACGAAGGAGTCTAGCAGTCAAACATTGACTCATGACAAATGCCGTGGTAATAGACTCCGACTACAGAGGTGAGGGGAAAGTGGTCCTGGCCAACCTAGGAGACCAACCCTACCGAGTGGAAAAGGGATACTGAATGGCACAACTGATCATTGAGAAGATCGACACCAGGGAACTACAAGAAGTAGACCAGTTGGATGATACCAGAAGGGGAGATTCAGGATTCGGAAGCTCCAACACCACTATCGACCAAAAGGTCATGGGCCAGAGTGCCAAAACTCGAATGGAAATCAATGAGATCTCAGCAAGAGCATTGGGACAGTTCTACCGCAGAGGAAAAACAACCAGCATTCTAAGATGGGAACAAATCGAAGACGGAATTTAGTTGGATGCTATCAACATTAGCACCGAACTAGCAATAAAAAACAAAACGAACAACGAAGACCAGTACGTGAGAGACAAACTCCTTCGAGAATATCACCTCCTGTTGAATTTATTTGAAAAGGGAGAGAAGACGACAGTAGCGTCCCGACCAACCCGACATCGATCTGGGAATCGATCTGGAACCAGGAAAGACGTTACGCATCAAAAAGATATAGGCCCTGAGTTACAACCAATTGGAGGAACTCCACCGAGACATCACACAGGACGAAAATCGAGGATGGATTCAGAGGGTGAAGACCGGAAGGGGTTCACTGATCATGTTTGTCAAGAAAAATGATGGCAAACTCAGGCTCTTAGCCGATTATCCAGCGCTCAACGAAGTTACGAAGAAGGATCGACACCCGCTACCGCTTATTAGCGAAGCACTGGATAGACTGGGAGGAGCCAAGTACTTCACCAAGCTGGACATCAAAGACGCCTATCACAACATTAGGATCAGAGAGGGGGACGCATGGAAGACCACCTTTGCAACAAAACTGGGGACTTACGAATACCTAGTCATGCCATTTGGACTTTGCAACGCACCGCGGGCGTTCCAATCATGAATCAATGAGGTCTTGATGCAACATATCGACATGTGTTGCATCGTCCACCTGGATGACGTGCTGATATATTCAAACATCCTACAACAACACCGAAAACACATCCGCAATATCCTCGAGGAAATACGAAAATCAGGGATGAAGGTCACACCATCCAAATCCGTATTCCACCAAAGCGAAAAACAATATCTAGGATATCTAATTGGACAACAAGAAGTCAAAATAGACACAGTTAAGACACAAGCCATCTGGGACTAGACAACAACCAAGGAAATCAAGGAAAGCCAGGGCTTCATAGGATTCTGCAACTGCTACCCACGATTTATAGAAGGTTTCAGCAGGACAGTCAGACCACTATACGCGCAAACAAAGAAGGCATGCATGTGCAATAGGGAATCAGGAGACAAGAAAGAGCAAGCGTTCGACGAAGTAAGGACAAAACTCACCACAACACCAGTACTGGTCTACTTCGATCCCCTCGGACTGACCAAAATCAAAACAGACGCCTCAAAATACCTCTGCTCAGGCATACTGTCACAACAATGCCACGACGGAAAATGCACACCAGTGGCGTACCGATCCAAGACAATGTCGGACGCCGAATGCAACTACAACAAGCACGATAAGGAATAGATAGCGATCGTTCAGGCATTTCACCTACGGAAAAGATACACGAGGGGAAATCCAAAACCAATAGGGGTTTTTAGAGACCACAAGAACTTAGTCAGCTTCATGACAACGAAGGCTCTAAATGAACGACCAGCACAATGGATGCAAGAACTAAGTAAATACAACTTCAAAATAGAGTACAGCCCAGGAAAGAAGAGAGGAAAGTCAGACGCCCTCACAAGAGGAGAAGGAGACCTACCCACGGCAGGCTATAAGAGACTGGCTCGAAATCTGGGAATCTTACTCGCAAAGGAAGGGTAGTGGGATATCCCAGAGACCGAAGAAATCAAACTCGACATATTGGAAAAGACCGAATTTCGCGACAAGGATGAAGGAGAAATACAGAAAGCCAGTGAAGATTACACCAAAATCCAGGACATCAAAAGAAACCTGTACGAAGGAAGGAAGGAAATGAAAGGAATAGGACTGGGACAATGTCAATGGAAGGACGACCTCTTATAGTACCAAGGAAGGATTTGGATACCAAACGACGAAGGACTACGAACAACTCTTATCACAAAACACCACCACTTCCCACAACCAGGACAGGGTGGAACGGCAAAAACTACCGCACTCCTCAGTCGACGATAATATTGGCCAAAGATAAGAAAAGATATCAAACGATTCATAACATATTGGGACACATGTCAGAGAACCAAGATGGTCCGACAGGCACCCTAAGAAATATTACAGTCAAATGAGGCCCCTGATCAACTGTTGAAATCAATAGCGATGGACTTCATTACAGAGCTGCCGAAAGCCAGACGGTTATGACATTATTCGGGTGGTCACGGAGTGGCTGACCAAAATGTACCATTTGATTCCCAGCTCGAAGGACCTACACCCACCGCCGTTCGGCAATTTCTTCATGAAAGACAGAGTCAGGCTACACGGATTTCCACGAGAGATTATCAGCGACAGGGGCACACTAGTTACCTCATGCCTATGGAAGGAAACTACGGGAAAATTGGGAATTGAACAAAAGCTCAGCACGGCTTTCGATTCACAAAGAGGCGGACAGACAGAACAAACCAATAGGATATTGGAAAAATACCTACGGACCTATATCAACTATCAACAAGACAATTGGTGTGGTTACCTACCACTTGCAGAGTTTGCATACAACAATGGATATCAGGAAACTAGCAAGAAGAGAGTATTCTTCGCAAACTACGGGATCAACTCCGAATAAGAGATGATCGGTTATCTCATTCAAGGAAATGAAACAAATCCAGAAGAAAGGACCCAGTTAAATGAGTCATTAAGGAACGAGATGGTGGCCGCAGAATTACGAAAAAAAGAATATTACGATCTGGACAGAGAACCCGATCTGAACCTACAATCAGGAGATACAAGGTGGTTGTTGCCACGCATCCTCAAGACCACGAGACCATCAAACAAAATGGACTACAAGAAAATCGGACCATTTCAGATCTTGGAAAAGATTGGGCCAAGTGCATATAAGCTGGACTTACCACACTCAATGGCCATAGACAACACATTCCACATCTCCCTCATCCAACCTTGCCAAGACAACCGATTCCTCTCACAGATGAAAGAAACCACTCCGCCTATACAGAGAGAAGGAGAAGACGAATACGAACTCAACAAAATCATCGACTCTCGACTGTTCTACAAACAACTCCAATACCGAGCTCAATGGAAAGGCTACTCTGGAGAACACGATAAAGTCTGGTACCCAGCAGACAACTTCAATCAGGCAGAACACGCAATCCAATAGTTCCACCGGGGCGATCAAGGAAAGCCCAGAGTAGATACACGTCACGATCAACAGATGGTCCTCCGCAGCTCCCCCCTTCGTCAAACAAGAACGACCCTCGCATACACCGGAGGAGGAGACCCAACATATGACTCGCAACGCCACCCCCACTAGGCCGGATTCCTAGGGCTCACCCAAAAGGGAGGTGCCACACGCCTCCATCAAGTGGATGGATTGCGTCGATGATGGATGTCAAATCCATCTAAACGAGGAACAAGAGTCAGGCTGGTACCCACAAATCACCAGGCGATTGAGACAACCAAGTGTCGCCCAAGACCATGACTGGCGACAAGAGATAGAAGCAAACCCAGGAGAGGGCTCGGCCTCACAATAACCTCGTCAGCGAAGAGCCAGAAGGGCTCATCACGAAATCACGAGCTGGGGGCATTGTTTCAACGACAAGTGTAACGACCACCAATGGGAAAAGGTGGACGTCTGCTATTACCCCCGACAAAGGGGAGAAAAAGGTACCCTGTCGAAGAATGGCAGAAGGGAACACCAGAAGAGAAGAACTGTGAGAACACGGCTAGGGAGGAAAGCGAGAGAAAAAACCATTCCGCACGAGGAAGCTGTGGAAAGGACAATCTCGGACCTCTCAAGCCAACTCGATCGCGGTGCCCAAATCATTGTGGCAAAGGACAAACACCTCAACCGACTTGACAAGGCGAAAGAAAAACTCCAACCTGCCTACAATGATGTTAAACAAAGGATGCCCCCAATCAGAGCCACCCTCTGGAGAGAAGGATTTTACAATCGAGGGACCGATGCAAGAGGGGGAACTGAGCCAATGTCACAAACGGTGACAAAGGAAGGCAGACTCACACAGGACTAATAGTTATTGGTCCTTGGTTTGTTATCTTTCACGCTATGAGATGAGTTGACTCTGAGGATCTTACATGACGAGACAATAGCGTGTTATTAGTTTATTATGATTGGTTGATATTTGACATGACTCACGATTGTGGTCATGTGGTTTATGTATTTCGCACATGACTTATAATTATCAGTCACGGGTTTCACCCCGGTGACCCCGTTGAAGGCACATGACCTGTTTTAGGGGTTTTGATTGGTTGCGAGATATGGCCGAGGGGACTCGGACGAGTCAGCTGATGGATTGCACACTATGACTCATCACGAGTCATGAGTTGCGTGACGCGAGACTATGAGTCACGCCGGGTTAGGGTTGAGGGAAGAACCCCTCGATAAGGGCATCCTCGCGGCATGGGATATGGGTTGTTCACCCAACCATAAAAGTTCTTTCATATCCTATACCTTCAATACAAAGATCTTTATCTATCACACATTCGGGAAATCAAGACACGACGGTCTCATATGGGCCCAGCAATCAACGTTGCTAGATAGGAGTCAAAGGCCTTAGCTATCGCAACAGCTATCGGGCTAAGAGAAAAGGCGATTGTTTGGAAAACTATCGGTTACGTGCTGCAAGTATCACCCTGAGAGCAGTGGATTGTAGAACTCTTCCAACTAGTGCTACAGTTCTTCCAATTATTGGGACATCTGATCTTGCCCATCTCAGCAACTTCTCCATTGACAACTACGCGTGCCCTGACTATATTACCCTTAGAAATCTTCGATTGGCCCAGTACAACACCCGTGGATCAAGTCCTGTTCTGCTTCTCGCACCAGTGTTCTTCCGACCCAAACTCTCAACCTCGACCAAACCAGATCAATATCAGGGACCAGTGAACACGGACAGACTTCAAGAGGTATTCGAATCCACTTTTTGCGCCCTCTTCCCCAGGCACTTCATAGCTTCCCAATTCATTGTCCTGATAGAAATGTTGGAGGAGTTTCCTACTATTATCTTCACTGGTTACGGACCATATGGACAACGTGACACTGCACGTGGTAAAGTCCAATGCCTGTCCTACATGTAAGATGCCTGGCGGGGAATTAGTAACTAACATCAAGAACTATCGAGCTAGATATTACTCATGGTCCGAAGGATATGGATATGATCAGATGTTCTCAGGCGCAAAGTCCGACGGCCCCCGGGTCCAATTCCACGGCCCTAGTATTACTTTAAGCCAAAATTGTTTAAATAGACTTCCCTTAGTGTCAGCGCCGGACTTGTACACCGCCGACAAGCTCTATATGATTCAGCTGAGAGCATTTAAGTATCGGATGGACTGGAGCCGAGCTTTGCGGACAAAGCACAGGTGACAGCAAGCTTGTGACAACTTTGGGAAGACATTACCGCCATATACTGGGTCCTTGGTACGCAAAAAAACCTACCATGAGGTTGGGAAGTGGCAAGAGAAAAAGAAGAGGAATCTGGAGTACTGTGTTTGCGGAGTTCTCGCCGTGGGAGTGTATCAGCCACAAACTTACCTGTGATACCTTTCACACATGCTCTCGGATGCGGCAGAGCACTCTGCGACTTGAGTAGGATGGCAGAATAACCAAGGCACACGTCTGACAACATAGCGTATATGGAACATTATCTGGACCAATTTTCGCAGGATCAAAGGTACCTTCTTGGAGTTTGGAGTAACTAAGTGTACACTGGGCAAGTTTGACGAGCAACTGAGGGAGATACGAGATCAGAAAAGACTGAGGAGTAAGCCCATGGGGCCCTCTAGACGGCGCCCGATCTGTGACGATGCTTGTGAAGAGAAGCACCCACAACGTATGGACTTGATCCATCACTAATCGCAGTTCAACTTGATTGAGGTACATCAACCAACTTATTTTAGTGATCATATATGCCAGATTTGCAATTTATCTATGTATTTCATGGAGTTTGGAGAGGTCGCGCAGAAGGAAGCAAGCATGCACAGATGGCAACAATAGAATAAAAATGATGCCGGTACCAAATTGTACACAGCTATAGTGGTCAGCACACCATCCGAACGAGGTTGCTGAACCTTGAATCTTGTCAACGGCACGGCTCTGATCTCTCCACGGATGTCCTGCAAGACTTAAAGAGTACAAGAAGTGCAGTAACCAGGCCGGTCATCAGTGGGAGAATCCTAAATGGGGGTCGGGACAAGGTTTCCAACCTCTTTGATTTTAGTAGGGTCTCGAGGGTCTCCCTGGAGAGAACATGTCCCAAATTTATCTGATATAGCCGGCATAACCTGCCTACAGAGCGCCCACTTCCTGAAGATCATGTGATACTTCAATCACGCCCAGTTGGACTACAAAGGCAACTCGAAACACCTCTTCTCACGTTCCAAGCAAGCAATGCTTACGACATCCATGGAGAGCGATGCACAAGCGCCTTACATTTCAAGCACCCTGCGAGTCGCACTCACTGGGCTTTCGACCAGGCTTGTTTGTGAGAGATGTAAGATGCGCTGAGCGATCGGCTGCTGGCAAGCTTGTGCCACTCTCCAGAATCCGGAACTAGACCTGTCAACATGCTGTGCTTTGGGTCGCGGCTGTTCGCATGTTCAGTGCAGTCAGCTCTAGCTTCCCCTCAGACATACATTGCCTTGTTATAGTCCAGATGACGGCGGACGCTAGCGAGTTTACGATGGTTGACATAGAGACACTGGAGAGCCTGGCTCACGTGATCTCTGATGGGGAACGGCGCGGGGTGGTTAAGGGCTGGATTCATTTTCGATCATCAAAGGAAGGTTATTGAGGAAGCAGAATCCAGGTGGGTGTAGGGGCTGGCCCTTCCTGTGTATCCTACCACTGGCGCGGCTTGGCTAGAGCAACGAACGCCGTTTGGTGAAATGTTGTTAGATTTTTCTAACTTTACCGTGACACTTGGCAAGACCGCGTTGTGCACATCGTCAAGTTGTATCCGTATTATATATAGAACCAATTGCCTAGTGGATAACGAGTACTATTCAGTTTAACCTAAACACATGAGATCCTGAAAGGGGGGCACAGCCTGACATTAGAGATAGCAGGAGAAAGACCAGGGGGCTCGGAACAGGCAATGTGAAACCGGCGCCATCGTAAGCAGCAAATGAAGACCAACGGAGCTAAGGTGTGCCCTGTGTGTCAGTATGCCGGGACTTCGTGTCAGGAGATAGCAAGCATTGTAATGAAATTCAGGGCCCACAGGGCATAGAGAAGGCAGAAGCGACGTTGTTTGCCCCAGTGTGCAAAGAGGACAGATCTGGCCCAACATATTTTTTTCCTGAGGTTGGTTTGTACACGGGAGTGCCCTCGCTCTAATGGGCAAGTACTTCAGTATTGTTAAAAATGATTGCTTGTTCATCGGAGTTATCGTAGTTGTCATTGGTTGCGAGACTCTCTAATTTTCATTGCTCTCTTATTTTCTCTTTTGTATCTGATTCTCTGTTTGGCATGCCACTTTTATACCATAAATGTGATTTTTCTAGCACAAATTTTAGCATTTAAAAGTTTTCTATAAGGGTGGATTTGGCACTAACCATCAACCTAGGGTACTTTTTTTATCTTGTTTACAAACTTTTTTTTCTAATTTTTTATTGTGGAGCAGAGTTCAGAACAGCCACACATAAGTTGCTCCTGTTACTGGGAATTTAACTGTGGTTATTATCCTGATTACCGTGATATTCCTAAAACCACTACTATTAAATTCAGTGAATATCCGTTATTTACTGACAGCCTGGCGGTTAGTAACAAATACAACATGGGACAAACCCTTTTTTTATCTTCTCCTTACAACTGCTGTGGAATATTTGCCGAACACATGTATACTTTTTCATCACCAACTATTTTTATTAGCATATAACGTTGTGCCATTTTCAACTTTTATTGCAATATATTTTTATTGGTACATGCCGAACAGAGCCTTAACAATTCCTTTCTCTTCATTAGCGAACAAAACTAATGAAACTAGTCTTAACGAGACTCTTATATAGCTGTTAATTTCTCTCTACTTCTCGCCTTCTGAGGAGCTCTTCCCGCACCCTCGGTAACCGATAAGCGAATGTGAAAACATTTCATTCCACCTATTGCTCCTTAGGTTCGGCTCGCTACCGATCATTTCCAATATATACATTTAATTTCATTTTCGGTAACGAATCGAGTGAGAAGGGAAAAAAAAACCACTCTGTGCTTATTGTGATAAACCTATCGTAAAACTATTTTTGAAAGTATGATTGGAGCTTGGATAATTGTTGAGATATGGTTGTCCGGGTAAGGACATCGTGAGAGAAGTTGTTAGGCTTCCTTCTCACCATTGCATATGCGTGGTTGTACGCAGATGTGTGTATTTCATATCATGGGTTTTGTGACTGCGTTTGGGTATCTATACCATTCATGTTTCGCTTAGCTAGCTAGACAACTCAATCAACAATCTTCTGCTGCATAGCCAAAATCGTCCAATTCGTAACAATAATAACTAACTTAGGCTCTCTCAATTTTCTGAATAATCAACATCGCAGTCTGAAACTACATAGAAGAGGCGAATTACTTAAGCTCAACCTTCCACACTGGCTTTTCCCTATCCTCGTCACATAGTCAATGAATTTCTGACGAAATCCCCATCGCTTCTTTCGAGGTGTGCCATTCGTGATCCTAATCGGAAGGTCTTCCATCAGTCCTTGTACCCTTTGCAGCTGTCGGGATGACGAACTCCACAACGTTCTTTCTAGGAGGGCAGTAAGCTCCCCTCTCGCCAAAGTACCAAATCCTATCAGCCCCTTTCTCCCAGACAGGTTCGAAGTGGAAGGTATTGCCGCCCGGGTTGAGCGCAAGAATCATGTCAAATCAAAATAGATCATAGCTAGAGAAGGGTACAAATAATAGCCCGCGCAGCTTGAGAGAGTTTCTTCAAGATACGAACGATGGAGAATACACTCTGGCTGTCAAGCTCACTCGTTATCTCATCCAAAAAGAGCAACAGACCGGGTCTCAATGTCAACAACGACCCCATAATCAAGAACCATCACCCACACATTGGGGAGGAGGAGAGTGAGGAAGGTAGACTGGTGTTTTTCTTATTTACTATGTCGAGATATTCATAGTAGAGATCGTACTTAGCCCCATCCACTTGCCTTATTACCTTGCATGGACAATACCGTATCTTAGCTTAAGCACCGGTACGAAGGTCCGGCCACAATTCGCCTGCTGGTGCATACCGCAAAATCTGAGTATACCCGAAATGGTGCTAGGACTTAATTTCAGGGGTTATTGTGTCCCGGCATGGGTGGCAACTTAAGCGAATATCAGATATTATTGAGCTGGCCTTAAGATAGAAAGGAAAGAAACAAGTATTAACCTCCACTCCATCGCTGGTTGAAACTCCGGTTTTTTCCTCTCGACCGGAGAGGTGATACCGGTGGTGATGTTCCCGTGATGGAATAGGCTGAGGTCAAGATTGGATCTCTTCAGCCTCATAGCTAATCACTAGTTTCTAGTGCTCCCAGGTGGCAATCTCGCTTGTTTTTCTAATTTTGGATGTGATTAGCACCATTTCGGGTATACTCAGATTTTGCGGTAGTACTTGCTCGCCCTAAGAACAACGCCGGCTACCGGAGTTTAGTGGCGGCCGGGAATAATATCACCCCCTTCCCCGTTCCCGAATTTCACACTATTCTAGCGTGTGGACTAACTAATTAGTGCCAGTTTAGCCACCCTCCACAAGAGTGAACCATTCCCAATTGATTTATTTCTTTGGGGTCAAGTTCACAATCCACAACACTAGTCTGTTCAAGTAACCATGACCACACCTACTACTTTTAGATGTTTCTGTCACAGTCATGATGAGCTGTACATAGTTTGTGGTGTACTAAGCACTACAATTTCAGAGAGTTGCCTAAGTTTCTTCCATCCTGATTACCATAATAAGTTAGCGATCTAAATTACAATCTGGACTAGAAAGTCACATGTTTCAGGAATG
>Ga0307507_10007305_pt1 | contig 16164 bp, 7 predicted proteins | sample 7_EM_MG_FD_207223 | JGI IMG/M metagenome (GOLD analysis project Ga0307507, IMG submission 207223) | Populus trichocarpa ectomycorrhiza microbial communities from riparian zone in the Pacific Northwest, United States - 7_EM | ecosystem: Host-associated > Plants > Roots > Unclassified | place... | reverse complement strand
GGGAAGGGGAAGGGGTGGCTGAGAAGGGAAAAGGGGGAAAGGGGAAGGGGAAGGGGAAGGGGGTGGGGCGGCTGAGAAGGGTGAAGGGGAAAAGGGGAAGGGCGTGGGTTGGCTGAGAATGGGGAAGGGGGAAAGGGGAAGGGGAAGGGAAAGGGAAGGGAAGGCTGGAAAGGGAGAGTGGAGGGGTGGCGGCTGAAAATGAGAAAAGTGATTTAGGGTTAGGAATTGTTGTTTTTATACCTTTTTTTAAACCGGTTCGGTTTGGTCCGGTTCAATCGGTTTAAGTTGTTTTAATTCGGAACCGAACCGGACAGGGTGGTTTGTTTTATTTTTTAATCGGTTTAATCCTTTAAGTATTTTTTCTCGGTTTTTTCGGTTTAATCGGTTAGTCGGTTTTTTTGAACACCCCTATCTCTCCCTAAAGCATGTTTGGGAAGGCGTTTCAACCTGTATTTTCAAAAAAATTAATTTTTTTTTTTGCTAAAATTTAATATGGTTTATACGTTTTAGATCGTTTTGATGTGCTGATGTCAAAAATAATTTTTAAAAAATAAAAAAATATCATTGGCATGCATTTTGGCACGAAAAGTTATTTGAAAAGCATCCACAACAACATTATCAAACAAGCTCTTAAATCTGCTATTTTCTCCCCTAGCTCGCTCTGAAAATTGGTTCGAAAACATTAAAATAAAATTGATTTGTAAAATGAAAGAAAGTATGGAGTTTTTTATCTACAGGTGAATCCGCTCTTCGTTTGCAAAATTTTCTGACTTTAATATTGGGGTTTTTTTTATCGTGCTTAACTGTTCACATGAACAGTAAATATATCATAATATTTTTTATTCCTTTTATATCAATTTTGTGACGTAGTTTGGAGCACTCACTACATCCAACACAAAGCTAAGAACTCGTCAGTCTTTTTTAAAAACAAATAAATAAAAAAACAATAACATGTAGTCCATCTCTTTAATAAAAAAAAAAAAACAAATGGGCTATTATGATGGGCCAACCATTGGGCTTGGCCTGTTGTTGAATTTTTCTTCTTTTGTTTTTACATTTATTTCTTGGGTTTGTTTTCCAAATACTTTAAAAGACAATTGTGCTATGTGCACGTAAAAGATATTAAGAAATTGCCAAAAAAAACTCAATCTAACTCTTTAATTAATATTTAGTTAATTTGTGACCTAGATTAGATTACAAACTTCACTTGATCAATTTAATTTTTTGATTTTATTATATGATAAAAAAAATACTTTATTATTAACTCAATTCTAAATAATAAAATTAAATAAAAATCTCTTTCTAAATGATAGATTTGAAAATATATTTATAAAAAAAAAACTAGAAAAAAAATGACTAGAAAAAAAGTGTGTGCCCCATCTTTTTGTTTTTTTATAACAGGTCGTTTATGTTTGTTAATAAGGAAAATACACGTTGTGAGGGACTCGAACTCGCGTCGATCGCATGTACAAATCACGTAAAATAACATATTTACATGTTTCACTAGATATACAAAGTGAAACCGACTCTTAGCGTTTTAGTTATGTTTATAATATAAAATTCATTGTCTTGTTTTAGTAATTGGATTATCATGACTTATTTATTTTTGTGTTTTAAAAGCGTTTTATAAAAAAATTAAATTTTATTTATTTTTTTTATTTTAAATTAATATTTTTTTAATGTTTTCAAATCATTTTGATGCGCTGATATCAAAAATAATTTTAAAAAAATAAAAATAATATTATTTTAATGTATTTTCAAGTAAAGAATACTTTGAAAAGCAACCACAGCTACACTTCCAAACGGTCCGGGAACTCATGATTATTTTTTTTCTAATCCCACACTACAAAATATCTTTAAACCAATATATGTATTAATAAAAATGAGATTTTCTCTTCAAATTATTTGAAAAATACATCGCAGATCCAGTTAATGCATTCTGATGAATGCTATGAATAATAATATTGCTGGATTTGTAGGAAATAAATTATTCTCATGCAAAATGTAGCTCTCCCTCTCCTCAATTGTACCATGAATTATTTTTTCCTGTGTACTATAATCGTAATGGGTTATGTTTTGTAGAAATCAAGGTAAAAGAAATTCAAATTTGAAAGCTCCTCTGTAAATCTATGACTTGAATATTTCTTCTGCCTACCAGGGATGCATCTTTTTAAGGTTGAAAATTGAACAAAAATGACGATCCAAATTCTGCTTATGCAAATGGGAAAGTTTTAAAAAATAAAAAATAGTTTTAAAATTTATTTAGAAAAATAGCACCAGTGAGTAGCATATCTCTTAAAAAGTATATATTAAAAGTTATTTTAAAATTTAAATTTAAAAAATAAATTATACTTTATTCTTATACAAGAATAATTGCTCTATTTTTATACAAATTCTACAAGTAAAAAGAGTTATGCACGTGACTTTAAATTTACCCTTTTTGTTTTTTTAAATTAAATAAGTTTAACATAAGATAGGATTAAAACTATTTTCGAATGAGAAAAAATTAGAGTACTTTAGTTAAGATAGAATCAAGTGTATCTATCTTTTTAATGAAAATTTTTTTTTTTTATAATTAAAACCTATAAATTTTAAAAAAGAAAAAGAATAAATTTAAAATTACATGCGTAACTCTTTTTACTGGTAGCTTAGGGTTTGTACACATATTCTTGTGTAGGAATAGAGGTTGATTTATTTTTTAAATTTTAATTTTAAAATAGGTTTTTTTAAAATAATGAAAAAGTAACGAATGTTATTTATAACTCGCTAAATTATATTATTTTTTTAAATAAATTTTAAACTATGTTATTTTTCTAAATATATTTTTTACCCACTAAGTTACTTTAAAAAAAAAAAATTCGTAATCCCGGCTTTAAAGTAGAAATGAGAAGTGTTAAGGAAAAAAAAAAATTTATTTTTTTTCAATGTTTTTAGTAAAAAACAAATTAAAAAACAAATGTGTTCATTTATCAAGAATGAAGATGAATTTTTTATTAAAAAAATAAATTAATTTTGAAACTATTTTCAAAATAAAAAAAACATAATTTATAATAATCATCTTAATATTTTATATTCAAGATAATATAATTATAGAATATTAAGTTTATTTTATTCAAATTAAAAATTATCATTAAAAAATTTATATTCTTAACTAAAAAAATATTTATATTAAATTTATAATAAAACTTAAATTTATGATATTAAGTTTTAATTTTTCTAACTCCAATTTTTAATAAATATTATTTTATTTTTAAATATTTTCAAAATTTTTATAAAAAAATAAATTACATCACAAGTGGGCTTAAGACACTCAATTAATATATCAACCTCTCTCTTTCTTTATTAATATTACTATCAGATAGGTGATCGTGCTTTGTATATCTAATTAATCTAATCCTTAATTTAACCTAAATCAACACTAACATTTCAAACACATTATTTTTTTAGTTCGCAATCAACAACAACCTAAAATATTAATAATCAAACAAAATAAAAAAAATAATTATATCTAATTAACAACTTCAATTACATCTAATTAACTTAATTTCTAATTCAAAACCCTAACATTCAATAAAATCAAATTAACACTAATTAAACATAAATTACATCAAGTTAATTGAGAGGAAATGTTTAAAATATCGGGGGTAGAGCTAGAGAGAGAGAGAGAAAATGATGAGTGTTTTAGAGAGAGGAGAGTGTTTTAGGACTACTAGGGGTGTTTCTGGTGGTGGAGAGAGAGATATCGGCCGGTGGTGAGAGCGAGAAGGGGAGAGAGAGAGAGAGATGTCTTGTTTTTAATTTAAAACAAGTTAGAGATGTGATCTGGGACTCGTTTAAGTGTGCTAGTTTTCTAATTATTTTTTCAATTATGTTACTTTACCAAAAGTAAATTTACTGTGTTAAACAACCAAAAATCAATCCCTTCAGCTTGTTCGGTGCTAGTGGGGATGGGATGGGATCAGTACCCATTGCCCCTTGTTGGTTTTGCAGACTTCTTCATTTGCTACTTGTATTCGGTTGGAGAAAAGAGTGGGAAAAGGAGACGAAGAGAGAAAGGGGCTCCAACTTTAAATCACATACCAACACAACACTAGTCATTGCGAAGGGATTGATTTCAAGGAAGATCTTTTTACCCTAAAATTTAACCAACATTAATCGATCAACTTGTGTTTATGTATCGGGTGATACTTCCAATTGGTTCCTCCATCAATCTTAAAATCGAGCATGTAAATCCTGAGAGTTCATTTTTATATAAAAAATTAATTTTAAAAATTAATTATCATGGGCTCCACTGGCCGATAATGATTTTCACTACCTTCTAATCCTACTGGATCAACTCCACCTGAATTTCCACAATTTATAACCAGCTCACAATCACATTTTACAACCTCTGCTCGAGCAAGCCAGGCTCACAGCTCATCTTACAATCTCTGCTAAGATAAGCTTTAATCTAGCAACTTTTTTTGCTCTGTTTTTTTTATGGGAGAGCTGGGGTCATTGTAGATCTTCGTTGATTACTTACTACAGATGGCACTAGGGAGGGCTCACGAGCAATCCACTGGCTCCGTATTAGAGCGGGCTCGAGCCCAGATTGTTTCTCAGCTAGCTTGTAAGAATCATTCTGAGCATGGAAAGATACTCATCCGCATACATCTCGACAAAGAAGCCTTCAAAATGTGATCATTTTTATATATATATATATATCTTGTTTTCAAGTGAAGGACTGTCTGGGGTTTGGAAAAGGTCCCTTGCACTATACACTCTGAGGACTTCCCGGAAAGGAATTTGACAAAATGGTGATGGCCGATCTATTTTAAACAAATCCAACTACAGGAGTACAACATTACATACAGCCCCTCTCTCCCAACTCTTATTTACCCCTCTAACTTAATGCCTGCTTATAAATGCTCAATCTGTTCTTTCGCTCGCTGTTCTTCTAAAGGATACCCCGGATTTTACACCATTTAAAGGGTTAACTGATCCTAATTTTGTTGAGTCATAACTACTACTACTAGCTAACTTTCTACCTTGTTTAGCCGTGTCAGAATGCAAAAAAGTTCCTCCCTTACCTTCCAAATACACCAGCTTGCTGCTCTCACTGGGTATCCTGTCCCAAAGATCAGAACCCCCAACCCCTGAATCTGCATATGAACCATGCTGGTTCATCTCACCATGAGGTGATTGCCTTGAGTACAAAGGGGGGGAAGATGAAGAAGTATCCGAATCAGATGTATTCTGCCAAGAGTTCCAACCTCCAAAAATGTAATCAGAAAGGTCATCAGTACTTGTAGAATCATGGGTGCTGTCAGTACTGCACGAACCTTCATCGGAGTTGCCACTAGTAAAAGAGAAACTGTCACTTGATGAGTCCTCTTCTAAAATCCTCTGAAGCCGGTGGAACTTCATATAGAAAGATTCAACACTGGCCAAATTATCTGGAGGAATTGAATCGGGATGCAATTGGAAAGCACTTGATTGCATGGATGTGGATCTTGAATCCAATGCAGTGTTTGTTGCATTGCTTTTGGAGGTGTAGCATTTATTTTTAGGATCAGAAGATATTATTCTGCTCCTTATCGATCTTGGGGCCCTTGGTGAGCACCTGCAAATATTAAATTGAGTCAAACATCACAATAAAAAAAAAAAAACACTCAAGAAATTTCAATCTTCATGGAACTAATCTCCTGAGATCCATCACCTTGCATAAAGAAGCATGTATGCGCCTTTTGATAAAACCCTTTCAAGTTCCACAGCTGTAACCTAGCCAATCATTGCCAATACCATGATCAAAAGCTTAAAATAGCAAATGCACAAACACACACGTAGATATTTTATCCATAAAAAATTAATGCATAGCAGAGAAGGTGTTAACACCAAAACAGTACAATTTGAGACTAAGAAGAACTTGGGACCCAGCTACCAATAGGTCTTACAATGAAAATACTTCCAGAAAGAAAACCAACCAGAGCCTTAAAAGATACTGCTACAATAAACAAACTTTGATTCTCTATATGGTTTGCTACCTCACGGACATGGGTAAAACACAGGTTTATCACCAATAATCAAGGTTTGGACTTCTTTAAAGGGACAAAAAATATGCACAATACACTGGCTTGGTCATCTAAATAAAAGATTTAATCAGACAACAATCCTAAACAAAACAGAAATGTCGAGGGTTCCTTGACTAAAGCACAAAGCCACAAACCCCTAACTTTTCTTGTAATGCACCAATGGAGATTATTAACAATAAAGTTATTTTTTAGTTTAGCCAAGGGAGCTGGAGATGCCAGGTTAAAGCATGTCAAAATACCCAATTAATCAAGCATAAGCAATTTCAGGAAAAACATATCAAATAACCAAATAAACTTGCATTGCATATTAAGATAGAGAACATACTGTGCTGTCATCAATTTTGAACCACTTGTTCTGGATGTTTTTGACATAGCACACATAGTGACCAGAAAATGCAGCATTCATGACATCCAAGTGAACAATCACCCCATAAAGCCTGTATATGGGTGATTTATCACTAGTTCCACTCATATATGGTGCCAAGTCCAGGATCTCTGGGAACCGGATAGATTTATTGAGCTTTCCAAATTTACCAGACTGAAAATCAAGCACAGTAATGAAAAATAAGAATTTGCCTGTAACATGGGAATAAAATACCATCTTTGATTTCAAGATGTACCTGAAAGCGCTTCAATGCGATTGTAAGGACATTGGGAGCCTCCAATATTGTCATTTTTTTCTTCGCCTTCTCGTAAGATTTGCATCTGAACAGAATGATGATGGTGTAAACAAACTCTGAAAGCTCAAAATCAACAACTCCAATAAAAAGAAAATTCAATATACACTAGAATTAATACAAATTCAGATTCGAAAAAAATGATATTTCCTTGGAAGTAAAGACTGGCAGAGCAATCATCAAAATGCTGTACAAGCAGCATATCACAAAGCATCACATCTCAGTTTGTTTTCAGTAACAAACAGTTTGATCCAAATGCAAAGAAACTCAGATATAAAATCAAGATTTAACTATTTACGGTTGAAATAACTTGGTTAAGTCTGCAAAGTCCCACTGCAGTATAGAATTTTAGTAAGAACAAATAGCCAGCACACTGCTGAAGACAATTTAAAAACATGCTTTGACAAAAAAGTCAAAATGGTTCTCTCCTGCTGGGCCCCAACCCCCCAACCCACACACACACACACAAGAAAAAAAGAATAAAAACAGGTTGAAGAATAAACCCATACAAACAATATGTTCAGGAGTTTTATCAGAAAACATAAACTGACAAACCTGCCACATTGGTACTTGTTGTCTCCATCCAGAATCTCAGCACTCGTGAATCGTCTTAGTGCATCTTCAAGCTTCCCTATATTCCCCTCTATTTCAACAGTAAGATCCATCATTCTTTCTTGCCGCTCTGACTTGTAATGGCACTTCATGCATTTTATCTACAAACAACAGCAAATTTTGTTTGCATGAGCTAAATTATTGAACTTTTCCCAAAAGTAAGCATTCAGATGCAAATGTGTTAGGAGCAAGAAAGATAATAAAATAAAATAGAAGGAGAATTGCTTTGTATTAAATCTCTGAATGTCATTAATCTCCAAAAAATGCATTACCTTTGAGTGAAGGTAGCCTCCGAATGTAAGGCCTATGAGAGTGGTTTCTTCTGCAAAGGAGTCCATTGCATTTACCCCAGCTTCCTTAAGGCAAACAGATTGCATTGCATCAATTGCATACCTGTTTATTGTTCCTTTATTATCTACCATGAAATTCTCCAAAAGATGAAATCATAAAAACAAAAGAAATTCCTATTTCATTGGTTGCGGAGCAAGGAAACCAGCTCACCTTAGGAATTCATGTGCATCTTCTTCTCTCCCATTACCAAGCTGACTCCCGATATTCTGTAGTTGGGATAGAATGCCAAGGGGAGAAAGTGGAGATTTCCCTTCCTTTGCCTTCAAAATTATACTTTCAAACTCACAAGAGAAGCAACATTCTCTATTTAAACCTGGTATGGAAACAAAATGATGACCTTATTTGAAAATGTTACCAAAACATGCTATTCAAAAAACTCAACATGTTAAATCTAATAAGGTGACCATGATGAGAAACATACAGGATTTGGAATGGAGCCCTTGTACAAAAAACGAAGTCAAAGGAGGAGTAAATGCCAAGCATTGTAGAACAGCATTAGCATAGCAGCTGCAGAAATGGAACAGAGGATATGTTATCAACATCTTGGGGTAGTTTATGCAATGCTAACATATAAAAGTAGATGCAATCAGATAGTCACAGGCATAATTAACATTAAGGCAACTGCATGTAGTATTCATATTTCTAAATAATGGATAGTGAAGCCCTTTTAATCACAGCTGCAGCTACTTCAATCTGCTTTCACTTGAAAAGAAACATATTGCATACCTGTTTCCACAGTTGATAAGACCACATGGTCGCATTTCCGCCTTACTCGAATTGTATAACTTTACAAATAAATCATATGGGAAAAGGCCCTGAAAAGTAAAAATAAATTTATGGTAAATTCATTGCATCCAAAGAAAAAAGATTGTTGGAGATGCAAACAAGAATCAATATATAAGCCAAACCTTTTTACTATATCTTCCACATTTAGGTCCTCTGAATTGGTCAACAACTTTCCACACTGATGACTTCAATCCATTAATAGAACTAGGAGAAGAGCTTGCCATTTGAGAGGAACTTGCAGCACCCAGTTCCACATTTCCATATTGCACACTTGAAACTGAGTGCCCACCGATGGTAGAAGTCAAATGGGTCTGAGAAGCATTAGATGATAATCTGGACTTGGATAGATGTAAAGCACCAACAGGGTCATTAACAACAACATCTGATCTTTCAGATATCAAGGATTGAGATCTGCATACTTTTGAAGCACCTGCATCTAATTTAACTCCTCCAGAACTGGAAGAAACATGACCATAAGAAGAGGATGATGATACAGATTTACGCTCACTGGAAACATTCAAATCACCACGAGAGTTAACATCAATATGACTGGACCTTTCACAGCTTATGCATGGGGAGTTCTTGACTTTTTGAGCATCAACACCATTCTTTTCTGATGAAAGAGCTCTATCAGAAGCGGAAGGGAGTGCATCATCTGGTATGATGTCATTCACCCTTGTGCTTTTTGCATGCTGGGTAGGAGCATCACTTCCAGATAGATTAAACTTGAAATGTATGAATGATTCATCATTTGATCGCTTGCTGTTAACAGGGCCAGTGAAATTCGACATAGCAGATCTGTCCATGGTATCACTGCTGGACACAGCAGAATCCAGGGTTCTACCCCAGAAACCAGAAGAAACTTTAGCTGGCTTTGTGATTGAATCATCATTCCTGGCACTGATGCTATGACCTGAAGAGCTAGATGAGCACTGGCTCTCCCCATCATTTCCGTGAGGTTTACTCTGATTTGATTTACTCAATTTATTAAAACTATCTACAGAATCAACCAAAGTAGCAAACTTTGGAGACAATGGCTTGGTCACATCCACCTTGTTCAAACTGGACTCCAGTGTGTCAGGAGCAGTATCAGCTGGCATTTGTCCATCTGATCCCTCAGTTTCATTTGAACCGATGCTCTCACTTACAGAGACATTATCAGATGATTCACCACCTGAATGAGCAGAGAATTCAGAAAACGAAGAGCCAGTAGGAGTAGAAAATCCAGAAAATGAGGTGCCTGATGATTCAAAAATGGAATCTGTTCCTTCTGTATCTAAAACAGAATCAACTTTAATATCATCATCCTTTACAAATGAAACTCCAGGAGAGTAATTGGAATCAGACACTACAGGCTCCACAGAGAATGTATCGACTGGTCTATTCTCGTGTCTGCCATCATAAATATCATGTTGGTCTCCCTTTGCAGCCCTCTGGCCAGGATTACTTCCATCATCGTTAATGTGATATGTAGTGGTAGGAGGATGGCATTCTTCCTTGTGACCTTGTCGCCAGTGGATAATTTGACACTTGCCAGAACTGAAACAGACCAAATTATGACGTCAATATACAAATACAAATAACAGAAGCCTACCAAGTAGGAAGGAAAAAGGTGAAAAAATAGTCTTATAGGTTGTAGAGAAGAGCACATCACAAGTTAGCTGATCTCTATTAGGTCCTTATAAAATATGTTTCATCAAAAGTTAGTGCACTAAATGACATTAAATTCTAGAATACCCCTGATTATGCAAACAAACTTTTTACAATTATATAACAGAGTAATACTGGAATTAAACACTATTTACCTATAACAAACAAGCATTTCATACTAATCCAGGTAAGCTACCACCTTGCAATATTTGGGAATTTAATTTCATATAACGATAAAAAAGTAGATTGTAGTTAAACAAGTAGTGATTTGTAAGTGTATGAAACCAGTTGTACAGATAATGATTAATTTGAGACAAAATCTCTACAAATTCCTTCAAGTATTGACTCTCACCACACTCTCTTTTTAACAAACTAAAATGTTTTCAGTTAGCAATACAAGTCTTTTCCTTAGTTTCCCATATACCTAACAACTCTAATACAACCCACGCAAAACAAGAAACTGGTCAGCAAAGATTCTTAAATCCCACATTTAGCATCTAATTAATAAACATTGATAATTAGTTTAGTAAGTCAGAAATCCCTAAGGATTTCCACGCAGATTAAACCTCTATTTGGGAATTCCCTTCATCAATTAGCACCTAATTCCACAGTTTTTTCCCCTTCCCTGTTTAACTGGAACAACGCGAAGTAAAGAATCAGATTCTTCTCAAAGTTTACTGTTAAAACAGCTTCCCTTCAAAATCATTACAAATTATCATCAGCAATTATCTCTCATTCACTTAATTACGAGAAAAAAGCAAAAACAAAAACAAAAACTTCAAATCTCCCCAGAACCAAACCTGAATTCAACGCAATTAAGGACTAAAACCCGATAAAAATCAAGCATTAACACGAAATTAACATACCAATATCTAACAGCTTTACAGCGGGCACACCGTGTCGTTGTCGGGCAAAAACAAACAGCACATTGATAGTTATTTGTCAACACCGGAACGGTGCCGTATGAAGCCGCGGCCTCAAACTCAGCCCTAGCGGCTTCCTCCGCTGCCAAAACCAACAGCCTCTTGATATCCTCCTTTCTCGCAACCGCACCTCGCCATTTACACCTAATTATAAAACAGCCCAGCGGAATAATCACTACACAGAAAACAAGGACCACCAGGCTCGAAAACCCTAGATCCCCCTCGACATGCATTTATAAAAATGAGCAGCATCCACCAAATTTCACAATTTCAACCTCCTTATCTCGTACATAGATGGTAGTGATGTCTTCGTGGACGATTTTGCATCGGTTGATTGCAAGATCGGAGCCGCTGATTAAAAAGCCGACGGTGGTTGAGGAAAAATTAACTTAACTGGGTTTTGATGTCGAGCTAGTGAGAGAAAATTAAAAAGAAAAAAAAAAAGTGGTCTTTTAGCTAGAGGATTTTCGGACAATCAGATCGAGATTTCAGGGCTTCTTGTTTTTGTTTTTGTTTATTTTCAAAGAGGGGGAATTAAGAAGGAGAAAATCGAAAAGGGGAGGCTAAATTGGATTTATGTTATTTTAATATTGTTTTTTGAAATAAAAAATAAAGAAATTTAATGGGTGAGGGAAAGGAATTTTGTTTTCAGGAACATTGAGATGCGTGAATTCTTTGCCCATCAAATATTCGGACCTCCGTGGCCCCCACTTGGTCTTAGTTTTTCAGTGTTTAAACGGTTAATTTTTATTTTAAAATATATTAAAATAATATTTTTTATTTTTAAAAAATTATTTTTAATACTAATATACCAAAATGATCTAAAAATTATAAAAAATATATATATTAATTTAAAGTAAATAAAATAAAAAAAATTAAATTATTTTCAAAATGCTTTCAAAATACAATCTGAACCACACCCAAAACTCATCTAGGGGAACCAGCCGGGGTTTGAACTTTCGAAATAAGAAGGAAGGTAACCTTTTTGTTCTTAATTTTTATTTTTCTTGTTTGATTATTATTTTTTGATAATATTAGTTACTGTTGGGATTAATGGCTTTTTCTTTCTTTTTTAAGGTTACGTGTATGGTTGATGGTTGTCTCTGTCAAGAGATGCTTGATCATGCCTGATGGAGCCGGCCATGTGATGGGAAATGGGTTGAGGGGATCCGACGGTGGCGACTTGTTGATTTGATTACATTGAGGATGACGATGACGATGGGTGTGTGGAATTAAATGCCTTCCAGGGTAAGGAGTTAGTGGATACGTTTGGGAAAGCGATTTCCATCGTGTTTTTAAAAAATTTAAATTTTTTTTATTAAAATTTAATATATTTTATATATTTTAAATTGTTTTGATATGCTGATGTTAAAAATAATTTTTAAAAAATAAAAAAATATTATTGACATACATTTCAATACAAAAAATTATTTAAAAAACAACCGTAACCACACAATAAATACTCTCGAAGTCCTCGTCACAAGTCACAATTTTTGGTTGTTGATGGCCACAAGCCGTGACTCAAATTGATTGGATAATTACTTCTTCTTCTTCTTCTCATTTAGGGGTTTTTGTTTCATTTATAAGAACGACTGATAATAGCAATATGTTATCTTATGCTACAAGCCAGGTTAATTTTATATCAATATAAAAAAAAATTACATGATATTAACATATTAAAAGGAGTAAAAAAATTTTAAAATTATAATAATAAAAAAAATTAGAACAATGATCTAGAAAACAAACAAAAATAAAAAAATTATGAATCAAGCATATAATGCTTACTTTTATGCAATTAATTTAATTTGATTAAAAAAATAAAATTTATTTTATAAAAGTTATATGTAACAAAGGTCAGAAAGAAAATTTCAAGTAAACCCTTGTTACTTTCAAAACCATAGAAAAAACTCATAGAAAGTGAATAAATAAAAATAACAAAATGTTGGTGGGTGAAACCAAAAAAAAATTGAAAAAAAAAGAAGAAAAAACCAAGCAAAGTCAGATCAACTTTGTAAACCCGAGTTAATCTTCCAAATTTGTAATCCATTAAATTGTAGACCTAGGTTAAACTAAGAAGTTTAACACCCGCGAAATTAAATGTTAGAGGATGAAATAAAAAAATTAATTTAATTAAAAAAAAATTCCTTTTAAAAGAGCTAAATTTAACGAAGACCTAAAAAAAACTCGAGACAACCCTTGTTATTTTAAAAATAAAGAGAATAAAAACAATGTTGTATGATGAAATTATATTAAAAAAAAAACATAAAAAGGGGGGAAGCAAAGCAAGCCTGAGTGAATCTTGTAAAGTCGGGTTAAACTCTCAAACCTGCAATCCGTTAAATTAAATGTTAAAGAATAAAATCAATTAATTTAATTTAAAAACAAAATTCTTTTAGAAAAGCTAAATTTAACAAAGAAAAAAAAAACGAGGCAACTCGTGCTATTCTCAAAATGATTAAAAAAATTCACATAAAAAGTGAAGAAAAAAATAACAAAATGCTGAAGGATGGAAAAAAAAAAGAAAAAAAAACTAAGAAAACCCGTGTCAACTTTGTAAACTAGGGTTAATCTTTTAAACCCATAACCCATTAAATTCTATAATTGGATTCAACTAAGAAATCAAACACCCGACCAATTAAATGTTGGTGGAGAAAATAATAATAAAAAAATCAATCTATAAAAACCTTTCAAGGCAAAAAAAAAAAAACAATAACAATAAAAAATGATTAGATTTGATATGAAAAAAAACTCAAGAAGTATGAAATTAAAAAAGAAACAAGTGCGAAAACCATTTTATATAAAATAAATAGTAATTAAAAGAATGAGAATCAAATCTTATATATGAAAATATCAATTGAAGATGAAATTGAAAAAAATCCTTAACTTTATAAATTATTCTAAATAAACAAAATTTTAATAAAGATAATAGAGATGAAATTGAAGAAAAAAAAAATTTAATTTCAGAAATAATTTTTAATAAAAAATTATAATAAAAATAATAAAGAAGAAATCTTGAATACAATAAATCTCAGGGTCTATTTGAATTTTGTAAAAGAGAAAAAAGAAGAAGAATAATTTGGTGACAAGGGTGGATTCATTAGACAATTGAATGAATAGTCAAAGTTGGATGCATAACTTCCAATATCTCGACTCTTTACCTGCCATTTGCTTCCAACTTTAAGTTGGGTAATACTATATGGTTATGGTTGTGTTTTAAAGTTTTTTTTATTTAAAAATATATTAAAATAATATATTTTTTTATTTTTTAAAAATTATTTTTGATATTAATATATTAAAATAATTTAAAAACATAAAAAAATATTAATTTAAAACAAAAAATTTTTTAATTATTTTTAAAAGTGCTTTTAAAATATAAAAATAAACAAAGTTAAAAAATTAACGATGGTTGGGTGACGATCGCGGGGAAATTTCTTCACCACAATCATGGTAACTGTGTTTCCTTCGTTTTGACACAAGCCATTAGCAGTATCGCGATAGAAAAAGAGCATTTTGTTTCTACTTTATAATGCACAACATGAGTTGGGATTTGAAACAAATGCATCACACCTGCAAGCTATCTCTAGACACGAAAAGCAGGAAAAAGGTCACCAAGTAGGTAAGATCTTAGTTGAGCCTCTAGAGAGACATCTTCTCTCCATTCCTCGGGTTAGCCAACTCGTTTTTTTGGACTTATAAGGTCCTGCATCTAACAAGTTGCTGCCGCGAAATATTGCTATGTTAGATCCATCCATTAAGGAATGATGCGCCATTCCTTTGCAATCCCAACTTCAAATCGAGCCATTTTCCCCTTCACAATGCTTGTATCTTCTCCATTCCGTGTATGCTACATTTGCAGGGCTATTTATAGACCATGCCTATGGCGTTAGTTGCTGGGGCAAAGAAAATAAAAAATAAAATATTACAGCAATGGCCTCCGTCGTTGAGATACATGGAGGCAGCCTATCAATAAACAAAAGCAACAGAGCTTTCGGTTTTGGTTCTTTCTTCCTGGAGAAAAATTCCAGATCCCCCACGAGATATTACGGTAAACCAACCCCTTTATTTCAAAAAAAAAAAAAAAAACCTTAAAAATAAATTGGAATAATAACATAACCTCCGGTAGCAACACCAAACTAGAGGTGTTCAAAACCCGGATTGGATTGGCATGAGCTGAAAAATCCAACTAAACCAAGTTCTTTAATTTTTACAAAATGTGTTCATTGCCGAGCCAAAAATCGGTTCAAACCGACCCGGTCCAGCTCGTTCGAGTTCAGATTTTGTGTTTTGGAAACCTGAAAATTCAATACCATCAGAGCCTTTAAACTTCCCAACACTTCTCCTGTCTCCCTGAATTGTTCCATCCGAATCTCCCAATCCAATGAAAGGTAATTAACTCCAGATTAAGCAATGAAAAAATATTTCTACCTAACACTAAAAAACCAGGTCTACAACCAAAAAAAAATATATTTACTTAAGAGAACCTCCATCTTACCAAGCGCATAAAAGGAAAAGGAAAAAACCTCTTTTTAAAACACTTAAAAAAAACAAAAAAGACTTGATTAGCGCATGGATTTGCCAAAAGCAAACAAAAATGAGAGAATTAAAATAAATCCAAATGAAAATCTCAAGTGGTTCAAAAAATATTAACTTCCCGTCCTTTAAAAACTTGAAAAAATAACTATCTAGTAGATAGTCCTTTAAAAACTTGAAAAAATAACTATCTAGTAGATAGTACAGTGGTAAGAGCTTAGAATTAAAGGATTTGTTTCCCATGTGGTCTTATATTCGAGCTTATAGTTGCTAATATAATGATCACTGAAAGTTTACATGATTGTTAATTTTAGGATCTGTGAGGATTAGTCAAGGTATGCACAAGTTAGACCAAATACTTATATTAATTAAACGAAAAAACCTAGAAAAATAAACTGGACAAACAAAACAAAACGAAGAGTTGTGAATATATAGGTATGTATATTCGTATATGCAGAAACAAACTTATACTGATGGAGTAGGTGAGGGCAGCACGGAGAGTGGCAGTGAGTTGTTGAGCAGCAACCATCTTGAAAAATGTGGGCCGCGTTCCATGTCCTCCTA
>Ga0307507_10007304_pt1 | contig 16170 bp, 3 predicted proteins | sample 7_EM_MG_FD_207223 | JGI IMG/M metagenome (GOLD analysis project Ga0307507, IMG submission 207223) | Populus trichocarpa ectomycorrhiza microbial communities from riparian zone in the Pacific Northwest, United States - 7_EM | ecosystem: Host-associated > Plants > Roots > Unclassified | place... | reverse complement strand
ACTTTAATATATATTAGAAGGATAATAAGGTCTTTATAACTAGCTTATATAAAATTAACTAGATTATTAATAAGAAGGAAGAAGGGCTAGTAGAGGAAACTAATAAGGAGCTAGTTAAGCGCCTTCTTCCTATATACCTCTTAAACTATAGAGACGTATTCTTAAAAGCAGCTTTAGATATACTGCCCCCCTACTAAACCTATAATTATAAGATTTAACTAAAGGCTAACAACTCTCTAGGCTATAGCCCCCTTTACTAGCAAACTATAGAGGAACTAAAAGCAACTAAGTAGTACTTAATTAATAACCTCTATAAGGGGTTTATTAAGTTAAGTTAGGCCCCTTTTACTTCCCTTATCCTATTTATAAAGAAACCTAATAAATGCCTTTATTTCTATATTGACTATTAGAAATTAAACGCTATTACTTAAAAAGATTACTACCCTCTCCCCCTAATTAATAAGACCCTTATATGTTTAAGCTAAGCTAAAATCTTTACTAAGCTTAATTTCCGCTAAGCTTTTTACTAAATTAGGATAAACACTGTATTAAAAGACCTAATAATATTCTGCACCTACTATGGTTTTTATAAATATAAAGTCCTTTTTTTTAGATTAATAAATGGGCCAGCCACGTACTAATGGTATATAAACAATATTCTTTTTAACTACCTTAACAAATTCTACACGGCATACCTAGATAATATTCTTATATACTTGGACAATAAACTTAAGCACTAAGTTTATATTAAGAAGGTCCTAAAGAGGCTGCAGAATGTAGGTCTATAAGTTAATATTAAGAAATAAAAATTTGGAGTAAAACGAATAAAGTACCTTAGGTTTATTATTAGTATAAAAGAAATTAAAGTTAACCCTAAGAAGGTTAAGGTAATCTATAACTAGAAACCCCCTTATACTATAAAAGAAAATTAGTCCTTTCTAGGCTTCTATAACTTCTACTATTAGTTTATCTATAATTATAAAGTTATAGCTAAGCCTCTTATATAACCAACTAAGAATAACACGCCTTTTATTTTTAATAATAATTATATAGAAGCCTTTAAGGAGTTAAAGGACCAACTTATCTCCTTCCTAATTCTCTATTACTATAACCTAGACCTTAAATTAAGGCTAGAAACGGATGCCTCTAATAGAGTAGTAGCAGGAGTTCTCTTACAGTTATACCTAGATAGTAAGTAGTACCCTATTATATTCTTCTTAAAGACAATAGCCTTAGCAGAGTATAACTATAAGGTGTATAATAAAAAAATGCTAGCTATTATATAATTATTGTTCTAGTGGCGTGTAGACCTTAAAAGCACAGACTCTTAGATTGAAGTCTATACTAATTATAAAGCCTTTAAGTATTTTATAATAACAAAGCAGCTTACTTGTTAATAGGCCTAGTGAGCTAAAATACTCTCCTAATTCTTCTTTATAATTATATACTACCCTAGTAGATAAAATTCTAAGGCTAATGCTCTTATTTAGAGAGAATAAGACGTAGAACCATAAGATAAGCTAAAGGCTTAGCACTAGATATACGCCCTCCTCTATCCTAAATAGCTTAACCTATATATCCTTAAGGAGCTAAGCTCTAAATAGAATAAACTAGCACCTATAAAAGGAGAGATCCTAGATAAACTAATAGGACTAATTAATTATATCCTAATCGCGAACTACATAGCTAAAACCCTAAAGGCCCTCCGCGACTAAGCTATAGAAAGTAACCCTAATTTAGAAATAGAAGACGGACTACTCTTATACTAAGAACGGCTTATAGTTTTAGACGTTAACAACCTGTAAATAGAGCTAATTTATAAAGCCTACTATTAAGTCTCTATGGCACACCCTAGTTAAGATAAGACCCACTAACTACTAGCGCCTTACTACTACTATTGAGGACTCCTATCTAATATAGAATAATTTATTAGAAATTATTATACTTATAAACAGATAGATACCCCCAGGGATTAAACCCCTAGATAGTTATAACTACTGCTAGTTCCTAAATACCTATAGCAGCATATTATAATAGACTTTAAATTATTCTTAAATGGACGAAGGCCTATACCAGAGACTCAAAAGGTGCAACCCCGAAGAAGAATGGGCACTCGCTTTAGACCATATCCCTATCCAGATACAGCTAGATCTGGATATCAAGGCGCAACCAAATAGCAAAAGATACGCAATAAGAAAGCTTAAGATAGATAGCTTCCTTAACATAGTTAAACAACAACTTTAAAACCTAGAAGAAATCCACCCGATATTAAATAAGTGAGGCTTATTAGCTACCCCTAAGGAAATCGACCAAAGGCTAGAAAGGATCTAGGCAGCAATTAAAAATAGGCTAGAAGAGCACTGCCTGGTCTTAAAATTGAGCCCCTACGCGCAACACGCATAGTCCGCATAATACGCGGTTCTTGTCGCCAGCCAACAATGAGCAAGAAGAAAATACATAAGCAGCCATAATTCTAAAGATGAGAGATAATATAAAGACACAAGAAACCAGCTAAAGAATACCCTAAAAAAAGAAGTAAGGAATAGCTGGAGACGGTTTATAAATAAGCATACTATTAACCCAAGCCTCCCCCATAATAAAGGTCTTTAGAGGATAGCGAAATAAGTAAAAAGAAAGGCGGGACGTCTAGTAGAAGACCTACACCTTCCGCCCCTACAAAGACTAGGTAAATTACTGGCTATAAGAGACAATAATAAAAAGGCAAAGATCCTTATAGAAAGATTTTCCCCTTAACCAGCTTTAGTAGACCTTAGTAATATCATAGGCGAAGCACTAGTTACCCGCCTAAGGGTTAATAGCAATATAATAACCAAAGAAATGGCTAGAACCATTAGCTGCCTTTTAAATAATATAGCACCAGGACTAAATAGGATCCTAAATAAAGCCCTAAAGACCTGCGGACCACTAATAGCACCTTGGCTTGCGGATATAGCTAGAGTATACTTTATAATAGGCTACTACCTAAAACTTAGAAGAGCTATAATAACGTTTATCCTACGCAAAGAAGGTAAAGTAGACTACTTACTTCCAGGGAGCTACCGCCCTATTGCCTTAGAGAATACCCTTAGTAAGATCTTAGAAAGGGTAATAGCGGACCGTATAGCAGATACGGCTAAGGAATATACCCTACTACCACAAAGCTAAATAGGGGCAAGAAAGAACCGCTTAACACTATTAGCACTTACGCTACTCACTGCCACTATTAAATCTGCATAGGCGATGCAAAGGGACTTTATAGTATTAATGCTTAGCCTAGATATTAGTGGTGCCTATAATAATATACCCCATAAGCGTCTCCTATACATTCTTAGGGCAAAAGGCTTCCTAGAATGGATTATATAATTTATCTAAGGGTTTATAGGTTAAAAAGAAACATTACTAGCCTTTAGCGGATACTAAAGCCCCCCTATTACAGTTGTAACAGGAATACTATAAGGATTACCCCTTTTACCTATACTCTTCCTTTTCTTTATAAGCAACCTACTTAACTCCTTTAAGAAAGGGGCGACCTAGGGGATAGGCTTTATTAACAACACAAACCTAATTATATACGGGCCAATAGCCGCAGAGAATTGCAGAATACTAGAGAAAGCTTATAATACCTATATAGAATAGGCAAGATAACATAGAGTCTAATTCTTACCAGAGAAATACCAGCTAATCTATTTTATAAGAAAACGTAACTAATCTGTAGATCTCTAGCACATAATTCATATCTAAGGCTTTAGGGGTTAACCAGTTTAGGGCCTAAGAGTATTAGGAGTATAGATAGATAGTAAGCTCTAGTAGAGCGCATATGTAGTATAAGCGGCCTGTAAGGGCCAAGTATAGTATATTATATTATCTAGGATTGTTAATTCTATATGGGGTCCATGCTTCCAGAGGTTACGCCTACTATATATAGCAGTTGTCTGGCCAACCATAACATATAGGTCCAGTATTTAGGCCATTAGAGAATCTAAGAAAGGCCCCCCCAAATCGCTCCTTAAACCACTTTAAAAGGTCCAAACAGCTTACCTCTAGAGTATAATAGGCGGATATAAGCGAACGGCCACAGCACTGCTTAAGAAGGAAGCTAATATTCCCCCCCTATAACTATATATTAAAGCCACTGCAATATAAAGGGCGCAAAAGAAACGTAACTCTAATATTATAAAGTATATTAAGACACGCCTAAATAAACTATAGAGGGACCCTAGGGCGCCTTATAGGAGAATAAACCAACAACCTTAAAGTAGGGAAGATATATTGGAGAAACAGGTAAAAAAAGCAGAAGAAGAATAGTGCTACTTTAGGGCCTAGGCCCATATAGAGGAGGAAGGGAAATACATAAGAGGCTAGTAAGGACAATAGCAAGAGAGAGAAAGGAGCTAAAGTAGAGCATAAAAGAACGCTAGGAAACTATCTACTATAATATAATACTGGCTGGACTAATGCTAGAGAGGCGTGTGGGAGTTAAAGGTATAGAGGCTGACTAAGGCAAGAGGAACCTAAGCCGTAGCATGGTTAACGCTATAGGGGGTAAACACTTTAGGGCTCTAAGAAGGCCTAATAAAGGCAGAAAATATAATGGCAACACTTTTAAGAATAGGAATAATAGGACTAAAAGACTGGCTCTACTAGGTGGGTGTTCTAGTAGGTAGCCTAAGATGCAAATATGGCTAGCTAAGATAGACACCAAAATATGTAATACTGTTATGCCCCTTATACACTAACTAAGAAGTAATGCTCTTAGTAGCTGGCATAGAGAACTATAAGACACTGCTTTTAATATAAAAAGGCCTTAAGGCGGTTACCCAGTGGCTTATTAGCCAAAATGTACTAAACCAGTTCTAGGTTGCAAAGGAAATAGTAATAGAGGTTGGGGGGGGCGCGCGATGGGCGCCCCCTAATAACTCTATAGTAGTAGAGTAAAGTTTACAATACTAGCGCGTCCGTAGGCTTATTACGGTAGCAGTGGTTCCCAAGGAGGTCAAAAAGTAAGGCAGTAGGAGCACCATAGGTGACTTATAGGCGCCTTGCAGGCGAGTCCCAAAAGGCGGGGAGATGGATTATAGAGTTTTCTTAAATAGAGTTTTCTCCCTATATGTATATAAGAAGTAGTCCATATGGGCCTAATAGGGATCCGAATCGGACGTTAAGCAATAAATTATTATTATAAATTATTCTTAAAGGATAAACATGGCTATAATATGGCCTTTATAGTAGTTAACCAACTAAGTAAGTAAGCTATTTCCCTTCCTTACTTTAAGATTATAACTATAAAGGATATAGCCCGTATATATATTAACAACATTTACCAGATCTATAGTGCTCTTAAGTTAATTGTCTCTAACTATAGACCCTACTTTATATTAGACTTCTAGGACTGTTATAGAGTGAGTATAAGTGACGATAATATGTAGCAAAGTAGATATTATTAAGCTACGTATATAAACTATATGATAATGTTAAGACGTTGCGTAAGGAAAGAAAGTAAGGAAATGGGAAGAAAAGGGTACATATTGTTAACTTGGTTGCTTGGTTAATATATATATGGGGCAGAATGGGCTTCGGGTCGTGGTCCTAGTAGAACTTAGCAGAATTTGGCGGAATATAGTGGAGGATGGCAGATTGCCGTAGATTGCTGTCATGTAATAGTAAATTGCCTTAGATTACTATTACGTGATGGCAAATTGCCTTAGATTGCCATCACGTGCCTTAATTAACTGAGTTATTAATATGGAGGTCAAGATGGTGGAAATAGGTGGACATGTATAAGGTGTTATGGAGGTGTCCTATAATAGTACCCCCCCTTTAAACTTAAGCTTCTGCAAGATAGGGCTGTGGTAGTTCTAGGTAGAGTTTGTAAAAGTCTTCTGCGGCTTATATAAGTCCTATAGAGTTAATAGGTTCCTATATGGGCTTATAAAAGCCTCTCCATTTTATAAGGTACATATATTAGTGTTTTCGTTTGTCATACTTAATGTTGTTAATTCTTTTAATGAGGTACTTATCCTTACTATCTACTTTAACTAGTGGGAGAGGGCCCTAGATCTATCTAGGCAGGGCGTCTAATGTAGGGGCAGTAGGGTAGAGGATTAATATATAGAATATAGGGTGGATTTTAACCGTATTAGGGAGCTTTAGTTAGTAGGCGTAAGGAGAGACAACTCTCTTAACCTTATAAGGGCCGGCGTTCTTCTAATTAAGTTTCTTAGTAGGTTGTTTTATGTTTAGATTTCTTATATCTAGCCAGATAAAGTTGCCGATTTAGTAGGCTAGTGCTAGGGTTTGGTTTTTATTTGCTGCGGCTTTATAGACAGATTAGGCCTATATTATTTTGTTAGTAAGGAACTCTTATAGTTCTTCCATCTTCTTTATAAATTTATTTGCTTCTGTAACCTATAAGGCATAATAAGTAGGGTAAGGGACATCACTAAAGAGTTTAAAACCTATTCGCGGGTGCTAGCTATAGTTGGCCAAGAATAGGGAGACCTTTGTGGTTTCTAAGATAGAGTTATTTGCGGTAAACTTAGCAAATATAAGCCAGTCTATCCAGTCGTTCTGTAAATATAATATGTATATCCAAATATACTGTTCCATTATAGCATTTATATATTTTGTTTAACCATCCGTTTCTAGGTGGTATACTATAAATAACAGTGCTTTAATGTGGAGTTGGGTAGTTAGTTCTTTCCAGAAAACAGAGATAAACTGTCTACCTTTATTAGAGATAATTGTTTTAGGAAGTCTGTGGAGTTTCTATATATAATCCAGGAACAATTAGGCAATGGTAGGTGCTAATATATTAGGGTAGGCGATTAAGTATTTTATCTTAGATAGTTAGTCTACAACTACTATAATATTTATACACCCTTTACTTACGGAGAGCTTAACAATAAAGTTAATTGAGATGTCCTTCTATCTTCAGTCTAGAACAGGTAGTAGCTTTAGAAAGCCATTATACGTCTTATGCAAGGCTTTGGCTTATTAGTAGGTATGGTAGCTAAAGACATACCTTCTTATTATATTATACATATTTAGCTAATAGTACTCTTATTAGAGGAGCTCTAGGGTTTTTCTTTAGCCTAGGTGGCTGGCTACTGGTAGATTATATACATGTTTAAGGAGCTTAAGCTTAAGTTCATTATGGTTAGGTACAACTAGATGGTTCTAGTAGTATAAGCAGTCTCTATAAGCTTTACATTTACTTAAAGAAATCCTTTTAGAGCGTCTAATACCGTCTTAAATTAGCTTAAGCATTTCTTAGATAAACTTATTATTTAGGTATTCATTAACTATTATCTATTTAATTGATTAATTAGTTATTTTAAGGATGTGCATTATAACATCTTTAATGGGAGGGTTAAATAGCTTAGGGCGAAGTAGGGTTTAATTATGGTAGGTATGCGCTTCTTCTTATACTGGTATGTCTTATAAACGTTAGGTTAGGGCATTAGGTTTTTAACCTTAAACGCCTAGGCGGTATATAATTAAGAATTAAAAACGGGACAGATATTCTAACTAGCGGGCTTAATAATAACTTAGCTGTTTTATAGTTGTAAAATACTATAGATTCTTATAATTGCTAAGGACCTTAATTGGAAATCTGGCGCCTTTTAGTTTAGGTTGCTATTATTTAAAACATTTAATAATGGCCAATAATTCCTTATTATAGATCTTATAGTTACATTTAGCTAGACTTAGTTATTTTAAGAAGTATACTATAGGGTGCAGTACCCCTTCCTTGTTATACTAAGACAGAATGCCTCTAGTAATATAGTCGGATAAATTAGCTTCTATAACACTTTTTTGGTTTAGGTTAAAGTGTTAGAGTATAGGTGCGGTAGTAAACATAACTTTTAAATAGGTAAAGGCCTTTTTATATTCCTTATTAAAGATAAAGGCTTTATTCTTTTAGGTTAGAGCTATAAGGGGTAAAACTAGAGCGGAGAAGTTATTAATAAACTATTGGTAGAAGTTAGCAAATCCTATAAAGGCTCTTACGTCCTTAATGTTCTTAGGTTCTTACCAGTTTATAATTACTTTAATCTTCTTTAGGTCTATTTATATACCGTCTATAAAAATAACAAGTCTAAGATATAGGACTTCCGTTTTATGGAATTTGCATTTATCTATATCTAACTATAGGCCAGCTCTACGCAAGGCTTCTAAAATAAGGTTAATGTATTTCTTGTGTTTAGTTAGGTTATTACTATATACTAGGATATTATTAATATAAGCAGTACAGAAAACATCCAGGTAAGGTTATAGGGTCTTATTTATAAAGTATTAGAATAAACTTGGGGCATTTGTAAGGCTAAATAGGGTTACTAAGTATTTAAATAGTCTGTATCTAGTACGGAATACAGTAAGCTATTTATCTCCTTTTACGATATAGAGGCGGTTAAATGCGTAGATAAGGTCGAGTTTTATATAGTAGCAAGCCTTACTTAATTGATTTAGTGTCTCTTAAATTAACAGGAGCGGGTACTAATTCTTAATAGTAATAGCATTAAGAGCTTAGTAGTCTATATAGAAGCGCAAACCGCTGCTAGGTTTCTTAATAAAGATTACAGGTACAGCTATAGGCAAAGAGCTTGCTCTAATAAATCCTTTACTTAGGTGCTCGTCTAAGTACTTTTATAGTACTTTAAGTTTGTTCTGGGACATTCCGTATAGGGGTCCAAATCCTAGCTGTTTTCCTTCTTTAAGTACGATCTTATAGTCATATGGTTAGTATTCTGCTAACTTATCGGCTTCCGTTTATAAGAATACCTCCAGGTACTTATAGTGGCATACTAGTACTTTTATAGCAGGGTTAGTATACTTCTTTGGTGCTAAGGCCTTCTTAATATTGGCCATTGTAATAGTAAAGATTGTATATTCTGGTTTCCTGGCAAGTTGTACTAATAGGGTAGCTCTAATTATATAGATATCTAAGGTATTAAGTGAGCTTAGATTATCCTTAGTTTCTTATACGGTTTCTTATTTAGGTTTAGGTTTAGTATTAAGTATAGAGTTAGTATCAGATTTAGGTTTGGGCTCTTTAAGTATCCTTTTTATAGTAGAATACCAGTTCTTCTAGTACCTTTATATATTAAGCTTGGACTTCTACTTAGTTTGGGGCGGTATAGCAGTTAGGATCAGTTTATGTAGTTTAGTATAGTTTTTAGGTTCTTAGTGGACGTTAGTGGAATTCTTATATTAATGGAATAAAGGAACACCAAAAGCGAGATCCGACCCATACTGTCCTATAGGGGTTCCTTTCCGTCTTATCTTATCCGTACGGTTAAGCTGAGAATGAGGATCTCGTCTGTTACTAATACAGCGGCGTTACGTCGTGGCTAGAGGGCGCTTTTAAATGCGTCGTCCTTAACGCCGTTAGAACAGCAGAGTTTTCGCGGGTCTTGGCGCTCGTTAATAACATAAGGCAACTTATTAAGAACAGAGGAATGGTCTTAAAAACTACCTAATGTCTCTCTACCTAGGCGCCGACCTAGGGCCACAAGCCAGTGCTTGCATTTGCTGGTGGAAGCGATAGGAATCTAAGGAGACGACAGGGCACCTCTGTACTTGTTCCGCTTTAAGACTATACCTATAGCAAGGGCATAGGAAGAATCTTAACACCGTTAACTATATTTAGTGACATTAATCCTCCCTTTCTATGTAGCGGCGTTAACCTTTCTCTAGGCGGCGATGTTAATCTAAAACGGACTAAAAAAGAGCTAGGGGCACCCTTCTCTAGGTGGCAACGTTAATCCAAAATAGACTAAGAAAGAGCTAGGACGAACCTGTATAGGCAGGCTAAAACAGACTTAGATGTAGGTGTTGGTTAAAATAGGAGGATAATAAGTTTAGTTAGTAGGCGGCTAAGGGACGGTAGCTGCGCGGCGTTAAGTTATTATGGGCCCACGCCTATAAGACACGGTCGGCCTATTGTCGTGAGAGCGTTATAGGTAACGCAAAGCAGCCAACGGCTGTGGGGCATGGTATACAATAGCAGCGACGGACAACTCTAGGAACCTTACCCCTTTACTAGGCTCTAACTCCTAGTGGACCTGTCTTGGAGGAAGGATTAATACCTTATTAACGACACTATCTATATAGCCCGAAAGGACGGATGCGCGTGTTAGTCTATTTAGGCAGGGGTAGGCTATAAGGATAGGCTTATGGAGCAAATCAGGTACACATGGGTAGGAGCTAGCTTTGTCTACCAGCTGCTGTGTTAACCGTGGCAAGGAACTAGGCAAGCAGTTCAGGCAAACTTGCTGTGTATAGTAGTTTTACAATGCATATGTATTCTAGCCGTTGAAATCGGACTCTGCACCTATACGTGGTGACGGCTATAAACCTGGGTCTTTGAAGTTTAGATCTAGAGCCAACGCAGAGACGTCGCACAGCATGCGGACAGGACCTGGTGGTAGTTATGGGCGTTAAGGGCGATAGTGAAATTTTTTTCGGATGGTGAGATCTTAAAAACCACTACTGTTGGCCCTCTACAGTATGACGACTACTACTATTCTCCTATCTAGGGCACCTATACAATCCAACGTGGATAATGGCATTTAATAGCATCCCCCGACCCCTAATAGAAAGCATTAATAACCTTATATTAACAAATAAACGAATGGTTGTGAACGAGTAGACGAATAAGCAAATATACGGCCCCTTTTAACCCCTAGGGCGATCGCCCGCGGAGCATGCGGTCACTCGCCGTTAACTGCTAAGTACTATCTAGCAGCCTAGATTGTGACCCACGGTTTTCCCTGTCTCCTTTTAACGGAGTGGTGACCCTTAGAAAGGGCCTAGCTGGGGCCTAGGTATAAAAGATACCTAAATACACAATATCCCGCTTGCTTGTTAGTATTACAGTGGATAGAACGGATAAATCCCCCTTACGTCTTCTATGGCTCTAGGGGGGGGGAGGCATAGCGTATATGGTAATGGTTAGATAAGAGATAGTATATAGGGGATGGCCAAGATATAGGAGACAATAATAATAACACAATAATTAATTAGCAAGGCTTAGCTGGGACGTAGTAAACCCTAGCTTGGATAAGCTAGAGAAGGAAGCAGTGGTTCCTAGGGAGTTTAAACATCTAAGGAGGACAGGACGTAGCCGTAGGCCCATAGGGCCGCTGCTATAGATAGATATGGCAAGCTAGGGTTTTTTATCCTACTAAGGTGGCTTATAGGGTTTTTCCTCCCCTAACCCAACTGTAGGGGTTTCTTTATGTAAACTATAAGTTTTCCCCCTATGACGGAGTAGTCTGCGTGGGCTAGTAGGATCCGTATCAGACGTTAATCAAAGAGTTATTATTATATTAATGGAATCTAGTGGAATTTTTGGGTTAGTAGAATTAGGTGGACTTTTTAGGTATAGGGTAGATATTAGTGGAAAATTTAGACTGGTGGATCCTGGTGGATTTTTTAGATTTTAGTTTGGAGTCTAAGTAGTAAGTTATAAGGCACTTCTGCTTGCAACAGGAGGCGGTAAATAAAAGCTTAAGGTTGTCCTAATTAATGGTTACCTTACATAGCTTTATTTAGGGTTGTTTAAGGATTACTAAGTAACCTAGGGTAGTTATAAAGAGCTTAACTAATTCTTTATAGTTTAGGTATTGGAGTCTTAGGGCCGCTATATAAGTAATATAGCCTAAGATAGTGCGTTTGCTATTAAATCTAAATATATTAATATGCCGGTTAAGGGGTATTAGGGTAAACCTATTATCTTATATAAAGATCTTATTAATAAATCTTATGCCGCTAGCTCCTATGTTAATTAGGACTTAAGTATTAGCCTATTAACCTTTCTGCTGAAGACGGTAGTTAATAGTTATACTATAATTCTAAGAGTTAGGGTTTGCAATATCTAATGCATTTAATGAGATCCTATAATATAGCTGTCCTAAAGAGTAACTTAACTCTAGGATATACCTTTTAGTGGTAAGTGAGAAGGGGTTCCTATAGAATATTAGTTGTAACTTTATCCTTATAAGTGGTGCTTACTAAATATAGGGCTGGAACTAGGTAAAGATTAGGGGCAGTAATTAGAGGATTAATGCAGTAAACGGTTGTTAGTGTTAGCCGTTTATATATTATGTTAGGGCATAAGGATGGAGCAGTATTTTAAGATATAGTCCTTGCTTCTGCATTTAAAGCAAAGGCCTAGCTTAATATGTTGTTCTTATTTAGGGGACCCTAGTAGAGCATATCCTAGGGTCCCTGTGTTAATATCTATAGCATTAAGGTGCTTAGGCTAAGATAATAACTTAGTAGATATTTGTGGAGTTGTTATATTATATTAGGGAGTGGGCCTAGGTGTTAGGCGTAGTATATTATTATACCGTTTATTAATAATGTTTATATAGGCGTTAAGGGCTCCTAGTAGGTCTATACCTATTAGGGAGATTTTTAGTTTAGGGCTTAGGGATTTAATAAGGCTATTAACTAGTGCGGAGTTATTCCAGCCTGTTTCCTTTGTGTAATAATTGAATTTGGAGAAATATACTAGAAAGCTTTTCTTTTCTTAAGTTATATAATTTATCTTCCTTTTAGCGGTAGCTTGGCAGTTTAGGTTACCGTATATAGCTTTAAGAAGTATAACTAGGCTCTATAATAAGTTTGGCTGGAGAGGTTTAATAAGGTTAGCTGCGTCTCCTCCTAGTTAACTTAGGGCGTAGTAGAGTTGGTTAGCTTTAGTTGGGTAACAGTTAGTATTACCGGTTAGCTTATTCTTAAGTCGGCTTAAGAATAATTAAAGCTCTTATTGTTTACTAGTGAATACTAGGGGGTCTAGTAGTTTTTTAGATTATTATAGTGCAGTAGATGGATTTATAGGATAAAAATCTATAGCTGGCTTAAGGTTTATACCCAATAAGCCAGGTCCAGATTCGGTTATTTTTATCTCGTTTATAGGTGGCATATTAGCAGCCTCTTGGGCTAGTACTTGGTCTTAGGGCCCTAATATAAGTGCCTTAAGGGTGCGGACTTCTTCTTAAAGTGCTTCTATTAATTCCTAGTGCCGTGCTTCTTATTTGGCTTATTATTTAGCTATAGCGGCCTGGTTTTATATAAGGGCGTCTATAAAAGACTTCTATAAATTTGCCAATTATTCTTAGAGTACGGATATAATATTAGCAGCTGTTATAGGGGCTTTAAGGTTATTCTATATTTTAGATAGGGTAAGGCAGGGCAGAGTATAGGCTTTTAACGCAATATAGTATTATAGAGTAAGTATAAGTGACGATAATATATAGCAAAGTAGATATTATTAAGCTATGTATATAAACTGTGTAATAATATTAAAACGTTATATAAGGAAAGAAAGTAAGGAAACGGGAAGAAAAGGGTATATATTATTAACTTGGTTGCTTAGTTAACACATATATAGGGCAGAATAGGCTTTAGGTTATAGTCCTAGCGGAACTTAGCAGAATTTAGCGGAATATAGTAGAGGACAGTAGATTGCTATAGATTGCCGTTATATAATGGCAAATTGCCTCAGATTGCCGTCACGTGATGGCAAATTGCCTTAGATTGCCATTACGTGCCTTGATTAACTGAGTCGTTAACATAGAGGTCGAGACGGTGGAAATAGGTGGACATGTGTAAGGTGTTACGGAGGTGTCCTATAACAAGGACGAATTCTACTGCATCCTTAGAATTAAGATTAAGCTTTCTACTATATTCTACCCTTAAACTAATAGTTAAACTAAGATTATAAACCAGTACCTTAACCAGCAACTTCGTCCTTTTATTAACTACTATTAGGATAACTGGTTAGAACTACTGCCTATAATAGACTATACACAGCTTATACTCCCCTATAATAGTATAGGAATATTATTATTTAAGTTACTTTATAGATACAAGCCATAAATATCCTTTAATTGGGATAGACCTATAGGACCTATAATGGCCTGCGAACGCCTTAGCTATAAAGAGGCCTAGATATTCGCTAAGAGGATATATAGAGCATAGGAGACTGCCTAAATAGTTATAAAAAGGGCATAAGAGAAGAAAAAGGCTAATGTAAACTAATATTGCCGTAAGGTAGACTTCTAAGTAGGAGATAAGGTATAGGTGTTAATAAAAACCTAGAAGACCTAGAGGCCAAGCTATAAACTAGACCACTAAATAGCTGGCCTATATAAAATCCTTAAAAAGAAAGGGCACTCTTTTAGGGCTAAGCTACTAGAGTTAACAAAGATCTACCCTATTTTCTCTCTAGACTAACTATAGAAGGCTATAGACAACCTATTGCCTAAATAGTATAACGACTACCTACCGCTAATTTAGATTATAGAGGACGAGTAATAGAAAGTTAAAGAAATCTTAGCAGTTAAGAGGGACTATAGTACCCTAAAATACTATATAAGCTAGGTAGGTTATAATAAAGATCTAAAATAATACCCTGCGTCTAATTTTAAGTACTCCTCCTATAAGCTATAAGACTTCTACCTAGCCTACCTAAACCTCCCTAGACCACTATGTAAACTAAATAGCTAGATTAAATGCTGGGAAGAAGGGGTAGATAACTATAATAATTTAGATAATAATAAAGAACTGGGATAAAGCCTAAGGGCAGGCTTTTTTGGGAAAAGGGGGGGGGGGGTGATATAATGGTGCTGGAGCGCGTTACCTGCTACTTTACTGTTTCCTAGGCAATTTGCTAAAATCTGCCATATTCTGCTAAATTGCTATTAACTCGCTTACTACTAGCGCCTTACCGACCCCTTTATATCTTGCCAGTCTCTACTAGTTTTCTTCTTCTCCTTAGCTTAGTATTCTTGTATAGTAGCAATCTATAAGCTTTGGTTTAGAAGCATTTATATAAGCCCGTTACATAGCTTAGCTAACTATATAACATAGTTTATTAAACGTGCTAGTAAAATAATTCCTCTTAATAATTATACAGGATAGAATAGCTGGTTTCTTATATTATATATGGTTCTAGAGGATAAGGTAAAGGCTAGGCTTTAACTCTACGTGGAGGACTATAAGGATAACTTAAGGGATAATATCTTCTCAAGGAGCAAATGGATATATCTTTGTATAATTTGTAATTTCCTTTAGTCTTTCTACAAAGCAACTCTAAGGAGATTATACGATACTAGAGAGGGTTCTAAAATTAGTTAATATTCTTAATATAAATGCAATTATAATTTGGAGCCGTGGATCTCTAAATATAACTTTAAGTAACCTATATTATTTATACAAGGCAGAGAGCTAATTAATACTAGTTCTGCGAGGCTTATATAGTGACTCTACGTTATCTAGTAGGCCCTTACCCTTTTGCTAAGTGTTAGAGTCTCCTAGGGTTCTGTGGTGGGTGCTATAGAAATTACAAGTGGCGGGATTATAGGGCTTAATATTCGGCGTATGATAAAAATTCTTAACCTATGGCCGCGGCAGTAGAAGTACTAGAGGGTGAGAATTGGGTTATAGAACTAGAGGATAAGGAATAGATAAAAGTTACTAAATTTAAACTGCTGGGTCACCTCTCTTTTTTACTATTTTAATTTTATTTTATAGTATTTTATGTAAAAAGAAGCATGAATAAAAAGGTAGAGAGGAGATACCTAATTAGTAGGAAAGCTAAAGATATTTACTAAGGCTCTGCACGAAGCTCTGCACGAAGCTCTGCATGCGGAGGCTCTGCGCGAAGCTCTGCATAAAGCTTTTATATAGAGCCTCCGTAGTAGAGTTGTTGTACGCAGAACCGTCGTACGCAGAGCTTCGTGTAGAGCTTCTGCAGAGCTTCGTGCAGAGATTCGTGCAGAGCTTTGTGTAGAGCTTTGTGTAGAGCTTCGTGTAGAGCTTTATGCAGAGCCTCCGCAGAGCTTTGCGCAGAGCCTTTATACGCAGAGCTTGGTGCAGAGCCTCTGTATGTTGGAATTACAAGGTTATAAGGTCACAGCGGAGGTGTCTTGAGGGTCTATTTAATGATAGAGATGACGCAGACGATAAATATTGATTGATTCGTGATGCAGTAGATGCGGTTGATGTCTATCTAGATTGACATACAGAGCTCGTTATCTCAGTAAGCGACTCAGACAGCAAGGGCAAACTAAAGGCGCACTCACTAATACTAAAGTATCACTAGTCTCCGCCTAAATAAACGCCACTTTTTTTTAACCAATCAGATATCTACCGACCTTA
>Ga0307507_10007303_pt1 | contig 16172 bp, 5 predicted proteins | sample 7_EM_MG_FD_207223 | JGI IMG/M metagenome (GOLD analysis project Ga0307507, IMG submission 207223) | Populus trichocarpa ectomycorrhiza microbial communities from riparian zone in the Pacific Northwest, United States - 7_EM | ecosystem: Host-associated > Plants > Roots > Unclassified | place... | reverse complement strand
ATTCGGCAAGCCTCTCACCTAGCTAGCCTACTTACTCCCCTTTCTTTCTCTTCCTCCTCTCGCAGGAGCTCCTCCGCATAGTGGAACTGCGGTAGGACCCGCAGTTGTAGGAACCATCTTGCGAGCCATTTCGCTCCCTTGGCCGTACTAGCTAGTTTTTTAACTTCCGGGCGGCCTACCGCTAGCCCTTACCTCTGCTCTGCGAACCAGGGGTAGTAGGCTATAATATATGACGCCGTCTCTTTAGCTTGGCCGCACTGGCACATAGGGGAGGGAAAGTCTAGTACCCTAGCCTTATTTAGGAAGGCCGCTAGCCCTATCTATCCCGTCTATATCTACGTTAAAACTAAGCTTTCTACTTTCTTAAGCTCCTTATATATCTTTAGCAGTTCTTCTAACGGTGGCCCTACCCCTATAAGTCCCCATTTCGGCTAATTAGCTCCCTATTTTCTCTTCCAGCTTACTAGAAGCAGCATCTCTATCCTTTATTTTTACTGCCTCCACTCCTCTGCCCACTGGGTCCGTTTCTCTCCCTCTATATATATATTTCCGTTTTAGTTTTAACCCCGTCTTTATCTTTATCTTTAGGCTAGTTTCCCCCATATCTATACGCAAGCCTCTATAACTAACTTTTCTTTATGCCTAAACCTAAAGTTTACGAGTCTTTTATTTAGGTAGAGATCTAGCGGGGGTATAGAGGTTTCAGTTTCGAGAACTAAGGTGGGAGTTGCCTTATATACCCCTGCTATTACTCTTAGGCACTTATTTTAAATCTTAGCTAGCTTTACAGCTAGGCCCATAGGTTTAGTACTTTTAGGACCTTTAATTAGGGTAGGCATATGCCAGATTGCTGCTCCATAGGTAATAGCGGGCCGGATTACGGCATTGTAGATCTGCCTTGCCCATACAAAGGTAGCTCCCTATATTAAGGCTGTTGTCCGCAGTAGGGCATTTATATACATTTTCATCTTCTTTTGTATCTCCTTTACATATGCCCCCTAGTTTAGCCATAGGTCAAGCCAGACACCTAAAATGCGCATTAAGGCCTTAGGCTTAGTCTCTACCCCCAATAGGGGGAGAGGGGCCTGTATATTAAACTGCTTTAGGTTCCGGGATAGATGCATAAGCTTATACTTCTCTAGGGCGAAGCTAGCGCCATAGCGGCACGCCCAGTTAAGGCAGTGGTTGTGGCCATGCATTAGGATCTAGCAGTTTTCCTCCATAGACGGACTATACGCAAGTAAGTTAGTGTTATTTACAAATGCACTGGCGCTTAGTCTCTCCTATAGGTTATTATAGAGGTCTAGTAGCTCTGCTATATAGAAGAGGGACAGGATAAGTAAGAGGGGAGACCCCTGCGGGATACCTGCGGATATTAGGAACTCCTCCATTTCCTAATCTAAGAGTACTAGCGTTGTAGATCTGTCCGTTATAAAGGTTTCTACCTAGGCAGCTAGCTCCTCTGGGATCCCCTTTGCCCGTAGTATATGCTATAGGCGCTTTTGTACTACCCTATTAAAGGCTCCAGTAATATTAAGGGAGAGTAGTGACGCCATATTGCCTTTTGTCTGCCAAACTGTCTATACTTAGTTAACTAAGAGGTCTAGGGCTGTCTCTGTTAATTACTTCTCCTAGGCTCCCATCTGGTAGGCTAGTAGCATATTATACTCTTCCACTATACAATATATCTGTTCTGCCGTAACTGCTTCTATAACTTTACCTACTATACTTAGTAGGGCTATAGGTCTCTAGGCATTTAGTAACAAGTAGTTATCTTTTCCTTGCTTCCTAATGGCAACCGTACGGGCTTAGCGGAATTTTTTTAGCCAGTACGCCTTCTCCCAATAGGCCTTTGTTAGGGCCGCCATTACTTTAGCAAACGGCTGTCCTAACGCCTTAAGGAAGGCGTTTAGGATACTATTAGCCCCAGGGGCGCTATATAGGAGGCGGTCTCTTATTACCCTCTATATATTATCCTTATTAATATACGGGAGCTGTTCTACAGGTAGGGGGTACTAGTACCCCTCTATATCGCTTATATTGGCTTCGGGTTCTTAGGGGAAAAACCTTTCCTAGAGTAAGTTAGCCTTCCCTTATATTATATCTGCTACCTAAATTATTTCTTTATTTCTTACTTTCTGTAGCAATAGGATTACGGGCAGTTTAAGCGGTAGGTAGCTGCGCTCTCTTACCTAACGGACTAGCTTTTAGATGCCATTCGGCTTAGTTATAGCCTTATAGACGCTTTATTAAAACTACGCTGTTTTCACTCTCTGGATTATATTCTTCTTACATAGGTTAATTATCTATAGCTCTTCCATTAAGACCCCCTACCGCCTTACTACCCTAGCTGCCTATACCTCCTCCTCTACGTCCTACGTCTACTAGGGGCAGGAGTAGCCTACTATGTCCTTAGCTGCTGGTACTGTTCTCTTAATTAGGCCCTCTAGGAACTCTAGAAGGTTAGTTATATAGTCTTCAATTTTCTTAGCCGTAGTAAGGGCGCCTAGTTACGGGAGGTGCTCTATACCTACTACAACCCTATCTCAATCTATCTTTTTCCAGTTACGGCGCTGCTGCCGTTGCTGCTAGCTTTGCGGAGGCGACTCTAGGGCAAGAAGTGTTATAATTAGATAGTAGTCTAAGCCGCTTTTAAGCCGGTTATCTTTTTTACAGCTTACAAGGTGCCGTGCCATATTTACTAATCTAAATACTAGGTTAATTATACTTACAGCCCCTCTGGCCTCCTATATTTCTACCCCTAGTAGGGTAAGAAGCTATAGGTATACTTCGCGGGTAACGCGGATAAGGTTGTCCGCCATATTATATTACTTAAGGCACTGCGGTCTACCCTAGATAGGGTAGTGCAGGTTAAAGTCTCCTACAACTATATACTCTCCTGGCTCGTTAAGTAGCTATAGAAGGTAGTAGATAGGCAACTCCTAATTTACTGTTCTAAGTCCTCCCAGGCCGGCCAAGTAGACGTTATAGATGTGCACTACATAGTTTCCAGTTTATAGTGTAAGGGAGGCTATATCTAGGCAAGGGTACTAGACCAACTACTTTAATATTAGGATTCGCCTACTTACTAAAAAGCACGCGCGGCTTCTAAAGCACCTTAGGTAGGCTGGCCAGTAACCGCAGCTACTTAGGCAGTATATTATATTTACTTATTAGTTCTGCCACAGTTCTTATATCGCTAGAATTTCATACCCCTGCCGCGTTACTTCCGTAATAAATGGCATTATTACCTTATCTTTGCTTTTCTGCACGTTATACTATACAACTTAGAGTGTATTTATAGTTCTTTATTATTCTGTATAAGGTATACTGCAATGTCCTAATTGTTCTGGGCGGCCCACGGCCTATTTAGCGGTCTGCCTATTAGATTTCTTAAACCCCTTACAGAGACGCTGCGGCCGCGCTTCCTAGTAACTACACCAATAGGCCTAACCTGCCCTACCTAGATTCCTTCTATACATAACTACTCCTCTAGTCCCTACATACTTGGGATTAAAACCAACCTATAGGAGCTTATTAGGGCGCTGCTCTATATAGTGCTGCTAAGTGTACTACTAGGGGTACCGCTAGCGCGGTTAAGTGGCGGGTAGGAGGATATACTGCTCGCAGAGCTTACGTACCATTTTGGTCTTATTATATACGCTAGGCAGGCCCTGTCTGCCTACTCGCTCCATACTTTACATCTACTCAACTAAGCTAGGTGGCTTAGGTTACAGTTTACACATTAGTATTTTATAGGGTCGTTACAGAAGCCGTAAGATTTATTATTGTGTTCTAGCACCGCGCAAAGTCCGCATTTCTTTTAGCTGCTGCAGAATTGGGCTGTATGGCCATACTTTTAATAGTTATAGCACTGAGTAACCCGGCAGTCCCTATAATAAAGTTCGTAATCCTTTAGCTCACTCTAAAAAAGGAGCCCTTTGTCTATAAGCGTGTTCACTTATTTAGGGGTCGCTACGTTAATAATAAGGTATATAGTTGTTTTCCCTAGCTATAAGGGCTTCTTCAGCCACTATATATGGAGGATTTTAATTTTGTTGCTAAGATATCTGTTTTGCCCTAGTATCTGGCGGATTACTTTGTCCTATTTACTGTAGTCTACTAATATAATTCTTATCCTATGGACCATAACAGGGAACTTCTTATAGTTTACTTCTGCCGTTAGACTAATAGTAAAGAGCCATCTATTATCCCACTCTAGTTGTTCCTTTATCTAAGCAGTATCCACTGTTATTATAATATCTCCGCTTGGCAGCTTCCTCCCTACTAATACCTTACCTGTAATCTCTAGGCTCCTACTCTTATTAATCTCTTCTATAATCTGGCTAATTAGGCGGTCGCGGTCCTATAGGGACACGCCTAGGTTTCATATAACGAGTTCGCGGGTTAGATGCGTAGGGACTTTATAGACCGGCTATGGGCCTATCTAGGGAGGGAGGCCTGCCTATAAAGCTGCGGCATAGGTTATTAGCACCAGAGGCTTTACTAGCTGGTTTTATTTTTTAATTAAGTCCGCAACGGCTTCCGTAAGCTTTTAAATATAATTATTATTGGCTGTAACTCGTAGAGGCAAGCAGAGCTTGCTGGCCTCTGCCTTAAGCTCCTCCTAAAGCTCAAGTTCTTTGCCATTTAGAAGGAGTAGGTTATCTAGTTTTTGAATCAGCTTCGCCACCTTTTGTTGCGGTGGCTCTGTGGGTACGGGCTGCGGTGCTGGTGCCTCGCGTGCTGCTGCACCCTGCGATGCCTGCGACCTCGCAGCAGACCCCTGTGGGCTCATTGCGGGTAGTACGCAGCTTCGAAGGTGTATTCGGACGTGTAGACGCGTAAAAATGACGTGTTCTGAGCGTGTTTGTGACTTTTAACTTTTGGGCGATGTGTCGAGTATTATAAGTTTGTTTATTATGAGTAAATCTATTAATTAGCTTTTAATCTAGATAATTTGTCTAGGATACTTCAGACCCTAAACGCCTCTAGATAGTTACCCTTAATACACTCCTAGTAGACATTAAGGCTGGCGAAATAGTTTATTCGCTATAGCCAGAAGATTTCCTCTTTACCCTAGTTGTGAACACAATAGAGGACCTATTGTTACTGGCAGCGAGTACCTATATAGACCCTCTAGACGTAGAGATACCGGTTATAAATATAATAGAGGACCTATTATTACTGGCAGTAAGTACCTATGGAGACCCTCTAGTACTGGCGCAGATTACCTTAACTTAGGGGGAAGGTGATTAAAACCCTAAAACTATTAAGTATACTGCAGTAGAGCTATATGCACTTTTAGTATAAGTATACCTACAAAATGTATATTAGCCGCACCCTTCTCTTTACTGGCTTCTAGAAGCACACTATTACGCAATAGTTGCCTTAACCTCCGTGGACCCTGGCCTACTAGATATATATAAAGAGGAGATTAATATCTTCTTTAATAAGCTAGTAAGTATACTACCTTAGAACTCTAAGTACGACTATATAATTAACTTAAAAGAAGGCAAGACACTACTATAGATACCTATCTATAACCTCTTATAGAAAGAGTTGCAGATCTTATAGGAGTACCTAGAGAGTGCTCTTAAGAAGGGCTAGATTAGGCCTAGTAAGTTGCCTACTAAAGCGCCTATCCTCTTTATACTAAAAGCAGAAGGTATAATGCGGCTATATATTGACTATAGACGCCTAAATAAGATTATAATTAAAAACTAGTACCCCCTACCGCTAGTCGGCGAACTCTTTAATAGGCTTAGCTATATAAAGATATTTATAAAGCTAGATCTTTGTAATGCGTACTATAGGATTTACATTAAAAAGGGAGATAAATAGAAGACCGCATTTAAGATACGCTATAGTTACTTTAAGTACCTAGTAATGCCCTTTAGTCTTACTAACGCCCCTATAACTTTCTAGAGCTATATTTAAAAGGCTCTAAGGACCCTAGTGGATACCATCTATGTGGTTTACCTAGATAATATTCTTATCTACTTAAATAATAAGGATAAGCATGTTAAGTATATTAAGTAGGTACTGCAACAGCTCCGCGCTTGGGGCCTATATATTAAACTGTTAAAATGCATCTTTTATACTAAGAATATTGAGTTTCTAGGCTTTATTATTATACCTAATGGTATTGTAATAGATCCTGCCCGTGTAAAAGCTATTAAGGAATGGCCTAAGCCTAAGTCTTATAGGGATATCTAGGTCTTCCTTAGCTTCGCCAACTTCTATAGACGATTTATTTAGAACTACTTAGATACCGCATACCCCCTATATATATATCTTGCATAGGCATATCGCGACCCGATATTAGATAGGGAGAAGAAGAAGCAGAAGCGTAAGAAAAGGCCTACTAAATAGTATTAACCCTGGTCCTAGCCTAACAACGCTTAGTAGGCGTTTTGTAAGCTATGCGCTGCGTTTATATAGGCTCCTCTACTTCGCCACTTTAACCCTAATTTACCCCTAATGGTGATTACTAACGCTTCTAATTATGCCTATGGCGGTATACTTCTATAGCCTTTTAGGTAGGGAGATTAACTCTACTAGCACCTAATTACTTATTATAGTTAGAAGCTTACTAGCCTAGAAGTGTGGTATAATACGCATAATAAGGAACTACTCGCTATAGTGCAATGCTTTAAGATGTGGCGCTACTACCTTAAGCACGCCGTATATATAACGCGCGTGCTCTGCGATTATAATAATCTTAGGTACTTTATAACTATAAAGAGCTTATCTACTTGCTAGGCCTAGTACGCTAAGGAACTGGCTAAGTTCGATTTTAAGATTAAATATAAGCTAGGCAAAGTAAATCCTACTAACGCACTATCCTGGCGCCTAGATTATGCTAAAGGCTTTAAAGATAGCAGTAAGAGGATAGTCCTTAATGCTATACTACCTATATTACAGTAAAAGTTGCAGGTTATAGGCCTTGTGGGCGGCCCTAGTGCTACTACACCAAACTAGCGAGTAGTATGCGTGCAGCATGCGAGCGACCCTTGTGAATATGGCGCTGGCGGACTAGGGTGTCCTGCTATTCTCTCTAAGACCTTCTTGACTGGCCTGATGGCGTTTGACCCTAGGGAAGATCCCTTGGCCTAGGCGACGGTCCCCCGTGACAACCTAGCAAGTCACCTGCGTATTATACGTTACTTCGCTAGCACTGACTTTGCGTAGAGTCTCGTGCTATGGTAAGAGGTAGTAGTAGCTGCCTTAGCCGAAACGGTATTCACGGAATACCCCCCTAAGTTACTGGTTAATTTTATTTACGAAGTATAAGAAAGGGACGCCTTTATACACTCTATATATAATTAGTTAACCTAGGGACGGGTTTCTACCGGTAATAAGGACTACACCCTTAATAATTAAGGACTCCTAAGGTAAAATAATAAGGTCTAGGTGCTAAATTATATACTACTATAATAGGAGATCCTTAAGCGGAATTATAATAATCCTATAGGTGGCCACTATGGATTTAACTGTACCTGCGAGGTAATCGCGCGGAAGTACGCTTAGGACGGCCTTACTAAAGATCTCTGTAAATACCTAGATAATTATAATGCCTGCTAATGCTATAAATTACGCTGTTATAAACCCTATGGCAAACTATAGCCTTTTTAGGTCCCCACCTAAGCCTAATAATATTACTTACTTAACTTTATTATGGATCTCCCTAAGTCTAAGACTTCTAATAGCGTAGAGTATAACTCCGTTCTTATCCTTATAGACCGTTTTATAAAGCTAGTGCGCTACTATCTAGTGCGTAAGATAATTAATGCTATATAACTCACAGAACTCTTATTTAGAGTCTTTACGCAAATAGGGCCTCTAGATAATATTGTCTTTAATAGGGGTAGCGTGTTTATAAGCAAATACTAGAGCACTATGTGCTACTATCTACGCGTTTAACGTAAGCTTAGCACCATATTCTACCTATAGATAGATAGTTAGACGGAATATTAAAACTAGGAATAGTCTAATTAGGCCTCCCTACTTAACGAAGCAGCCTTTGCCTATAACTCTAAGGTCTATGCCATAACGAAGCGTTCCCCTATTAAGCTCGCCTATGGCTAGCTACTAAACGTCCTAAATAGAGTCCTAGACGGCGTCTAAGACGCCTAGTAAGGTAGGGAGGGGTCTAAGTTAACAAATGTTAAACTTGCAGAGACGTACCTACAGCGCCTGTGCCTCACACGTGAGGTAGTGGTAGCGTTAATAATATACGCCTAACAACTTTAGGCAAAATACTACAATCGTTACCATCTGGCTAAGCATTTCGCCGTTAGTAAATAAGTCCTACTCTCTTCTAAGAACATCCGCACGAAACGTCCCTATAAGAAGCTTAATAGTAAGTTTATAGGACCGTTCTAAATCCTAAAGCGCGTAGGGTAGTAAGTATATAAGCTAGAGCTTCTACCTGCTATAGCACGGCTCTACCCAGTCTTTTATGTCTCCTTACTAGAGCCTTATAAGTTACGCCCCGGGTTTTAACCCCTAGCAGTAGAAGAGCTTAAGGAAGGTAGCTAGGAAGTAAAAGCAATTATCGCCTACTAGGATTGTGCTAGATAACCACAGTACCTTATTAAATGGCTAAGATGGCTAAATAAGTACAACAAATAGAAATACGAGACAGAACTTAAGAATTATTAACAACTGCTAGATAAGTACCGTAAGCGGAACACCCTAGCCTTGTAGCTGAAGCGCAGGCAAAAAGCAAGCGCTACTGCTAAGATATAACCTACATAAAAGCGGAGTAGAGGACGTCCTAAGGGATTAAAGAACAAGCTAACGCTTATAGTAAGAACTGCGGTATATATATAGGGTGAAACGTAATTTATTAATATTCTATATAAGCCACACTCTAATGCAACCTGGCTATACTGGTGACTTATAGGCGAAGCTACGGCGTACGCCAATAATAAAGCTTAATTTAGAAAGCACCCTTTATAAACCTAGTCCGTTACTCTATACTAGCTTAGTAGATTATTATATTAGAGAATAGGTCTACTTAACTAGGGTCTAAGTGTAAGGGCGCGAAGAGGCTTTGGGAAAGATTTAAAGGAACAATATAAATTCTATCTAAATCTAAGGGTATATAGCTCTTGCTAGGAACAAGACATTGCGTAAAGAAGAGAAAGGAATAACAAGAGAATCTTGCAATTAAACAGTTTAGGGGTCTTGGTCGATGCGTGCGCACATGCGCACGCGGACAGACTTTAGTAGTATTTAATTAATCTAGCAGAACTTGGCAGAAGTCAATTAAGCTAGCAGAATTCGGCAGAATTCGGTTAAAGCTTTAAGTTCTATCTATTAAGTGTTTTACTAAGACATTCCTACTATAACTAGGCTAGTCCCGTTATAATACCCCCCCTTTAGCCAAAGGTCCAAAATAATACAATTTTATTATGTTGTATTTTATATTGGGTGGCGGTGTAGAGTTTTACTAGTTCTAATCATTAAACGGACTAATTAGGATTTTCCATCCCCAGGATAAAAAATCGCTATTAGTTTAGTAAAGGCGGTAAGCCAAACTAATATCTTTATAGTAGGTCTTAGCAAGGCAAATCTAACCAATTAGATAACTTTAACTGCTAGTTAAAGTTCCTTAACATCTTGCGCGTTATGTAACCGTGTTATAAGCGTTATAGTATTCTTTAAGCTCTTTTCAATTTCGAGTTTCCTACTATCGTATTTTATATATTCGTGTTAGGTGGCAGTTGTTTACCTTTATATCATATCCATCCAGCCGGAGTAGGCCGCGAAGGATAGTCCTTATGGAATTCTTTTACTAGGGAAGGCGCATTGGTTTTAACTTGCTTATAGAGCTCCCAGGTTCGTGTTTTATATCCTTCCCACTTAATAAAAAGTTTAAATCGTTTAAATCATGTTTTCTATTGCATATTATTAATTAAGTTAATAAAGTAAGAACCATTACCGTTGTTAACAATTATGGGAGGTGGCGGCGGCACTTTACAAGTTATAGGTTTGTCTTTTAAGGGTTATAGCAAGATTATATAAAACGTTAGATATATTTTTATTTTAGTTAGCAGTTTAAGCTTATAAGCATATAGGCTTAATTTCTTCTTAATTTAGTATGGGCCTGCAAACTTCCAATTAAGTTTCTTTAAGGGCCGTTAAGTCTTTAGGTTTTATGTATTTAGGTAAACTATATTACCTTTCTTAAAGTCCTATGCAGGGGCTTGTTCTTTGTTCATATGCTATTCCTATACCGTTTAAGCGTACGTTAATTCACTTTATAATAGTTCCGTTAACTGCTTTATTTAATCAATAAAGTTATACGCGTCAATTAACTAAATCCGTTTAATTATAGGTCCTATTATATTAATTTTGGGTTATAGTTTAAATCTAAGTTAGGGGTCTTATCCATAGGTCGCATAGAATAGCGTTATGCCTATTAATACGTTTATTGTATTGTTTGCAGTAAACTTAGCCAAAGGCAGCCATTTTTCCCAGTTATCTTACAGGTAGGAGCAGTACATTTATAGGTATTATTCCATAATCACATTTACAATTTTGGTTTAACCATCTATCTCTAGATAAAATGCAGTTAAGAGTCATATTTAAATACTTAATTGTTTATATAGAGCTTACCAGAAGTCTAAAACGAACTAGCTTCTATAGTCGGATATTATCAAATTAGGAAGTCCGTATAGCTTAAAGATATGCTTAATAAAACATTCGGCTACTAATATCGCATTAATTAAGTCTATAGGAATTATATATCGCATTTTTATAAGACGGTTAACAACTACCATAACATTTGTAAACCCGTTACTGTTAGGCAAGTTAACTACAAAGTCAATTAAGATATCTCGCCATCTTTGCATTGGAATTGGCAACAGTTAAAGTACTCCTTACTTCTTTACGTAAGAGGTCTTCCCACGCACATATATTCTGTAGGCTTAAACGTATTTTCGTATATAGTTATACATTATAGGCCAGTAGTATACTTGTTAAATAATTTTATAAGTCTTTACATGGCCAGGATGTCCTACTATAGGGGAATTGTATACGAATTCAAGTATCTTAAATTATAAGGGTTTAGAATTTGGAACTACCATCTTCTGTTAATAGTATAGTCAATTATTACGAATTTCGCATTTAGCAAGTATAATATCTTTATGCTATTATTTTCCTATTTAAATCGCTTTTATTATATCTGCTATCCATACATCGTTCTTATATTCGTATTCCATTAGCTTATCAATTTCTATTTCCTATTTATTAATTTCTAATTCATTTCTATTAAGTTCCATATCTAAGAATATAGGATGTAGTTTCTTAAAGCGTTTAGGGGGCAATAAAATCCATAATTAATTTATATATATATATATTATTTATTGCTTAACGTCCGATTTGGATCCCTGTTGGGCCTACGCGGACTACTCCTTATATATATATGGGGAGAAAACTCTATTTAAGAAAACCCCGTGATCCGTCTCCCTGCCTTTTAGGGCTCGCTTGCGAGTCGCCTATAAGTCACCAGTGGTGCTCTACTACCTTACTTTTTGACCTCCTTGGGAACTACTACTGCCGTAATAAGCCTACGGACGCGCTAGTATTACACACTATACTCTACTCCTGTAGAGTTATTAGGGGGCGCCTGTTACTTACCCCTTTACCTTCTATTGCTATTTCCTTTACAACCCAGAACTAGTCTAGCATATTTTAGCTAATAAGTCACCAAGTAGCCGCCTTAAGGCCTTTCTATATTAAGAGTAGTATATTATAGTTTTCTATACCAGCTGCTAAGAGCATTGCTTCTTGGCTAGTGTGTAAGGGGCATAACAGTATTACGTGTTTTGGTGTCTGTCTTAGCTAGCTATATTTGCACCTTAGGCTACCCACTAAAACACCTACCTAGTGAAGCCAATCTTTTAGTCCTATTATTCCTGTCCTTAAGAGTGTTGCTATTATATTTTCCGCCTTTGTTAGGCCCTCTTAGAGCCCTTAGGTATTTACCCCCCATAGTATTACCTATGCTATAGCTTGGGTTCCCCTTACCTAAGTCTACCTCTATACCTTTAACTCCTATTCGTCTCTCCAGCGTCGGTCCAACCAGTATTGTATTATAGTAGATAGTTTTCCAGTACTCTTTTATGCTCTACTTTGGCTCCTTTCTCTCCCTTACTGTTGTTTTTGCTGGCCTTTTACGCGTCTCCCTTTCTTCTCTATATAGGCCTGGGCCCTAGCGCTGTACTATTCTTCTTCTACTTTCTCTACCTGTTTTCCTAATATATCTTCCCTACTTTGGGGTTGTTGGTTTCTTCTCCTATAGGGCACCCTAGGGTCCCTCTATAGTTTGTTTAGGCGTGTCTTAATATACTTTATAATATTAGAGTTGCGTTCCTTTTATACCCTTTACATTACATTGGCTTTAATATATAGTTATAGGGGGGGAATATTGGCTTCCTTCTTAAGCAGTACTATGGCCGTTCGCTTATACCCGCCTGTTATACTCCTAAGGCAGGCTATTTGGACCTTTTAGAGTAGTTTAAGGAGTAATTTAGGGGGGCCTTTTTTAGTTTCTCTAGTGGCCCAAATGCTAGATCTATATGTCATGGTTAGCCGGACAACTACTATATATAGTAGGCGTGACCTCTAGAAGCATAGACCCTATATAGAATTAATAATCCTGGATATAGCGATATACTATGCTTGGCCCTTACAGGCTGCTTATGCCGTATGTACGCTTTATTAGAGCTTACTATCTACCTATACTTCTAATACCCTTAGGCCTTAAACCAGTTAACCCCTAAAGCCTTAGATATAGATTGTATACTAAAGATCTGCAGATTGGTTATATTTTCTTATAAAGTGGATTAGCTGGTATTTCTCTAGTAAGAATTAGACTCTATATCGTCTTGCCTATTTTATATAGGTGTTATAGGCTTTCTCTAGTGTCCTATAGTTCTCTACGGCTGTTGGCCCATATATAATTAGGTTTATATTATTAATAAAGCCTATCCCCTAGGTCGCCCCTTCCTTAAAGGTATTAAGTAGGTTGCTTACAAAGAAGAGGAAGAGTATAGGCGACAGAGGTAATCCTTGTGGTATTCCTGTTATAACTGTAATAGGGGGGCTCTGGTATCTACTAAAGACTAATAATATTTCTTTCTAGCCTATAAATCCTTAAATAAATTAAATAATCTATTCTGGAAAGCCCTTTGCCCTAAGGATATATAGGAGACGCTTATAGGGTATATTATTATAGGCGCCGCTAATATCTAGGCTAAGCATTAATACTATAAAGTCCTTTCGCATAGCCCATGTAGTTTTAATGGTAGTAGCGAGTAGTATAAGTGCTAATAGCGTTAAGCGATTCTTTCTTACCCCTATTTAGCTTTGTGGTAGTAGGGCGTGTTCCTCTACTATATCTACTATATGGTCCGCTATAACCTTTTCTAAGATCTTGCTTAGGGTGTTTTCTAAGGCAATAGGGCGGTAGCTTCCTAGGATTAAGTAATCTGCTTTACCTTCTTTTTATAAAATAACTGTTGTTATGGATCTTTTAAGTTATAGGTAGTAGCCTATTGCAAAGTATGCTCTAGCTACGTCTATAAGCTAAGGTGCTATAAGTGGTCTATAGGTCTTTAGGGCTTTATTTAGGATCCCATCTAGTCCTAATACTATGTTGTTTAAAAGGCGGCTAATAGTTCTAGCTATTTCTTCAGTTGTTATATCGCTGTTAACCCTTAGGCGAGTCACTGGTATTTTACTAGTAATGTCGCTAAGGTCTACTAGAGCCGGTTAAGGGAAAAATCTTTTTATAAGGATCTTTGCCTTTTTATTATTATTGCTTGTAGCCTGTGGTTCGCCTGCTCTTTATAGGGGTAGTAGGTATAGATCTTCTACTAGGCGTCCCGCCTTTTTCTTTACCCATTTCGCTATGGTCCAAAGGCCCTTATTATAGGGGAGACTTAGGTTAGTAGTGTGTTTATTTATAAACCATCTTTAGTTATTCCTTACTTCTTTTCTTAGGGTATTCTTTAGCTGGTTTCTTATGTCTTTATATTATCTCTTGTTCTTAGAATCGTGGCTGCTTATATATTTCCTTCTTACTCGTTGTTAGCCGGCTATAAGGGCCGCGCACTATGCGGACCACGCATGTCGCATATAGGGGCCTGGTTTTGAAACCAGGTAGTGCTCTTTTAGCCTACTTTTAATTACTACTTAGATCCTTTCTAGTCTTTAATTAATTTCCTTAGGGGTAGCCAATAAGCCTCGCTTGTTTAGTATTAAGTGGATTTCTTTTAGGTCTTAAAGTTGTTATTTAATTATATTAAGGAAGCTATCTACGTTAAGCTTCCTTATTGCGTATCTTTTGCCATTTAGTTATGCCTTAATGTCCAGATCTAGTTATATCTAGATAGGGATATAGTCTAAGGTAAGTACCTATTCTTCTTTAGGGGAGCACCTTTTGAGTCTCTGGTATAGGTTTTCGTCCATAATTGTAAGGTTAATTATACTTTTAGCAGTGCCCTATTGCCATATAATTGCACCTAGGGGGGTAGCTAGCTTAAGGCCCCCGTTATCTATAACTCTTAGTAGGCACTCTGCCTATTAATTAGCAGCAACATGGATGCCCCCCTACTATAGGTGGTAGAGGTTTATATCTCCTAATAGGATAAACTCCGCGTATTTAGTTTCTAGCAAGCTTATTACAGATATAATATTCTTTATCTATACTACCCCTTTGACCCTAGGGTTATAGACATTAATAATTTATACTAGTCCCCTATATGTCTAAATGGTTATAACTGCAATATCTGGGTTAACTGCCTGCTATAACTATAAGGCAAGGCTAATATTTTTGCTAATTATAAAGCATACGTATATAGCTGCTTTTGGTTTATACAGAAGCTAGAATCCTTGGGGGCAGTATATTAATTATATATAGGTATTGTAATACAGCTCTTATATAGCAAGAATATGGTGTTTCTCTAGGTCTAGACTATCTAGTAGGGGCCTTGCTAGACGGTGGTTTGTATTACCGCAGTTGTACTATATAATGGTCAAGTGGCGGACCCCTAGCGGGGGTCCTTCGCCTCTTCTTCACTCCTCGCTTCTTCTATTTCCACTTTCTCTAAAATATTCAGAACTTCTGTCTCCTATATTTGCTCCCTAGCCACTACTTATTTTATATAGAGCTTTCTATTCCTGTATCTTATGTTCCTACTAGCCTTTCTAAATCTAAGTTTGTTATTGCCTCTGGTTCTTCCCCCGTTCTTACCAGTTAGCTATATACTCCTTATAAGCTAGCTGCGTATGTTGTATTTACCGCATTAAATCTAATTCTTAATTGTCCCGGCCTTAAACTTGCTGTAGCCGTCTATAGGGGTCTTCCTACTGGGTGTCCTTTCCCTTATATCCTATATGTCCCTTATATCCCTGTTTAGTCTAGTGATATTACGCGGCGTCGCTTTTAGCCCGTTAAGGCTTGGGATAGCTGGCTTAGCCCCCTAATATTAAAGGTAGAAAACGCTAGGAAGACACCTACGTCCCCCTAGCTTATCGCCTATTATTTCTATTTATATAACCTAGCGTGCAGTTGTTCCTATAGCTATTAAACCCTTTCCTTCCGTCTCCTATATTTAATGTAGTCTTCTCTCTCCTATACCTTATATGTGCTTCGGTGACAGTTCGCGCATTTTATTTAGTCTTAATTTGTATATTGTCTTATATTATAGGGGCCTGCATAGTGGCCGCAGCACACCTGTGCTGCGTATGTGGATTGGGTGTGTCCCTATTATATATAGCAATAATATCGTTCTAGGTGTAGTCTGTGGTTATAGAGCCTTGTGTTATATATAAGGCCATTTATAATTATTCCTTTTTGGATAAGGAGTTTTTGCATTCCTAGTATATATACGCTAATAATAAGGGAGCTATGCGTTTATCTATTATTTCCCTAGTAAGTCTCTAGCGCCCCTTATATCCTCTTATTATTCTTATTATATACTTAGTTTATATTTTCCTATTAAAGCTATTAGATCTGGGTAATTATAAGTCCTAGTATAAGGCGTTCCGTTTATTTTACTATCTCCTATATAGTTGCTGTATTGTCCGCCTAGCGTCCCCTTTTTACCCTAAGGCTTATGGGAACCAATAGGACTTTAACTAGGTAATCTTCA
>Ga0307507_10007302_pt1 | contig 16173 bp, 4 predicted proteins | sample 7_EM_MG_FD_207223 | JGI IMG/M metagenome (GOLD analysis project Ga0307507, IMG submission 207223) | Populus trichocarpa ectomycorrhiza microbial communities from riparian zone in the Pacific Northwest, United States - 7_EM | ecosystem: Host-associated > Plants > Roots > Unclassified | place... | reverse complement strand
AACCTGCATTACATGCATGCAATTAAGAGAGAGAGAGAGAGAGAGAGATTGAATCAGAAAGTGGCAAGTTTCGTAAATAACTCACGGTTTTGAGCCCGATCTGTTAAGTAAGAATATGGAAACAACACCAAGGTTTCTTCTATGTGTGTTTGTTGTTGTTTTTTCTGCTATTTGTTCTTCGCTTTCTGTTTGTCTTGTGGAGCTGTGTTTGTTTCTGTTACTGGTTTCTTTTATACTCTTGTTTTTAAGGGCGTCTCGTCGGTGTTCCCTCTGTCATCGCATTACACGCCGTTACTTGCTTCACGATTTGAATTTTGAAATTGAGAACGCTGTTAATTTAGGGCTTCTAAAAGTGTAGTTTTCTTATGTTTCAGGATCTCAACTTTTATTTTTTCTATTTCCGGAATTTTACTCCCAAAATTGGATCAATCCATTAGAGTAGTGACGAGTACTTAAATATTTTACAAAATATCTCTTTGTATACACTTATATGATAAGTTTTCCAAATCATAGAAAGTGAATTTTATCACAATTAATAATAATAATAATAATAATAATAGAATGAAAAACTAATAAATCACCAACTTACAAAATGATGGTTGGTTGCATACTGAAATCTAAATGAACTTTTAGATTCATTAATCTAGTATAAATATTAAAGATAAATTAAGTTTTTATTAGTAATAAATATATATTTAAATAAATATAATAATATCACGTGTATCTAACCGATTAATTATAAGACATATCCAAATATTCAGTCTTACAATAAAATAGTATTATAATAATTTTTTTTCATTTTTAACATAGTATCAAGTAAGTGATTTTCTTGTACTGAATTCTTTAATATTTTCTGACTTACTACTCGCGATCATTAGGGTTTTTAAATTTTTATTTATTTTATTTTATTAACCTTTTTGCTTTTGTCATTTTCTTTCTACCATTTTCATACATCTCTTAATAAAAAAAAAAAAATGGTTAATCCTTTTTGTTTTTGCTATTTTTTTCTATCATCATCACACCTCTAGGAATCTCTTATACTCTTAACTCTACTACTTTGTATTCTATGCTAAGCACACCATTCTTTTGCGCAACCCTCATGTTTAGTTGCCATTGTTGAGTTTGGAGTCCCAAGCAGGCTCTCAATGATAAGTCGGGGGAAGGTGAGGATGGCATAAAATTCTATCATTATTAATTTACATTTGATCAAGTGGTTTAAACTCTAGTCCTAGAATTTACTAGCCTTGTTTTTTTTTGTCCATGAAATCGCAATTTGAAGACCATCTTTTATTATGCCTTTTAAGCCATTTTTCCTGTTAAATTTTGTTTTTCAAGTTATAAACTCGAGTAAAATTTGACTTGGATTTTTTTATGGTGTGCGGAGAGTTCAATATTATCTTGAAATCTTTTTTATTGGCTTTAATCTATTAAGATCATTTTTAAAAATAGTCATCAAGATTTCAATATTATCTTTGTTTAAAATCTCTAAATGTTTGAGAAGGTATGTTGAGAAAATAAATCAAGGCACTAGAGAAAATCAAGTTCCGCATAATGAAATCAAGATTTTTGAATAATTAAAAATTATAATTTATTTTCATAATTTATTGATCTTATTCTTATATACACTTTTCACATTTTATCGGTAATTTTTTTTTGTTTTTTATTTTGTATTAGAGTTTTAATGACTAAATAGTTATAAGTTTAAATTTTACTATTTATATCTAACTAATAAAATTAAATATTGATTTTTGATAAATTTTAAATTCAAAAAACTTTTATTTAAGAGATGTGTTAAAAAGAAAAAAAAATCATGATTCAATCATTAGCATATTTATAAAATTTTATAGTTTTATAGTTTTTTTTTTAATTTGAATACGTGTGATAAAGTGGAAAGCAAATCCACTTGCTAATCAGACCAAGCCTCTAACAATTTGCACATGGTGCTAGAATCTTCTTTTTACTTCTTTAATATTTTTAATTCTCACCGTTGATTTCGAATTAATTAGGATGATGCCAGGTCCTTTTTTGTTACCAAGAATGCTACAATACAAATGTTTCCGTTTAAAAAATAATGCCAAACAGGGCGCTCCTTTTTCTCAATAGATAATTTAGCAATGTACGTGGAATCTATCATGCCCACCATCCTCCATCTCATACACATGTCTTCAATCTTTTATTTCATGTCGGAGTTGGTGAATAAATAAATTAGTACTATATAATAACCGAATAATTTTTTATTTGTTTGTGGAAGACGACGAATTCAGTGCAATTTAACCGCTCCAGGAAATCAATCATTGGTCACGCCTATTATTTAATTTTTAGAACAAAGTTCGCAGAAGAGTACCAACCGGTCCAACCATTAAAAACCAAGGTTGATTGACAACTTTGTCGCAAAGGCAAGCTGTAACAATCCTTTAACAATTTTATTAAATTAAAAGAAATTGACAACAAAGGCCTAACTGAAAAACAAAAGGAAGGATAGTTTCTGAGCACATTCGAGGTTGCTTGGATCTTTATAAGGATACATCCGAGGTTGGTGAATTCTCTTAATTTATTTGATTTTGTGTTTTTTATTGCAAAAGCGTTTTAGAAAAAGATTAAAATTTATTTTTTATTTTAAATTAATATTTTTTAAATATTTTTAGATCATTTTGACGTGTTGATGTTAAAAATTATTTTTAAAAAATAAAAAAAATATTATTTTGATATATTTTCAAGTAAAAAACACTTTAAAAAATATCAACAACCACACTCTCAAATAGAAAGTCCTTGTAAGTTTTTCCCATAATTTTTTTATAGTTTAGAATTTTATTTAAAGTCTGCTTGGTATTATGGTAGTTGTTATTTTTTAAAATGTTATTTGTTTGAGAATGTATTAAAATAATTTAAAGTAAAAAAAATAATAATTTTTTTTTTCAAAAATATTTTTAAAATGTGAAAACAAAAGACAGATAGCTTTGTTTTTTCTCTCTTTTAAAAATAAAGAAGAAAAACAAAATTAAATTCAAAAAATTACAATACCCATTGCGAACCCTGTTGGCAGATGGCTTTGTTTTTTCTTTCTCTCTCTCGAGCAACCACCTTGATCTTTCACAGAGAATAACCCTTCTGTTTAAAATTAGAATCTTATCCTTCACGACCAAATACGAACCATGTCTCCCATGTTAATTTATTTAGAAACAACACAGCATCACTCTGTTGAGAGGCAGCTCTGTGAACGTGCTGGCTTCGCTTGAAATGGCGACGGAAACATTTCGAATGTTACATCGATGGAAGGGTCATGTCTCAGCTCTGTTCATGTAAATAGAAAATCCCTTTTTTTTCCCCAAAAAAAGTTAAAAAACTAATAAAGATACATATTTTTTACGTAATTTGGCAAAATTAGCTGGGATGTTTGGCCATGGCATTATGATTTTCAAGAAGATGTTCATGTCTTAACCAGAAAGTAATTTGTAGAAGAGAAGACGTTCCATCGAAATAATTGCCATCCTTGATTATTCCTGCTTAACCCTCTTGACAAAGCCCCAGCACCCTCTGATTAATTTAACACCCACCTCTTAAATCTCATGCCTGATTTACCTGTGTCCATTTTGTCCAAATATCATTCAATGTCCTTGGCAGGAAAGACAGGTAGGTGACGGCCTCTGGTTCTTGCTTCTATTTCTGCCTAAACCCTTTAGCTGCTAGCTAGACCTTCACAATCGCCGTCCAGGGTAACTGAAAACTCAAATTTCTACCGGCGAGCTCAAAACTCTGCTGGTTGGAAACATCACTCGCCCGTTTAGGATGATAATTTCATGTTGAGAGACAACTCGCACTCAAGATTCTGTTTAGGGATTATCCGGTCAAATAATCTCTTACCCTTAATAGAACAGTTTAATGCACATTCATGGAGATGTAAGCTTAGGTGAACAACATTAACGATGCTTAAATACATGGAAATATACCCTCCGAAGATTAAAGTTTCCTAATTCTGCATTAAATACAATTAACGATCATGATAAAAACGAACGAGTGTGCCTAAATCTATTCAAGAGCAAACTTACGGGGTCCAAATTAACTCTTGAAGTTGGTGAGACGTGTAGGGGCAATTATAGATAACTGCAAAGATTACAGGGAAGGTATCGGGGAGGAAGACAGGGTGAGCTGTGAAGAAAGAATCAAGTATGTGGGACCCCACGTACAATATTAGAAGAATGATACATCTATCTCCCTCCATCACGCCTTTAATCTTGAATTCCAAGCGAATGATTTGATCATCAGGTGGCTCCCACACATCCCAGAATGGACGTGCCAACGGCCATGATCGATGACTATCATCACCAACTCGAGAGCTCGACCTGTGTTTTAGCCCCTCAAAATTAATAAAAGCCTCCTTCAGGACCAGAAATTAATGATAACAACAAATCAAAGTCTACCTTGCACGCTTACCACATCTCACTGGTGCCAGTCTGACTCTCTGGGGATCATCCGTTGCCCAGTAGCGTCACAGAAAAGTTCGAGTGTTTTATTATGATAAGCAGTCAACGAATCCTACATCAAGATCAAGCGTGGGCCCATCCCGATCAATCGATTGGTGAAGTGTCTTGATTACCATTTAATTTCTTGATTGATCATGCTAATTTGTTGTTAGAATGCACCATGTCAATTCCTATGCCCTGGCATTATTGGTGGGTAATCTTATTGAGATTTCTTCTCATATTTATGGCTCATCTTTATCCTTCGTGTCCCTTTCTGCCAAAAAAAAATAATGAAAATGAAAATAAAATATTGGTATTTGCTATGAAATGTTAACACCTCTGCGTTGTCACCATGGCCAACAAACACAGTCACCATCCGGTCCATCCCATCATATTTTAAGTGTCACGCTTTGATGCATGAATTCTTTGAAGGACATGATTTTCTCATTTTATTTTTTTTATTCGGTATTACTAATATTTTCTATTTTTTATATAAAAAGATTGTAATAATCTTTTGGCATGGGAGACATGGATGAATTAAAAATAAATATTTTGAGTATCTTCCTTTTAGTTCTAATTTTTTGGTATTTAAAAGTTTTAACTTGTAACAAACTTTATTATCCTTTGCTTACATCTATTTCAGTTGATATTAAAGTTTTCATATTCATATTGGTTGGTTATTGTGTAATGTTAAATAATTATGGATGAAAAAAGTTACAAAACAAGACGTGATTGTGTATGAGAGAATAATGAGGTTATTCTTAGAGGGGAAAATGTTCAAAAACTAGTATGTCGTTTTCTTTTATGTTAATTATTGTTATTGAAAATCTTGGTGGTGAGATTAACGATAAGATGACCCATACAAAAATGTTTTGTTAGGGATTTATCATAGAATGATCTATACAAGATATTTTGTTAGTGATCCATGATGAAAAAAGCCATACAAATATGTTATATCAGAGATTGAAGATGGGGTGATCCATATAAAAAAAAATGTTTGTAATTATAATAGTTTTGACTAAGATCTAAACTCAAGAACAAGTTTCATCCAACACGCAAATATGTTATATCAGAGATTGAAGATGGGGTGATCTATATACAAAAGAATATTTGTAATTATAATAGTTTTGACTAAGATCTAAACTCAAGAACAAGTTTCATCCAACACGAAAAGATGTATGCATAAATTTTATTTTAGGAAAATAGATATTTGTTTTAGTTAATTTTATTTATTTATACTTCTATTTTTCTATTTTCTATTATTATGATTTTCTAGTTTTTTTTCCAATTTGAAAGATAATAGTTTTCCTAATTTATTTTTTTCTAATTAGTATTACTTAGGTTTTTTATTTTTTTTTATATAAAAAGTTATAATGCTTTTCTGATTTGTAAAATATGGATAAATAAAAAATAAATATTCTGGATGGATCCTCTGTAACCATAATCTTCAAAGTCTTTGAAAGTCTTTGCTTATAATAAATATTTTCTTTTTGCTCTCGTACGTGTCACTCTTGCTGTTTTTCTCTTCCTTTTATAAGCCCATATGCATCAATAATTAATTCTAAATGTCAAGAGAAAGGAGAGCCAAACTTCATACCTACTGAATAAGGATTAATTTCAAAGTTTAAAAGCTTCAAAACGCGTACGTATTGTATCAATTTATTCATTTTATAAATCTATTATTATTTTGATTTATTATGTCCCTTTATTGTACTTTCTCAATCAATTATATACTTTGACTAATAAATTACTAACCATAAGTTAATGTTGGACGCATGCCAAAATTTGAATTTGAGATTTTTTTATATTAGAACAGGAAGAAAAAAACACAATTGTGGGTTACATAATTCATAAGCCCTAAAATCCCAAATAATTTTTTTTTCAAAATAATTAAATCTAATAAAACATGAAAAATCAAATTAAATTGCAATCACACTTCAACAACTCAATAACAACTCTATTTCGATAAAAACAAACTATATTAATTTAGTCCTTTCACCATTGATCAACAAATCAACTTTTCAAACAGCTAATTCTTCTAATAAAATCAACCTCAATTATAAAAATGTATTGCATTAATATTCAATAAATCAAATATGAAAGGTAAAAATAAGGTTAAAGGTAACAACATCGAGGATAAAAAGGACTGAATTGAAACTCTTTCAAGGAAAAAGGACCTAACATGCTAAACATTATTTTTGGTTGTTGTGACCACTAAAATATGACTGAATTTAAGCTGAGAACACTGAAGAAGGTTGTGTATTGTTGGAGATTATCGTTGAGGGTTGTATAGGACCGAATTGGAGCTGGGGACACATAAAAGGTCCCTAAATTGTCTTTTGGGTTCTAAAATCCAAGATACTTAGGAATAAGATTGATATGTTGGATAATTGGTTAATTTCTTAATTCAAGCAATTTGATTCGTTCTCTCTAGTTAAGGTATTTGGCGATTTGATATGGAAAGCTCAAGTGGTTGGTAGTAGTAGGTGATGCTTGAGAAGCTAAGGTGATTGATAGTTATGGTAATAGCAGCTTAATATGTGGTGCCTGGTAAGTCAAGGTAGCCGATTGTTAGTACTTGCAAAAGATTTCTTTTGATGGACGTGGAGACTTTTTGATAGTAAAGTTAATAACTTTGTAGAGAGAAAATTACAATGATATTTTAAATAGATAAACTTTGAAAATATGTATGCTGAAAATGTCAAGAATGAAAAGATCGTGAATCTTTGGCTTGGAGGATTCGTGATGTATTTATAGCTCACGAGTCTTATCTTTTTATAGAGATGAGAGGCTAAAGTTTAATTTGATCATTGTGATATTTTGAGTTGTATTTTAATCAAAACAATACGTATTGGATTAATATAAAATATCGTGAGACTTGCGAGGGGTTCTGAAAAAATTCTCTGATGAGTGTTAGACTCGGGTAAGATACTCGAGCCCATTAAAGATGAAGAATGAGTATAGGCGCGCTGCCTGGACTCAAACATGTCGAGCTCGGGCATGGAAGCTCAAGCCCACGAGAGTGCTGGGGTGCACACCCTACATCAGCTGGGTAACACGCCCAACATGGGATCATGTTTTTTACTCGAGTCAATGCTCTTTAAAGCAATTGGATTCAAGCTATCACTCCCGAGCCTCTATATTTTAGGTATTGAGTTTGAGCTACCATGCCGAAGCTCATTTTTTTAGGCCCCGAGTGTATAGTGTGCTCGAGCTTAATAGTTCGAGTCAATCGGTGCTTTTGTGCTTTTATTGGAAGGTTTTTTAGATCCTAGAAAGGTAATTCTATTTTATACTGGAAGCATAAGCATCACTTATCTAATTAGACTGGGACAAAGCAAGCTTGCTGACATCGGGGATTTGCTGGCATGGTCAGGGTTAGTTGTAGTGAGTCGCTGTACTTTGATGGAACCTCATCGGCTTTTAATTGGTGGTCACCGTACTTGGGTTTCTTTTATTTAACATGTGTGTTTGTTTTATTATTATTTTTTAATAGTTTGTTAAAAAAATCTCAAATCTTGACATGTGTCTATTATTAACCATAATTAAGTATTATACTGTAAAAAAAAATATAACGAGTTAAAAAAACATATTATAAAAATATAACAAACCAAAACAATAGGAATATTTTATTGCTTTAGCGGTTTAGCCTTTTAATTTAACCACTTCAACAAATATGAGAGGCTAACTTGATATTATTATTGTTATTATTTTTTACAAATAACTTGGTTTAAGTCTTACACAATATATAATTCAGCTTTTTCTTATAATATATTATTTTGAAGCTGAACTTTTTCTTATATATATATATATATATATATATATATATATATAATTAATGGGGTGTGATTTAACCCGTGAAAGAGGTAAAATTCTATCCCCTTCAGCACCTAAAAATTATAAAAACAAAAAATAAAAGTCTACCTTACACGCGTGCGATATCTTATATGTCGATAATAAAATCACATATGATGTTGATGTGTCTTAATTAAATTTTAATTTCTTTTCTTTATTGATAACGTTTTCTGTGTGGACAATTTATAATTTTAATTTTCTGTTAGAATGAATGGTATCGGGTCTTACCATTATTTTATCTTTCTACTTTCTATTTTTTTTTTAATTGTGATTTAGACCCTTTATTGTTTTTAGAATTGATTAACTCCATGTGCCATGTAAATAAACAATATAATTCTTTGGTTGAATTATCACGATTAATAGTGTTTTTTTAAATAATTTTTTCTTTAAAAATAAATTGAAAAATTATTTTTATCTTTTAAAATTTATTTTTGATATTATCATAATAAATTGATCCGAAAATATTAAAAATATATATTTTAAAATTAAAAAATATATAATTTTTTTAAAAAAATACTTTTAAAACGTTAAAATAAATGGATTTTAAAGCTACTAGTAGCAGCTTGTCCACACTCTTTTCTGTATTTTTCAAATAGGATGTTCAAAACATGCAGATTTTCATCAGTAAAAAGATTTCTCATCAAGACCACAAGCTGTTTACTGAAAACGGGGAATGTTTATATCCATAAATATATAAGTTGCAGAGAATTTACCCTTCACACTTTACATGAACCTTGCAACTTGATAGTTTGGTTGATTTGTATTTGTAAAGACGGAATATATTTGAAATCGTGGTAGTGATTATTTTTTAAAATGTTTTTCTGCTTAGAAATACATTAAAATAATATTTTTTTTATTTTTTAAAAATTTATTTTTAACATTAACATATCAAAATGATACAAAAACATCAAAAAATAAATTAATCTAAAGCAAAAAAATAAATAAATAATTTTTTTCAAATAACAAGCATTCCCGTGATCTCAATGTTGCTGAGGTACCTCCGAGGAAAGTAGATTTTGAAATCGGCACTGTTTTAAGATAACCAGTTTTAAACAAGTAGGATTAAACTGCTATAAAAAACAAAGAAACAAAATGATCTGGTGAGTGCTGATGGCAGCAGTGCGCTATTATCAGATAGAAATTCTTCCCAGTTTCGTTTATATACTTGGTGCAAAGTAAAAGCCAACTGTTTCAAGGTGCTCAGCTTAAAACAACTAAGATCAAAACTAGTTGCTAATCCCACGAGAATTGCAGTATTGGACACCGAATCGAATTCCATTTCTATGACTAATGCTTGATGCATCAAAAGAAGGTACATTTCCTGGTAAAGAGAGGGTAAATTTCGTTCGGGATATAACAGATCATATTGCAGTACCTGTGCACCGCCCTCAGTGAAGGAGATTGGCTGGTTTTCTTTGTGCACTTCACGCATTTTCTACCGTGTCTTTGAGCAAGTCCAAAGGCATTGGCATCTCAACTCCCGTGCAATTAGTTCAAATTTCGTGAAATTTAGATTTAGAAGCTTACTACTTTACTTCCTTTCCATGCATATTAATGCTGGAATCTCCAACGTCGCTGATTCAAATAGAAAGTTTACATCACATATTTTAGAGATGAGAATTGGGCATGAATAGTCAGATGCTTTATTCAAAATGTCCTACTGTCGAGTCCTGTAATATAGAGCGGAGTTCTAGGAGTTTTCTATCTGGGAAACTACGCGGTTATTTAGCAAGTGTGGCAAAGAATGCATTAGTTCAAGGACAGCTTGGCAAGGGTCATTGCTAATACTTTCACCCCATTTCCCATGTCGTGACTGGATGCGTATTCTTCAGGTTTATGGCTGTATCCTGCAAAACCAAATGTCTGTATATATTAGCTAGTCACCAGAAAGATCGTTTATGGCTCTATAGGATCTATGTGATCATCTATAGCAGCCATCAGAGGGTTTCCCTTCAACAGGATCTCATTGTGCTTCAATAAATGGATAGTGTCACATGCAAAGCAGTAGCGGAACTTGAACATGTAAGGAAATAGATTTTGAAGCATGCTGCATGCTACATTAAAAGATGAAGGTTACTGAATGATGAAAAGTAAATTTGAACTTCAATTGCCTGCCAATATTTTGTGATACCAAATCAACTAAGCAAGACAAAAGTGTTGAAATGTTAGCCATAGAGTGAAAGAAACTCATACCTTTGTAACATGGAATGAACAACATGCCCATAGGAGATACCCTACAAGGATATGTAAGAAGTATTAAATTTTACAATCAGATGCTAAGGCAACAATTGAGGTGTCATATTGTATAACACTGCCAGAGTTCATAACAGAATATAATCATATATAGACAACAAGTAGAAATTGCATAAAGAGATTCAAGGGAGAGAGAGAGGCATCAGCAGTGCGATTTCATTTTATTTTAGTGTGTTTGTGCAGAGGTTCAAGAAAAATAGAAATTGAGGAGCAAAAGGAAGGACATTTCAACTTTAATCATGAAAATCCAACATCTATGTCATTTGCATATATTTTGTGGTGTGTTTACCTAGCCATGAACAGGGAATCATGGTAAGCTCTGCTTATCATCAACTTATGTGTTAGGTTCAACTCTTTTGATGCAGCTTCCATTGCCTCAATCACTGATTTGTCAGAAAGCGCTGGTGGGTCCTGATTTACGATTTTGAACTCTGATAGCCTGACCCCACGCTTGCTAGCTATTGTAGCGGCAGATTGATGAATTTTTTCAATTACATCATTTCTTCGCTTTTCATCAATGTCTCGTGTGTCTGCCAAAATGTAGAAGAAATACTAATCCAGATAGATAACCTTACACAAATTCAATTAGTATAGGAACAAACAGCACAGGAACATCCTGTGAAAAATCAAAAACCAATTTGGGACGCGCCAAAACCAAACATGTCAAAGAGCATGACAACCATTTTTTAGCATTTACTTTGTGATGAACTATATCCCATCAGGGAAAGCTAATTTACGGTAAGAAGCATACCAATTTCTACATGTGATTTGCTTGGGATACTGTTGATTGCTCCAGGATGCAGCTCCAAAATACCTTCAAAAACAAGAATTGATAATATATACCAGAGATCCATGAAAAATGAATGTACTTCAAGAAGAGATGATGGCACAACATTCTAAAAGAAATTTCAATGAGATAAAAAAAAAAATAGCCTTATGCTTTGGTTCAGGTATGAAACAAAACATGACATACCTACTGTACCAACAGTGTCAATGGAACCAGATCCCAATACATGTTTCTCAACAGCTAGTGCTAACTCCGCAGCTGCCAGTCCAGCATCATTTCTGCTCCAAAGTATTCATGTACATATTAACACTACAATTTTCAGCAACAAGAAAACCATAATAATTACAATAAAAAATTAAGTTCCAATTGGAAATGGATTTGAAATTGGATAGATGACAATAAGTTAATAACAACATAAAGAACCTGCTCCTGATTCACTGTAATTTACCTAGCAGTTATCTACACACCTGGAGGGACTTAAACTATTTTGGAGAAATTTAGAAGATTGAGAAAATTTCAAATGAGAGCTAGATTTTGTCAAGCTATGCAAAGAAAGAAAAAGCAGAAGTAATATGAGGAAAACGCTCAAAATAGAAGTTATAAAGATCATTGGAATACCATAACCAGATGGGTAAAAAAACACATAGACCCACAGTTTTATGCAGCTAACCCTTTTGGCCTGGCAGAAAACAATCACATATAGGCAATTCTTCAATAAGACATGTGCACCAGTTCAAAAAGTTACAACCCGGAGAAAAAAACATGTCAAAATATTAGCAAGGATCACCTATTTGGCATCAAGACAGCTCCAGCATGGCCCCCATTGCCTTCAAAGTCTACTTTCAAGCTTGCAGGGGCTGCAATTGCAGTTACTATACCTATAGATAGACCTGAATCGACATTTAAAGCAGATTAATAAGAGCTTCAATTTGTGGCTTTGAAAGGATAAAATAGAAGAGAAAAGTAGCCTACCTTCTGCTTCTAGAATGGGTCCCTGCTCAATATGCAGCTCCACAAAAGCAGAGTAACTTCCTTCCTTTAAGAAAACACTGGATATGTCATCTTGTTCTTTCGCATACCCAGCAGATCGAGCAGCCTCCAAAAAGGATATATTTTGGCCATCAACAGTAGTCTTCAGAGCTTCTGCAAGTGCTTCACTCCCTGCCAATAAGCGGCTGCATGTTAAACATAGGACATGAGGTTCCTTGTACAAGTGACTAGTATGATATACTCAAATATTCCTAGAATGGAAAAGATAAATAGAAAAAAACTGGAGAAGAAATGTAGCCAGTATGCTCATTTAGCGACTGATGTAAAGATAATCATTTGCTGGTCCTTACCTTCCCAGGCAGCCAATCCCAAAGCGTGTTGGCTCTTCTGAGGTGAACAAGACAACCTCCAGTGATCTTTTAGGTTTGAACCCAGACCTGTAATAGTTCCATTCAACATAATGTTGACACAAATTAATAGCTATCTGCTGTACATTTGTTTCAAAAGATCATATGTATTTTTTTAAAAAACCAAGAAGATTATCTTAAAAAATCAGGATGGGAAAGCAGATTAATGTTTTCATTTGGAAACAAAATTGCTAAAATGCAAGGCGACCGCTGTTTCATGTAGACTGGTTGTTGTTTCAAATGAAGTAGAACCGTGCATAAAAATTGAGCAAACAATTAATATTCTACATTTGCAGCAATGCATTTGGAGCTACACTTGTTCTTGATCCACCCACAAAAATATCCAAGGAAAAGCAATAGAGTCTTTCAGTTTTTATAGCAAATACCCTTATTCACATCAGCCAGAAAGTGCTAACCTTTTTAGCACATTTATGGCTTCTATTGCACCTAAAACACCAACAACTCCATCATATTTCCCAGAATATGGAATAGCATCGATATGAGAACCAGTCGCAACTGGAGCAAGATCTGGCTCATAACCATCCCTGCAGAAGACACAACACAAGTAAAATTACAGAAAAATGAAACCCAAAAAAATAAAGAGAGGTGTATAGATATGTGCTTAAAATCGAACATTTCAATCCAAAGATCACGAACAAAAAAATCAAATTAATGATCACTTTGAAACACAAACAACCAGCCTTATTGAGCAACAAATAGGAGTTATTATCGAGTTTACACAAATGAAAGCTTGATATATCTTTGAAAATTGTGTGTGAAAAATGAATATAGAAAACAAAATTAATAGTTGACAAAATAACTCACCAGCGACCAAATATGTTACCCACAGCATCCTCTCTAACAGACAATCCAGAGAGTCCCATCAAGTTTTTGATGTACCTGAAGTAAAATATTTGCAAGAACAACTGGTATAAGACCAAATATCTATGATTGTAGTTGTATTATTGTCGTAAAAGATACGAAACGCACCATACTGTAATTTGCAAATTCCCACACCCCAATTAATTCCATGAAAACATACATTTCCTTTATGTTAATGAAGTATTAGACTACGGAGTGTGAATACTAATAATAAAGCACACCTAAAGGAACTATCACGGCCACCCAAGATGACAATATATCTGGTGGAAATGAAGAGAAATTTTTAATAGAATTACCTGCGTGCCAAAACATCCTTTTCAGTGTACAAAATCCTAGTAACAGATGGGGCAGGAGTATCCGATAAAGTAGAAAGCTCATCGATCTAACAACCAAAGAAAAAAATAATAACAACATTATCTTACAAAAGAGAAACATGACCTCTGTTGGAAGGACTTAACCAATAAAGAAACACGGAATAACAATACAGATACTTTGTTAAAAACCCAGCAAAAGAAAATCAAAACACAGCGATATTGAACTACAATAAAAGTTAAAGAAGAAATATGTCGAATTAGTGAGTACCTGGTTTTGGAGAGTTGTGGTGTCAACTCTAAGGAAAGAAAGCAGTGAGTTTGGAGGAGCAGATGGGTAATCAGTTGGTTCGTGAAACGGGTATCCAGAGAAGTCTTCCATAGTTTTGGCTGTTGGGTCTTCATTATTTATTGCAAGGATTCCAGAGACTGAGAATTGAAACACGAGAAGAAGAAAGAATCTCAGAGACATCATTTTCTGGGTTGGGAGGCTTTGGGTGGGCACTGGGACACGTGATAGATGTTACCAAGTTTATAATGGCAGCAAGTGCTAATCCGACACTCCCATTTCTGGCACTTTTGTCGTTTCATGGCGCTTTGATATATTTTTATTATTATTATTAATCTATGTTTGAGTAGGAATCTTGTTGCTGATTTTATTCTCCTTTGTTCACAGGGAACTGGAAATATATGCAGTTTATTTAAATCAATATAAAATAATTCACGTTATAAAAATTCATGATCTAAAAAATAAATACAAATAAAATTTAATGAGTAAACTCGTGCTCGAAAAAAAATATATCATACAAGGTTAAACATGTTAACAATATTATTTAAAAATAAATATTTTTTATTTCAAAAAATAAAGTTCATTTGTATAAAAAAATAGAAGGATTAGAATAATATCTTGAAAAATCAAACATAAACAAGATAATATTAAAAAACTTATATTCAAAAAATACATGCAAAGCTCGTGAAATAAATCATGTGACCGAGATAAACCCGTAGAAAATAAATTGAAAATAATCACAAAATCAATATTAAAAAAAAAACTAATATAGAATGATAAGATGATATAAAACCGTATCTATAACAAATCAAATGTCAAAAGATGAAACCAAATAAAAAACCAATTATACAAAAGGATCTAAATAAAAACAAGGGTGAAAAAAATATTAATTAGAGGGCAAATAAAATTTTTTAGTTGGATTGTTAAATTGAATTGAAAAATAACTTTAACAAGAGAAAAACAAATCAAAAGAATGAGGGTTAAAGTAAAAAAATAAAATAAAAAAACTTTGATTGAATGATAAAATTGAAAGCAGAAAAAAAAAACTTCAGCAAAAGAGCCAAGAAAAAAAAATAAAAAAGGACTGAAATGAAAAACAAAACATATAAGAAATTGTAATCGAATAACTAAATTAAAAAAAAACTTATAAAAACAAAACAGGAAATTAAAAGAATGACGACTAAAATAAAAAACAAAACAAATGACAAATTGTAATTGAAGGACTAAATTGAAAATAAAAAAAACTTAAATAAAATGAATAATAATGAAATAAAAAAAATAAAAGAACAAGGATTAAAATTGAAAAATAAAAAATAAAGAGAACAATGGTATACTTTAGAGAAATGAAGGAAGAAAAAATAAATGACCATCAACGATAATCTGATCACCATACGCTGCCACATGCCACCACACGCCAAATCATGTGGAAGAGGACATGGTGACGCATTTTGAGAGATGACTGACGGCTATATTTGTTTAATGGGTGGTGTTACACGTGCTGGCTTAATGACACGGATGTCATCCATTCGCTGAATGGCGCGGTTGAAGACTAAATTTGTCTAACGAGTGGCGTCACACACACCAACAATTAATTTAATTTAAAGATTCAAAAGACAATATGAAAATACCAAAGCGTATTTTTATCATGTAAAAAAAGAAGAAAATGACGCAAATATCCTTGAACAATTTTTCAATGACCAATGAACCAGTAAATAAGACTAAATCACCCCTAGCCTTAATACTTATTTTTTTCCATCTAAGGGTAAATATATATTTTTATTATAGTAATCCATAATAAATTACGTTATTTGCTATAATGAAACTTTCACGCATTTTAGAGTTTATTAAGTAATATACTAAAACGCGTAGGAAATTCACTGTAGCTAAAGTTTTTTTTTTTTTTTTTTAGGGACAGTTTTTTTCGTTTTTTTTTCAGTTT
>Ga0307507_10007301_pt1 | contig 16174 bp, 10 predicted proteins | sample 7_EM_MG_FD_207223 | JGI IMG/M metagenome (GOLD analysis project Ga0307507, IMG submission 207223) | Populus trichocarpa ectomycorrhiza microbial communities from riparian zone in the Pacific Northwest, United States - 7_EM | ecosystem: Host-associated > Plants > Roots > Unclassified | place... | reverse complement strand
GCGATCGTGTCGTACTTCGTCACCGAGAGCTTGGTGCCGGTCGTCGCCTCGCCCTGCCAGGTCGAGACCGCGCGGCCCAGCTCGTCGTAGAGCGTCGACGTCTTGTTGCCGTTGACGGTGACCGAGATCTGACGGTCCAACTCGTCGTACGTGAAGGACGACGAGCCCGTGTCGGGGTCGACCGCGCTCTTCTTGCGGCCCAACTGGTCGTATTCGTAGGACCAGTTGTTGCCCTGGTCGTCCGTGACCTTCTTCAACTGGCCGGCCACGTTGTAGCCGTACGACGTGGTGACCGCGTCGCCGTCCGTCGGGTACGCGATCTGGGTCGTGGCCAGGTCCCGGCCGTTGGTGACCACCGTCGTCTTCGTGCCGCCGGTCGGCGGGGTCGTCGTGACCCGGTCGCCGCCGTACGCGTACGTCGTGCGGTACTTCTCCGTGCCCTGGACCTTGAAGACCGAGGCCGTGGTGCGGCCCGCTCCGTCGTACTGCGTGACCGTCGTCGCGTCCAGGTCGGCGAGGACCGGATCGAAGAGGGTGGAGGACGGAGCGCCCGACGTGTAGTAGGTGTCGTTCACCTGCACCACGCGGCCGGAGCCGTCGTAGAGGGTGTCGGCGACCATACGTCCGCCGCCCGCACCCTGCGTCTGCACCTGACGGGGCCTCAAGTAGCCGTCGTACAGCGACCATTCACTGCCGTACGTCGTTCCGTCGGCCTGGATCTTCTGCGTCTGAACCGCGGTCGGGCCGTCGTCACCGCGGACCAGGTACGCGTACTTGAGGGAGGCGGTGAAGCTCGACGCCTTGGGGCGGTCCGGGAGCCAGACCGAGACCAGGCGGCCGAGACCGTCGTAGGCGAGGTCCGTGCGCTTGCCGTTCATGTCGACCTTGGCGCTCGCCAGGCCCCACTGCGGCGCGTACTCGGTCGAGGTGGTCCAGCCGTCGATGTTGGTGACCGTCGACTTGGTGGCCAGGCCGTAGGTGTCCGTGTAGGCGGTGGAGGACGTGTACTGCGTCGACGAGGACGCGGTGGTCGCGTCCTTCGCCACCAGCGGACGGCCGTAGTCGTCGTACGTCGTCACGGCGGTCGTCTGGTACGTCGCCGTCGTGCCGCTGTACGCCGAGAGCCGCTTCGTCGTGGTCACGTCGCCCTTGGTGGGGGCCGCGCCCAGCGTCGTCGAACCGTCGTAGTACGTCAGGTCGTCGGAGATGACGTCCTTGGTGCGGTCGGGGGTCGAGGAGCAGTCGACGCCGACCTTCTCCACCCGCGAGACGTACGCGTACAGGTGCAGGCTCGCGCTGTCGGCGTACTCGGTGCGGGTGCACTGGTTGTCGGCGACACCGACCTCGCCGTCGTCGTCGACCTGGGTGGCCCGGCCGGTCGTGCTGTCGTACGTCGTCGTCGACTTGGTGTGCCGCCAGCCGCCCACCGCGAGAGCCGTGTACGTGTCCGTCGAACCCGTCGATACATAGCGGGACTTGCGGGCACCCCAGCTCTCCGTCTGGGTGCCGGTCACGCTCGTCCACGGCACCGTCACCGACTTCTCGGTGACCGCGGAGCCGTTGTAGGTGATCGTCTCCAGTTCCTGGCCGGACTTCCAGTCGGAGTCGTCGTAGGAGACGCCGTTGGAGTCGGTGACCGTCGCCGAGCGGGCGTCGCCGTCCTTGTCGACGTCACCGGCGAGGCCGCGGAAGAAGACGTGCTCGGTCTTGGTGTTGGCGGCGGAGTTGGTGCCGTCGGAGGTGACGACGGTGACCTTGCCGTAGCCGCGCCAGTCGCTCCAGGTGCGGTCCTCGTCCTTGGTGATGCCGTCGGCCGGGTTCTTGCGCCAGCCCGCGTCACCGCCGTAGGTGTACGAGGTGACCTGGTCGGCGGTGTCGCCGGTGAGGTCGGTCTGGACGACCGAGGCGACCACGTACTTGTGGAACCAGTCGACGATCGTGTCCGTCGCGCCCGGCGGAACCCACTTCACCGGGAAACAGCGCTTGGTGGAGGAGTCCTCGGCCGGGACGTTGCTCGTCGTGCACTGGCTGTCGGCGTAGTTGACGCTGAGCGCGCCGCCCGTCTCGTTGACCACGCCGGAGAGGCGGAAGCGGTAGAAGGGCTGGAGGTTGTCGCCGGTCGTGTCCACCCGGTTGGCGAGCTGGCTGCCGTACAACTCCACGGAGGGCACGGACACAGCGGTGCCGACCTTGCCCGTGTGGTCGATCTTGCTCAGCCACAGGGACTTGGAGCCGTCGCCGTTGTCGGTGAAGACGTGGGTGAGGCTCCACTCGTCGACCGGGGTGTAGGTCGCGTCACCGGTACGGATCTGCGTCGTGACCTTCGTCAGTTCCTTGCGGGTCCAGAACGTCGGGGAGTTCTGGCCGGGGCACTTCGTGTCGACCTTGCAGTTCTGGTCCCAGGGGACGTCCGGCCAGTCGGCGGCCGTGGAGTCCGTGAGCGCAGCTGCGGAGCAGTCCGTCAGGGAGCCGATGCAGCGCTCGGCCGTGGTGAAGACGACCTGCGCGGCCGGCTTGGTGGAGTACACCTTGCCCGCGCGCTGGCCGTAGTCGATGCGCTTGAGGTAGCCGCCGCGGATGTAGGCCTTGCCGTTCTCGGTGGTCTTCAGGCCCTGCGTGTAGTAGTTCGTCTCGGTGCCGTAGTAGTACGACATGACGTCACCGTGCGGGTCCACGACGTAGTCGAGGTTCCAACGCCAGGCCTGGGTGCAGTAGGCGTCGGCGAACGTCGCGTTGTAGCAGGGCTCGCCCGAGTCGTCGCCGTAGACGGGGGTCGTCCAGGTAGAAGCCGTCTTCTCGTTGCCGCTGGCGTAGCCCGGCAGCTGGTCGAGGCCGAAGAAGTACTGGGTGCCGTCGCCGGTGGTGATCTTCCAGTACTCGCCGTTGTTGTCGCCGTTGGTGGCGCCGGTCAGGTGCTCGACCTTGGAGTTGTCGTCGGAGCTGATCCGCCACGCGCCGGTCGTGTCGTCCTTGATCAGCTGACCCGAGGTGCCGCCGGCGAGGGCGATCGTGGCGTTGTCGTACGCCCAGCACTGGTCGCCGTTGGTGTCGTCGTGGCCGTCGTCGGCGCAGGCCTTGTAGCTGCGCTCGATGTAGCCGGGGTCGTAGGTGAAGCCCTGGCCGATCCACGAGCCCTGGTTGTTCGTGGTCGCCGTCTGGCCGTCTATGGACTGGGAGTTGTAGCTCAGTCCGACGGTCGGCTGGAGGCCGCCGGGCACCGGAGGGGTCGTCAGCGGATAGCTCCACGTGAACGCGCCCGACGAGGTGTCCACACCCCACTGCGAGGACGCGGCCAGGCTCGTCGCCTTGTAGTCGCCGCCCCCGCCGCCGCTGCTCGCGGTGGCCGCGAGGACAGTGGCGGAGGAGTCGGCGGACGCCTCCAGCAGTTGGCTGGAGGGACCCGAGGTGTCGCCCGCCGCCTGGACCGTCGCCGAAAGCGTCTGCCGCGCCGCGTTGTTGCTGCTCTTCAGATACGTCGGGGTCGAGCACGCCTTCTTCTCAGGCGTGGTCAGGACGCACTCGGGATACTGGACGAGCTGGAGGCGCGAGCCGTAGCCGCCGCCGTAGGCGTCCGCGAAGTCCGAGTAGTCCAGGGTGACTTGGGCCGCACCCTGCGCCGCGTCCCCGTCGCTGCGGGCCACGGTGAACAGGACGCCGTCGACGCCCGCCGCCTCGGTCGCCTTACGGCCGAGGACCTGGACGCGGACGGAGTCGGCCGCCTTCGTGCCGCCGGCCGCCTTGGCGGTCACCGGCAGTCCCTTGGCCTTGGCCGCCTTGCCGGACAGGGTGAGGTCCGCGCTGCCCGCCGCCGGCCAGTGCGTGGTGTCGGCCTTCTTGACGGCCGCCTTCTTCGCCTGGTCGGTCTTCTTGAAGGTCTTGGCCGTGGCGTTCTCGCCCCGGACCGGGTCGTCGAGGTTCGTCTGGGTCTTCGGCTTGGTCAGGCCCGTGTCGGCCGTGGCCTCGGGCACGTACTGCGGGAGCAGACCGATGGACAGCGCCAGTCCGAGGACCAGCGCCGCCCGTCTGCGACCGCTCCGCCAGACCGGTCGCGTGGACCGGTACCAGGGAGACTGGGACATCAACTCTCCTAGTTGATAAAGGGGAACGGCCGGTCAGGCCAAAGGCTTTGTCGGTTCAGGCCGAGGTCAAGGTCGGTTCAGGACGAGGACTCGTCGATGCTGTCGCCGCCCGGCAGCACCGCCACGAGCGCAACCAGCGAGGCGTCCAACGGCCCCTGGTACATGCGGACTTCGTCGACCGCGCCGGAGAAGTACTCGCTCGCCGTCGTCCCGGTCAGATTCCGGCCGACCTGGAGGCTCGTCGTGCTGAAGTCCCAGGTGTTGTCCCAGGAGGCGTCGGCCACGGCGGTGCCGTTGACGTACAGGAGCGCGTCCCCGAAGACCGCGTTGTAGACCAGCGAGAGGTGGTCGCCGTCGCCCTCCGAACTCGGCGGGTCGACGTTGTCGAGCAGCGACGTGGTCACCGGGGTCGCCGAGTCGGCGGAGGTCACCACGAGCTGCCAACGGGCGCTGGCGGCAACGTACTTGACCTTGATCGCACTGCCGTTGACACCGGTCAGTGACAGCACCGTCTCGTCCGCCGTCGGGCTGGCCGAGGCGAGCCGGGCGCGGGCGGTCACGGTGAAGCTGTCCTGCGCGGTGAACGGTCCGGTCGCCGCGCGGGTGGCGTAGGCGGAGGTGCCGTTGAGGGCCAAGTGCCCGTCGCCCCACAGGGGTTCGGCCGGCGGCAGGCAGTCGGGGTCGGCCTCCGGGTCGCAGGAGTCGTCGGGCTGGTAGACGGAGGCGCCGCCGCCCAGTGTCAGTCCGGTACCGCCGGCCGTCTCCGGCGAGACTCCTGCGGTGGCCGAGTCGAGCTGCCAGTAGGCGAGTTGGTGCGGCTGGATGCCGCCGAGCGCCTGGCCCTCGGTGGGCGGGATGACCCGGTCGTGCAGCTTGACGTCGGCGACGCTGCCCTTGAGCTGGTTGGTGTAGCCGTCGAGGGCGAGCTTGCGGCCGATCTGCACACCGCCGGTCGCGCTCCACGTGGTGTGGCGGGCCTGCACGTCGTCGGCGACGAGGACGCCGTTGACGTACAGCATCATCTTGCCGAGTTCGGCGTCGTACACCCCGATGAGGTGGGTCCAACTCCCGGCGACGGCCGCGGCCCCCGAGACCTTCCAGGTGCCGAGCGACTCCATGTCGCTGACGGGGATGCGGAAGGTCCAGGACGCGGTGTCGACGTCGTAGCCGAGGTCGAAGCCGGGCTCGGCGGTGCCGTCCTGGCTGACCACGGTGGCGTTCGAGGTGGGCAGCGTGGGCAGCATGACCCAGGCGCTCACGGAGAAGGTCTTGCCGGTGTCGACGCCGGCCGTGCCGGAGTCCAGGTAGGCGTTCTCGGTGCCGTCGAAGGAGGCGGCGGTGTCGGTGGAGCCGAGCGGGCCCGCCGCGCCGAAGGTCACTCCGGAGCCGGCACTCGCGTCCGGGGTGTCGCTGCTGCCCGCCGCCTTCGTCGACCCCTTGGCGTCGCCGAGGGTCCAGCCGGCCACGGGCGCGCGGCCGTCACTGACCAGGAAGATATGGACAGTTGGCGTCTTCTGCGCGTTGCCCGCGCCGTCGACCGCGGTCACGTGCAGGGCGTACGTGCCCTCGCTCGGCGGCATCCAGCGGACGGTCGCCGGACCGCCGGTGGACTCGGCGGCCACCGTCTTCTTCGTGTTGTCGGCCTTCGGTCCGGTGAAGTAGTACGAGTACGCCGTCACGTCGGTCGACGGCGAGTCCATGGTGAAGTTCCCGTAGTCGCCGACGCCCGCGTGCCAGGCCTCGTCGTCCGGGTACGCGGCCGAGGTGATCGCGGCCGAGGCGGGCTTGCTGGTGTCGTAGATGAACTCGCAGCGGGTCTGGTCCCCGTCGGTGGACCAGGCGCCGTACGACTGCTGGTCGTAACCGCGCACCGCCCAGGCGATGGTGGTGTTCGCCGGAATGGTGAAGCCCGCCTCGCCGTCGCCCGAGACATCGCTGCCGATGGTGTAGAAGAACGTGGCCACGCCGGTCTGTTCACTCCAACTGGAGTCCACCGTGGTCTTCTTGGCCGTCATCGCGTAGTGCGTGACCGTGGTGGAGCCCACTGTCCAGGTGACCTTGAACTGGGCTTGCAGGGTCTCCGAGTTGGAGCCGGTGTCGCCGTGGTCGTAGTCCCGGATCACCGCGGTGACCCGCGGGGCCTGGGTCACGTAGTGCTCGGTGGCACTGCCGTACTCGCACGAACCGCCCGGCTTCATCTGCAGGTCGTCCTGGACCGGCTCCAACGGCGGCCGGTTGTACGTGACTTCGAGGTGCGCGTTGCCGCAGAAGCGGCGCCAGTACGAGGTGTCGGACTCGACTCCGGCCTTGAGACGGAACGTGGTGGTGTCCCAGCCCTTGTCGGCCGCGGTCTGTACGGTGCTCGTCGCGTCGAAGCGGACGTTCTGGTTGGTCGAGGTGCAGGAGCCGGCCGTCTGCGTGGTCGACTGGGTGTCGACCACCGCCTTCGAGGAGGGCTGGTTCGCCCAGTCCGTCGACGAGTTGATCGCGCTGGCGCCCGTGCTGTTGACGCGGGCCAGCTGCACATCGCGGGCCGAGGAGCTGTAGGTGAACACCTGCGTCACCGCGAACTCCGCGCTGATGATGTCCTTGTCCGCGAAGCTGCCGGTCGGGATCGCGAAGAACTGCCGCTTCACGTCGGAGGAACTGGAGCAGCGCGCCGAGACGTTGGACGGGCAGAGGCCGACGCCCTCGTCGTCGTCGAACTTCCAGAACGAGTCGCTCGGGGAGTCCGAGGACACCATGGTCCAGCTGGAGCGGTTGGCGGTCTTGATCACCGGGTCGATGTAGACCGGGTAGACCGTGTCGTCGTCGGCGAGCAGACCGGCGTCGGGGGTGAGCGTCATCGTGTCGGACGTGACGTCCACGGCGACGTCGGCGACCTGGGCGCCCTCGGGCGGCGTCTGCGTGACCTCCTCGGCGGCGGGCTGCTGCGCCGTGCCGTGACTGGAGTCCCACATCAACGGCTGGGGTGCCTCGAACACGGCGCCCCCGGCCCCGGTGTCGGTGGCTTCCAGCCCGCCACCCTCGGTCTCCGCCAGGTCCAACGACGTTGCATCGACCGGGAGTTGGAGCTTCCGAAGCTCAGAACCGGCCGCCGCCTCGGCGTCCTTGACCACGAGCACGTGCGAGAAACCCTCGGCGCTCGCGGTGACCTTGAGGTCGACTCCGTCCAGGACGTTCTTGTACGTCGCGGTCGAACCGTCGACCGTCGGCGCCGGCAGTTTCCCGGGCCAGTCGAGGGAGAGCGAACGCCCGTCCTTCTCGATCTCGGCGAAGGTCGTGTCACCGCCCCCGGAGAAAGCCATCGCGGACAGCGCGGCCTTCGGGGCGTAGGTCCCGTTCTTCCGCTTGACCAGCGTGGTGTCGATGTCCGTCCACTTGCCGTCGACGCGGGTGCGGACCGGCTGGACGTACTCGGTGGTCGTGAAGGTGCCGTCCGGGTTGGCGACGGTGGTGCTGCGCTCGTCGCGCAGGCTCTGGATCTCGACGGCCTTGCCGGACTTCTTGGCCTTGGCCTGGGCGTCGGTCGCGGAGAGGGACGTGGTGGTGCTCGCGTCGGTGCCGCTTGCGTCGGCCGCTGCCGTGTGCTCGGCGGCGGGGGCGGGGAGGGCGTTCAGGCCCGGGGTCAGCAGGGCCGCGATGGCGGCGGTGACGATCAGGGGGCGGCGGCCGGGTCTTCTACGCGTGCTCATTGCGCTCTGCTCTCTTCTCTTCCGTCCTCCGCTCATCGGATCGCTCCGAGTGCCGCGCCCGCGTCGGGCAGTCCGCCCGCGCCGGGCTGGTAGGTGGTGGTGCCGACGCTCGTGGTGCCGTCGACGTCCGTCCAGCGCGTGACGTAGAGGACGCCCTTCGACGTGCCCGAGGCCTTGCTGAACGGCACGCCCACATAGAGGTTGGTGTTGCCCGCCCCGAGTGCGATGCCCGTGTAGTCCCGGGCCGTCGCGGTGCCGGGCAGCCCCGAGCCGCGGGTCAGTTCCTTGTCGGCAGCGCCGATGGCCGTGTCGAGCGGCCGGAAGATGTGCACGGCGCCCGCGTCCTTGACCGTGGCCGTGTCCTTGCCGGGCTCGCCCACGGCGAGGCGGACGTTGGCCGAGACGGTCACGACGGTGCTGTCGGTGTTGGCGATCGCCACCCGCTGACCCATGAAGTCGCCGGCGGCCGCGTCGCCCTCGGCGTCCGTCGAGTTGCCGTCCGCCCCCGCGACCTGGGTGTAGGCGCCGGACGGCTGGACGCGTACGACCACCATCGCGCCCGCGTCCGCCAGCGTCCCGACGTCCTCGCCCGGCATTCCGATGGCGAGCAGTACGTCCGAGTTGTACGTCTGGTCGCTCGGACGGTAGCCGGTCATGGAGACCGAGCTGCCGAAGCCGTCGCCCGCCTCCGCCGCGCCGGAGATCCCGGTGCTGTTCTGGTCCAGGCCCAGAAGTGGCGTGGGCATGCCACTTGAGAGAGTGTGGCTGAAGACCGCCACCCCGCCGGCGAACTCCGCGGTGCCGATGGCCTCCCCGGGGCTGCCGACCGCGAAGTAGCGGTTGGTACCGGCCAGCGAGTAGCCGAACTTGTCGTTCGTCTCGACCTCGCCGGGCACCCCCGGATCCTTCTCGGTCACGCCGATCGTGGTGGTGCCCTGGCGGTACTCGATGGAGCCCGCGTCCGCGTAGGTGGTGCTGCCCACCGGGACGTTCTCACCGGGGACCCCGATGACCAGGTACGGCGTGCCGCTCGCGTTCGCGCCCGCCTTGATGGCGAAGCCGAACCAGTCGTACGCCTCTGTGGTGCTGTTCGCGTTGAAGACGGCCTGGCTGTATCCGTCGATCACGGAGCCCGCGCCGATACCGGTGGCGGAGCCGTGGACGACGTAGACCGCCCCGGCGTCGACGAGATTGACGCCGCCCTTCACGACGTCCTCGAACGGCGTGCCCACCACCAGGTCGGTGCAGCCGTCGCCGTCGGCGTCGTACGTGTCGTAGGCGGATCCGAAGCCGTCACCCGCCTCCGGTGTCGCGGGCATTCCGGTGGTGGCCTGGGATATCTCGGACACCCCCTTGCCGCCCCCGAGGACCACGCGCACGAGCCCGGCCTTCTGGGCTCCGTTCACCGTGGCGTCCGGGTCCGCGAGCACCGTGTCGGTCACGCCGTCGCCGTTGAAGTCGTTCGATGTCCCCGCCGTGCACGTGGCAGCCACCGCCGGTGGCGATGCCAGTGTCACGACCCCCATAGCGGCCAGGCACAGACCGGCCAGACCGGCCAGCCCCCCGGCCAGATGCGTGCGAGTACGCACACCCCACCCCTCGTTAGCCTTCCGGGTAAGGCCAGGTAAGGCCACCCTGTGAATGACGTAAGAGGAGACTAAATACGAGTTAAATAAAGCCCGTCAAGGACATTCCGGAAACCGGCTGTACATAGCAATCACACAGAGTGTGACCATCTTCACCTCCGGGGTGAAAAGCCACACCCCTCACATCTCATGGCAAGCCAGTAAGCCGACAGTTCACCGGGCCTTCACCGGAAGGTAGGCTCCGTGGAATGCCGAGAGTCAAGGTCAGCGTGATCGTTCCCGTCTACAACACCGGGAAGTACGTCGACGAGTGCGCGCCGTCGCTGCTGGGACAGAGCCTGCCGGCCGACGAGTACGAGGTCATCTACGTCGACGACGGTTCGACCGACGACACCCTCAGCCGCCTGGAGAAGATCGCCGCCGGCGCTCCGAACGTCCAGGTGCACACCCAGCCCAACTCCGGCTGGCCCGGCGCTCCCCGCAACCTCGGCATGAAGCACGCCAAGGGCGAGTACATCCAGTTCGTCGACCACGACGACACGCTCGGGCCCGAGGCCCTGGAGCGGCTGTACGAGCACGCGAAGCGCAACGACGCGGACGTGGTCCTCGGCAAGATGTCCAGCACGATGGTGCGGCCCCGGCGGCTGTTCCGGCACACGGTGGACGCCTGCACGATCGAGAACGACGAGCTGACGCAGAGCATGTCGCCGCACAAGATGTTCCGGCGCGCGTTCGTCGAGGAACACGGGCTGCGATTCCCCGAAGGGCCCTGGATTCTGGAGGATCTCGCCTTCGTCAGCGCCGCTTATCTCAAGGCCGAGCGCATTTCGATTCTCGCCGACTATCCCGTCTATTACTGGATGAAGCGGGACGACGGCGGCAACAACACCCAGCACCGTTTCAATCCGAAGCACGGTTTCTGGCCAAACACCCGCACGATCGTCCGCCAGATCAAGGACGGTACGCCCGCGTCCGACGACATCGACGCACTCCAGAACCGGCTCCTCCACCGCCTCTACCACGTGGAGATCCTCTCCCGGACCCGCGAACCCGAGATCCTCCGCGAGGACCCGGCGGAGCAGCGGCAGCGTTTCGAGGCGGCGCGGGAAGTGGCGCGCGAGGAGTTCCCCGCAGCCGTACGAGAGGGTCTGCCTGCGGTGTCCCGGCTGCGGGCGGAGTTGCTGGAGGCCGGTGACTTCGACGGCGCCGTGACCCTCGCCGAACGCATCCGCGAGGTCAAGCCCCGCAGCCAGGTGAGCGACCTGCGCTGGGCGGACGGCCGCCTGGTCGCCGACGTCACGCTGGACCTCCTGCGCGGCGACGGCGAGCCCCTCGTCCTCGTCGAGCGGGACGGAAAGCAGTACCTGGACCCGGAGTTGCTCGACGGCGTGCCGGGCACCGAGGACGGCTGGGAGGTGCCCGATCCCTTCCGGCTCGCGTACGCGGAGCTGGTGGTGAAGGACCGGGACCGCGAGGACTGGTGGTATCCGGAGGGCGACCTGGAGGTACGGCTGAAGCCCCTCGGGGACGGCCGTTCGCAAGTGATCGCCACCGGGCAACTGTCCCTGGACCCCGAGCGGTTGGCGGGTGGCCAGCCGCTGGAGCGCGGGGTGCACGACGTGTGGGCGTACGTCCAACTGCTGGGCGTGGACCGGATGGTGCGCGTGACCGGCGCCGACAGCACCAACACCCCGGCCGCGACCCCGGCGTCGACCGGCGGCCGCCTCGCGCTGCCGTACTGGACGATCAAGGGCCAGCTCGCCCTCGACCTCGACCAGCGCCAGCGCAAGCTGGGCCCGGACACGGCCACGGCCGCCGCGACCAACTCCGAGCGCCGCGAGGGCAGTTCACTCCCCCTGTCGTACGTGGCGGCGGCGCCGGACGCCACCCCGGTCCGCGTGAAGGTCACCGTGGCGACGCTCGGGGTGACCGCCGAGCTGCTCCCCACTCCTGACACCACCACGGCCCAACTCCGCCTCCCCGCCCGCCTGAAGCTCCCCTCCGGCCGCCACCCGGTCACCCTCCCGAAGACGTCCGGCCCGCTCGCGTACGCGGTCGTCCGCGACGGCACGGTGCTACGGCTGGAGGGCCCGGCGTACGAGGCCGGAAGCGGGCGGCGGTTGCTCGACTCGGTGGGGGACAACCGTCAAGTGCGGCGGGTGCGGCGGAAGTTGGGGCTCTGACGCTCCGTGCGAGAAGCCCGGCGGCGTCGTGGTCGAGAAAGTCTGGCCGGCAGGGCAGTAGAACCCCCTTCCATACCCGTCTTTACGGGGGAACGAGGGAGGGCGCTTGAACGCCGACGAGGAACGTGAGTTCCGCGAGTTCGTGGCGGCGCGGTCGAGATCGCTGCTGCACACGGCCTATTTGCTGACCGGGGACTGGGAGCAGGGCCGCGACCTGCTCCAGACCGCACTCGCGTCCACCGCCCGGCGCTGGTCGCGGCTGCGCGACCGGCAGCAGCCGGAGACCTATGTGCGCCGGGCGTTGTACCACGCCCATGTGGACCGCTTCCGGCTGCTCAGTTGGGGAAAGGAGACGGTCACCGACAAGCTGCCGGACTCGTCCGCGCAGGCCGCCGACTGGGCCGACACCGTGGTCCAGCGGCAGGACATCATGGCCGCGCTGCGGCGGCTGCCCAAGCGCCAGCGCGCGGTGATCGTGCTGCGGTACTTCGAGGATCGGCCCGACCAGGAGATCGCCGCGATCCTGGGCATCGCCCAGGGGACGGTCCGCAGCCAGACCCACAAGGCCCTCGCCACCCTGCGCGCCGCCTTCGCCGAGGCGGAGCGGTCGGCCACCACGTCCGCCCCCGCCTCCGGAAGGGGCGTCATCGCATGAACCACTCGACCGAACACCCGCTCCGTGAAACGTCGTTGCACGATGCCTTGCACACCCACGTCCTGGAGAACGACATCGACGCCACCGGTCCCTGGCTGGTCGGCCTGGCCGACGACGCGTTGCGGGTCGCCCGGCGGCGGCAGCGGCTGGCCCGCGCCGGCGCCGCCGCCTTCGTCGCCGTGGTCGCCGCCGGCGCGGTCGCCGTCGGCTCGCCCCAGCACGCGCACGTGGTTCGGCCCGCCGCAGGGGGCACGGGGAACACCGGGAAAGTGGCCCTGCTCTCCATCCTGCCGGTCACCTCGTCCACGGAGGCCGCCTGCACCCACGGCAGCGGCGGCTACACCGTGCCCGCGAGCGCGACCCACCCGGCGTTCTGCATCCAAGCCGACCGGGCCAGGGGCATGACCGACGTCCGGGTCACCTCCGCGAAGGCCGGCAAAAGCACGACCGGCGGCACCTGGCAGGTCGAGGTGACCCTCGGTTCCACCGACCGGACCCGTTTCGCCGCCCTCACCGGCTCCATCGCCGGGGCCCCGTCCCCGCGCAACGAATTCGCCATCGTCATCGACGGCAAGCTCTGGGGCAACCCCAGCGTGGCCTCCTCGCTCACCGGCGGGCGTCTCGAAATCGTCGGGGCCTTCGTCGGGGACCTCACCAGCGCCACCGCCCACGACCTGGCCCTCCGGCTGGATACCGGTAGCTGACCCGCACCCACTGCGACCTCTGCTGACAGCCGGCTGCTCTTCGCGCCCCACCGGGCACTCGAACTCGGCCCACACCACCTTGCCGAAGTCCCGTTCCCGCACGCCCCACTTGTCGGAGAGGGCCTCTACGAGCAGCAGCCCGCGCCCGCCCTCGTCGGTGTCCCTGGGGTGTGCGTCCACGCGCGGTACACCGCCCCCACTGTCATGCACCTCGGCATGCAGCACCCGCCCGTCGCAGCGCAGCAGCAGCCGGAACTGACGCCCCGGCGGCACCCCGTGCACCAGCGCGTTGGTCGCCAACTCGCTGACGCACAGCAGCACATCGGCGCCGCGCTCGGTCCCGTCGAGTCCCCAGGCGGCCAGAAACGCGTGAGCGAAATCCCTGGCGGCGGGGACGGACCGGCGTTCGCGCCGGAAGAACTTCTCACTCAGGTTCACGGGACAAGAGTTGCGTAGCGTCACTACTGTTGACAGGGCGTGAGCCCTGGATGCCTTTTTGTACGAGCGGAGTACGGGTTCATGCGGGGTCCGAAACGGGTGGATGTGGGGAGCACCACAGAATGAACTCCAAGAAGAACCGCTCGACGATGCGGCTGCTGGGCTCACAGGTAAAAGCGGCCCGCATGGCCGCCGGGTTGACGCAACGCCAGCTCGCCGAGCGGGCCCTGGTCGACGAGGAGACGATCGCGTCGGTCGAGCAGGGCAGGCGGCGGCTGATGCCCTCGCTCGCGAAGACGCTGGACAGGATCCTCGACACGAAGGGGACGTTCGAGGCGGGAGTCGAAAACCTGCCGGAGATCGACCAATTCCCGTTGTTCGCAGAGGAGTACATGCTGCACGAGCGGGATGCCATCGCCCTGTCCTGGTACGACGCGCTGGTCGTCCCCGGCCTCCTCCAGACGGAAGCGTACGCCCGCGCGCTGATGACCAGTCGCCTTCCGGCGTACGACGAGGACGAGTTGGAGACGAAGCTGGCGGGCCGCATCAGCCGCCAGGAGATCTTGCAGCGCAAGGTCCCGCCGACGATGAGCTTCGTCGTCTGGGAGCCCGCACTGCTGTGGCCCAACGGGGGTCGCGAAACGCACCGCAACCAACTGCGCGCACTGCGCGAGTACTCCGAACTCCCGGGCCTGTCCTTCCAGATCCTCCCCCTGAATCGGACCTCGAATGCGGGAGACGCAGGCCCCTTCACCCTGCTGGAGACACCTGATCATCAGCACCTCGCCTACACGGAGTCCCAACGCGGCAGCCAGTGGGTTTCTGACCCGGATGAGGTGTCCATCCTGACCCGTAAATATGCGATGCTGCGGACGCAGGCACTCACCATCGAGGACTCACGAAGCCTGCTGGACCGTCTGCTAGGAGATCAATGAGCACCGCACTTCAGTGGTTCAAGTCGAGTTACAGCAGCAGCGAGGGCGGCCAGTGCCTCGAAGTCGCCTACGCCTGGCGGAAGTCGAGCTACAGCAGCGAGGAAGGCGGCGCGTGCGTCGAGGTCGCCGCCTGCCCCCACACCATCCACATCCGCGACTCCAAGAACCCCGAAGCCAGCGGCCCCACCCTCACGGTCTCACCCACCGCATGGACCGCGTTCACGACGCACTCGGCAGCCTCCTAGGAGACCAATGAGCACCGCACTTCAGTGGTTCAAGTCGACCTACAGCGGCAGCGAAGGCGGCCAGTGCCTCGAAGTCGCCTACGCCTGGCGGAAGTCCAGCTACAGCGGCAGCGAGGGCGGCCAGTGCGTCGAAGTCGCCACCTGCCCCCACACCATCCACATCCGCGACTCCAAGAACCCGGACGGCAGCGGGCCGACGCTCCAACTCGGCCCCGCAGCCTGGGCGGCGTTCACCGCCCCCCAGTAGGTGGCCCCAGAAGTGTGACACTCCGCGCCAAAGTGTCACACTTTCTCCAGTAGCCCCCTCCGGCAGGCCTCGGCCGACATCAGTCTCCGGTCAGGTGCAGGTAGGAACTCTCCGTGATCGCGACCTTGGAGAGTTCGATCACCTGGTTCACCACGGGTGTTCGCCGGTCATCAGGTACCGCCTCCAACTCCTCGACCAAGCGCATGAGTTGGACACGGTTGAAGGCGTTGTCCCCGTATGTCCCGAGCCCCATGTCCCTCGATGCTCCCCGCGCTCGCCCGACTGCTCGGCGCCCCGATTGTCAGTGCCCGCCTCTACAGTTTCCGGCATGGCGACCCTTCCCAACCCGCTGCCGACGCTGGCGGCAGACCCGAGCGGCAGCTCGCTCGGGCTTGAACTCCCTGCCGGGAGACTGATCGACGTGACCGCCGAAGGCCCGGCGGACGAACCGCTGTTGTGGTGTGCGGACGGGCCGGCGAAGCCCGGAGGCTGGGCCTCGCTCCAGCCCGCGCGCCGGGCCGCCGGGCTGCTCCCCGTGCTGTTGGAGGGGGACGGCGGCGAGCTGGGCAGGCCCGAGGAATGGCAGTTGCTGCCCGGCGAGGCGTCGTACCCCGGTGACCATGACGCCGAAGAGGTCCTGGAGGAGTTCTGGGCGGAGTACGCGGCGGACGAACCCGCCCCGGACGCGGACCGCCCCGGCGGGGAAGCCGTCGCCGAGGCGGTCGTGGAGAACTTCGACGAGCGGGAGACGTCCGACGAGACGATCGCGCCGTACGGTCCCGAATGGCCGGGGCTCGCGCCCGCCGCCCAGCAGACACCGACCGCCGACCCGGACGCCCACGCCACCGAGATCGCCGACTCCCTTGTGGAAACCGGCACTTGGTTCAAGGAACCGCGCCTCGCGCTGGTACCGGCCCGCCGCAGCGCGGACATACCCGCGGCGATCGGATGGACCGGCGCGATCAACTACGAGGGGGACGTGGCTCGGCTCTGTGCCGTCCTGCGCTCCTGGGAGGACCGCTTCGGCATCCGGGTCGTGGCCCTCGCCTGGGACCACTTGACTGTGTCGGTGGCGGCCCCGCCCACGACACAGGAAGAGGCCGAGGCGATCGCCGCCGAGCACTTCGCCTTCTGCCCCGACAACATCACCGGGGGCGACTACAACACGCTGCGCGGGTACGCCCAGCACCAGGTGCTGGGCCAGCGGACGTGGTCCTTCTGGTGGGACTGACCCGGGACCCGGCCGGGCTGACGGGGCTGGCGGGGCCGACGGGGCCGACCTGAGGCCGTCGACGCACGCCGAGTGGTGGTGGTCAGCCGCGCGGAGTACGTTCGAAAAGGCTGCGCACGGTGCGGTGGAGTACGGCGACCGGGCGGTCCGCAGCCTTTCGAACGCCCTGCGGGAGA
>Ga0307507_10007300_pt1 | contig 16175 bp, 16 predicted proteins | sample 7_EM_MG_FD_207223 | JGI IMG/M metagenome (GOLD analysis project Ga0307507, IMG submission 207223) | Populus trichocarpa ectomycorrhiza microbial communities from riparian zone in the Pacific Northwest, United States - 7_EM | ecosystem: Host-associated > Plants > Roots > Unclassified | place... | reverse complement strand
TCGTTTTTTGATGTCGCATTTCGAATGGAACGGCATGTATTCAACTATAGACCCTGCAAGTGATCGCCTGTCAACGTACATCGACAAATAGTCTTTTCAGTTTCTCGTGCACTCTTATTTCTGCTCTTCTTACCCGATAGATTCAAAAAAAGCTTACACGGCAAACTAATCAGAGGACAGAGTAATCCATGGCAATTTGCATACCCTATCTAAGTGTTCTTGCGGGCATGACACAGCGTCTCCACATGAACAGATATACAGGGCAAAGTTGACATGTTTTGGGCTTCAACGTGGACATTCCTTCAACGAGCACCACGGAACCAGAATTGAGAACGTGCAAAGTACAAGCGCCCTGATTAGTAACATTGTAAAATTCGAATCGACTCAGCACATCCCGGGCATGGATTATAAGACACAGATAGATATCCCAGTCAGACCGCCGTAAAGAACCTTGAATGCCATTTTCCCCTAAATTCATGGCCGTCTGTTAACACCTCTCCTTCACATTCCAGCAATCAACTAGACGTACCGACTTGACCTTTATTCCCTCGGTAGGCGTGAGCAACGGGTTTACGAGCAATGACTCTGTCATTAGCTGCCCAACTGTTTGTCCCCGATATGAGACCCCAGATGATCATTTTTTCTGGGGCGTAGGATAACCCACCTTTGACGTCCGATGTCAGATGTATTTGAAGTAGAAGTGCGTGGGACGCCTCCACTTCGGTACCTTCTCTGACGTGGATGGGTTAGTTACGCCGCCAGATTATCGGGTGGAAGGAGATGGCATACCGGATTTCCTTAGTTAGGACGAATGGTTGAAATTCAGGTTCGTCATACGGATGATAAGTTCCTATAGATGATCTATTATTCACTTCAAATTGGAGGTTGAGAAATATGGAACCTATCGTAAATTTCCGGGAAACATCGGTTGCGTTCCTGAGTGAAACATATTCATGGCGACCGGTGGGGTGATAGCTCATTGGCCAGTAAAAAGATAGCTTGTCACCTTCGCCGCATTTCACCCAGAGCCGCCATTGTGGCTTGATGCCGATATGTTAAAGGTTGCTGGGATGAAAAGTGTCAACACACCCGTGCGAGGAGGAATTCTGGGCTGGTGACGATATTTGTTACAGTGCTTGTATCGGCATCCTGATGCTCTTCTATTCGAGCGTCGCCGAATGCTCGTCTGTAGTGTAAATCGAAGTCAGAAATCTGAACGCAGGCGATAACAAAAGGAAAAGGAATTACTCATCAGGCAATGTAACCTCGAAAATTGGGCCTGTGACGACGTTCAAGTCATGAATGTTAACGTTTGGGCCATCCAAAGAGTATATCAATCCTACTCCTGCTGTCTATCTCAAAGACCTAGCCTTCAGTTATTAAACGACAGCGAGAGCTCGAAGATAACGTGAATTACCTGCCAGGCAATTGGCTGAGCATCGATGATGTCCTCAGGTTTCAAGATGACCGTAAGCTGTGGTGAAGGGGACGAGTAAGAGGTCCGAAAGCTGATCTGCACGGTTGCGGATCTGGTATGGCTTACTTGTACTGGCTCGAGCTTACCGCGAAATTGCAACTTTAGCAGCGTTGAGAATCGAGTCCCCCAAGATTGAGAACCCTGTATTGCCAGAGAACGTAGCTCTAAATTGCCTGAATGTCTAGATATCACAACTGACATATGACCCACCATAAGCCCTGGATTGAGGTGACTTTGGCACTGCAGGACTTGTAGTGTCGTGCATTTGGTTGAAATTCAAGCAAGACGGCTTACATAAATCATCCCTTTCCAAAACTTCATGCATGTCTCAATCGCCTTACATTGACAGGCGCGAAGCAGCGAAATCTTACCGCCCCAAGGCAGGCGTATGTTTTCATAGAACATTCCATTGAAACCAAAGCACTGACATTATTTTTTGCAGACGATGTCTCCCGGCCTGCAACGTGCACGCGAACCCTACCGAGTCAAGAACGCGCTCCTAGGCCTCACACTGGGTGCATTCGCAGTAGGAGTCTGGGCGTACTCGATCAACGCAGTGAAGCAGGATGTCTTTGACGATGTTGATGAGGAAGTGGCAGCTCTTTCGGCGGGGGGTTCAATGTCGAGATCAATCCCTGGAGGAAGCATAGGTGAACAAGTACCATCCCAACCGGCCGCTTCGAGTGCTTCTACTGTCTCAGCGGAAGTTGCGGGTGCTTTGTCGGAGGCAGCAGGTATTAGGGCAGGGATTTCGCGACATAGTGTGCGGGGTGTCCTCCCACCTCTGGAGAAACGTTTTCCAGGATTGTTCAAGTTAGACCCGGAGAGGAAAACTCTGGTATGGGGTGCAACTCCTGTGGATAATATGGGCAAGATAGGTGATAGATCATAGACTTCAATATGGGTTGTAAAAGTACCAGACACTAATTGATTTCAAGAAGAATGAGGGAATGAGGTTGTAGTAATGTAATGATCGAAATTGTATATCGACAGCAATATGAAAGCAACGAAAGCACTGATTTGGCAAAATCAGACAAAACGAATGAAAACGAGCGTTGGGTATATAGTAGATGAATAGAGTAGATGCCAAGAAGGCGAGAATATGATTATACCCTCCGTTTTTTTTTTACTTACCCCAGGCCCCAAACCCCTGCCTTCCGCACACCATCGACAAGGGCATCAACATTGCCTAACATCGTGCCCAACAATTCTTTCTTCTCCTCTAACGTCTTCCAGTTAGCTCCCTTGTTCTCCTTCTCTGCTTTATCATCTTCCTGCTTCACTCCGGCGGCAGTCGATTGTTCCACTGTTCTTTTGACTGGAGTCCTCGTCTTCTCCGCGTCCGACCTTTTCCTCTGCAATATAGAAGGCACAGGCCCATTTCCAGCGGCAGAAACCGACAAACTCTTCCTGTGAACTCGCCTACTGCACTCGCTTGCGGCACTCACTACAGGTTGAGAAGCCGCCGTAACCAAGGATGGTCTCCCAACACCGGGGACCAAAATTTTCTTTGGACTTTGGGGTACATAGTCCACTTCTTTGCGAAGCATCATCAGAGACCGGGGCTGAGCAGAGAAAACCTTGTTGCCGTTGTCATTGGAGGGAATTGGAGGAGTGCTTGGCGGTGCGACAAATTTTTTAAAAGGCGTAGTGGATCTCAGTCCCTTAATAGGACTCTTCTTCCCTGCCACACTAGGTGGGATAAACACGGGTGACGGTAGAATTGTTTCTTTGACAGGTGAAGATGAACCCCCCACACTTGACACAGCCGTTGATGAAGACGCATTTGAGGAAGTGGACGAGAATGAATTCGTAGAGCTTCCAGATGTCGACCGGATTGTCTTTCCGACCAAATTGGGTCCAGATTTTACTGATGATGACGCATAGGAAGATCCTCCAGAGGATGAAGAGTCACCTGAGTTGGTGAACGAGAGAGCTCCGGGAGACGATGAGTCAGAGAACGAATATGTTGAGGAACCATAGCGTGAAATCAGGCGGAGGGGTGTGTTTCCAGCGATGAAAGGTTTGGTAGGACGAATCGGAGTAGCTGGGGCTGTCGGTGGAGGTGTTGATGTTGGTTGAGCAGCAGCGACAAACAACGATACAGGAGAGTTTGAAGAAGGGGTTTCATCCAGAAGATAGAAGTATAGAAATTCCAGACATTTCATTCTGGAAATCAGGTCAGCTCTGAGCCGCGGAGTGTAGGAACGATGCATACCGAACTTCACGAGGAGTCCCGAACCTTTTGAGAATTTTGACGACTGCGTGTACGCCGCCTGCAGATTCGAAAATACGTAATGAGGCTGTCGAATCAACAAGGATGCACAAGAGTGTATCCAGAACCACGGAAGTTACGTGAGGGGAAGAACCTGCTTCTGAGTTGGTCGACGCTGGGTCAGGTTTCGCTGGGAGATATCTCGAGGCAAGGAGGAGGTCGAGCAAAATCTATAACAGTTGTGAGATTATTTTTCTCGTCTACGCGATAAGAATTGGCAATACCTCAAGTGAGCATTTACGTCCTAGATGCTCCTTGCTTGTTTCGTGGTTCAGAACAATACCTTGGATTAAGGAGAGGGAGAGATTGAGCTGGAAGGCTAGTTCTTCCATTTCTGATGTTCGCTCGCCTGACCAACTTTGTTAGACTTCAAAGTAAACTTTAGCCGAATAAGAACGAACCTTCTGCTAGACTCCTGCTTGTGAGACCCTCTAGTCTCAGGGTTGAGAGTGTAATCCAGGGCAAAAGATGCGAAGGGACTAACAGGCATCAGCACCAGCCCCTGAGTAGAAAAATCAACATAAGCGTACTATTACACTCGAAGGTATGCTGCAACGCCAAGAAAGCATCCTTTGTATCAGAGGCATTTGTGGTGATGCAAGCCGTAGCAAGTTGTCTCTCCAAATTTTTCAGAGCCGTCGTTTTTGATGAGGGAGACGAGCGAGGCGAAGCAAGCTACGGTTGTCAAAAAAAAAACCAACCAAGAGTAAAATGAGACCGAACCTCATCTAAAGACGCTCTAATACTCTCTCTCATAGAGATCAGAGTTTCCTCGAAACCCATCGTAGAAATTTCCACGCCAAAAGAATGTTTGTTGAAGAGATGCCAGTGATTCAAAATTAGCAGGTGTTGGCCTGTTATTCGCCGGAGACGCGTTCAACACCACGTGACCGAATGTACGGATCACTGGGATCAGCTAACCTTGAAGCATCCGAATTGCAGGACAGATGCGTCTGTCAATATCCTTGCGGGTTTCCTCATACACCCTAAAGGGAACGCGGCCATTCACTTACTTTCAACCAGCTTTGGTTAAACATAGGAGGATGGCTAGCTCACAGGCCGCCGCAGTAAGTTTCGACAGGTTGGCTCTGCTCTTCAGTTTGCTCCAATGTAATGTTTAGTTTGGATTAAAAGACTCCGGCCTTGTAAAGTTCCAAGGCCTCATCGACGGAAAATGGGTCGATGCAAAAAGTGGGGAAAAGATCACCGTCTTCAGTGAGCTCCACTCTCACTTCAATCTGGCACGCACCCATTCACCAATGCTTTTTTGGTAGACCCTGCGACAAATGAAGAACTAGGCACTGTCCCAGAAATGGGCCTGGAAGAAACAAAAGAGGCGATCGAAGCCGCTTCAAGGGCATTCGTTTCGTGGAGTAGGACCACCGCAAAGGTTTGTCATCCTGCTTTGAACTGCGGAAAATTGAAATTGAAACTTGATGTAAAGCATCGACATGACGTCCTTATGAAACTTTTCAATCTGATGAAGGTGCACCATGATGACCTTGGGAGACTCATTGTATGTATCAAGAACCTTGTCCATAAACAAAATTCTGGAAAAACCTTTAGACACTCGAAAATGGGAAAACTCTCACCGAGGGGAAGGTGACTCATCTCTTCGATGAATAATCCATCTGTTCATGTAAATTGACGAGTTTCAAGGGTGAAAGCACATACAGTGCTTCGTTTGTCGAAGTGAGCCAGGTTTATCTCAATATCTCGTGTCTTGACTAATGCCTCTGCTAACAGTGGTTTGGTAGGACGTCTTGTGCTTTATGATTGAAAGCTGATGAATTTCTCTTTGAAGCGGAGGAGGCAGTCCGCACGTACGGGGATCACATTCCAAACCCACTTCCAAACACTCGCAACATCGTTATCAAACAACCAGTCGGTACGTACAAATATTACCATGAGAGAACGTCTCTTTGACGACTAGTTCATTTTACCCAGGCGTCGCGTATGTGTATTCCAGTCCTCTGAGGACCCCAACCTGAACTTGATGTTTAGCTCAATCCTTACACCATGGAACTTCCCTTCAGCAATGATTACTCGCAAAATTGGTCCCGCTCTTGCAGCAGGGTGTACTGTCGTTGTTAAACCGGCACATGAAACCCCGTTTTCCGCTCTGGCACTTGCAGAGGTCAGTTCCCCTCTCAACGCAAACGAATTTAATTTGACCCTCCCAAGTTGGCATCTCGCGCAGGTGTCCCCGATGGCGTCATCAACGTTGTTACCACTCAAAAGAACGTGTCTGAAGTTGGACGAGAACTCTGCGAGAACAAAATAGTCAAAAAGGTCAGCTTTACGGGTTCAACCCCCGTTGCCAAGTTGTTGTATGGTATGGCTTCGTCGACCCTGAAGAAGTGAGCTTCTATTCTATTTATTCCACACGAGACATTAACCGATGCATTGTAATTAGAGTATCGTTGGAAGCAGGTGGAAACGCACCTTTCATTGTCTTTGATGATGCAGACATTGATGAGGCCGTTGAAGGTTCTTTTTACTCTCCCAAATTCTCGTGAAATACTCAAGGATTTTCCAGCTGCCATCATTTGTAAATTCCGCTCTAGCGGTCAAACTTGCGTTTGCGCCAACCGCATTTACGTCCACTCATCGGTCTACGCCGATTTCGCCTCCCGTTTGGCCAATCGAGTCTCCCAATTCAAAGTTGGAAACGGTCTCGAAGAAGGAGTCACCCACGGTCCTCTTATCCACCCTCGTGCGGCTGAGAAAGTTGAAAGACACGTAGAGGATGCTGTAAGTAAAGGTGCACAGATCATGGTGGGTGGGAAGAAGATCGAAAACACGGCATTCTTCGTCCCAACTGTGCTTTGTGATGTTCCCGCAAACGCTTTGTTGGCCAGTGAAGAAACGTTTGGCCCACTTGCTGCTTTGACGAAGTTCGAAACGGAGGATGAGGTTATTCGCATGGCGAACGACACTGATTTTGGGCTTGCAGGCTATTTCTTCTCGAGGGACATTGGGAGAGTCTGGAGGGTTGCGGAAAGATTGGAGGTGGGCATGGTTGGTGTGAACTCACCTGTGGTCGGTCAGGCAGTTACACCGTTTGGTGGTATCAAGGAGAGTGGATTGGGTAGAGAGGGTGGACCGAGAGGTATTAACGAGTTTATGAATGAAAAACTGATCGTGTTCGGTGGGATAGGCGGTAAATTGTAAACTGATAAGGATTCTATTGCTTGTACAATCTGTATTTTACATGCTTTCTGAACATATTATTTGTTCAGGCTGGTTCTCAAGGCAAAGCTCGCCCTTGATTGATGGCATTTGCAACTTGACTGGTATTGGGACGGTTGAAGGCATACCTATCAGCTGGATCAGCACAACTAACTCTGAAGCTCAATTTCCTTTACCTTTCGTAGCTGTCGATGTAAAGATCATCCGTGCTACAAGTTGCCTTGAAGGCCGGATGTTCAAACAGTCTTTGTATCCACGCATTGAACCTCGTCCCCTGCGGCATCTGAAATCCTCTATAATGCGTCAAGACGATCCTTGCCCGGTATAGCCCTGCAGATTCTTTGTCAGTACTCAACCGCCAGAAGATTTGGACGGAAATTGTTCGTACAGGGACCAGCCATGATATCTACCCATCCGAGATCGTCCCCGTCTGAAAGCCATGTGCCCAATCCCTTCCTAATGGCCCGTACATCATCTTCCTCAGTGTTTCCTTCATCTTCAAAGAGCTCTTGCTCAGCTCGTTGAAGAAGTTTCACAAGGGCTTCGATTGAGGCACGAAATTCTTTCCCGTATTCGATTTGTTTGTCCCGATCTTGGGCTTGGAGATAACGATAAAACGAAGGGACCAGAGACCGGTTAACGTGGTCTGCTTGGAGACGGATAAGCGCCCTTGGATCTGAAACCAATTAAGCATAATTGCTCCAGATGGATGAGAAAGGTGAATTCACAAGGTAGAGAGATCGGGGGTAATATTGTACTTCCGTTGAGCACAGAGCCTAAGCTAATAGAGGTTTGGATCAGTAATGGTAATCGTCGACTTGAATCCATGCAATGTACTCATTCAGGTACTCGAGGATGACTGTACTTTCGTTTAGAGACCTTGGAGGGTTCATTTTGTTGAATTTTAAGGCTGGTACGAGTCCTTTAGGAGAAAGTTCCAGCAGGTTTTTGGGCTTTGCGTAGGGGTCAACTTCATCTGCTCAATGTTTAGTTGCGGAACGAAAAGGTGTAGAAAAAATCATACAATACTAGAAAAATCCGAGGTGAGAAGATCATTTTCAATGGTCCATTGATCTTGTCCTTGCAAGCTGCTCACTTGGTACGGTATTCCTAGTATCTCAAACGCAACCCAAACCCTCTGTACGAAGGGGCAAAAGTTGGCTCCAAAAAGGGTTATGTCGCTTTCGGTTTCATGTTGCTTCACTGTGGTCAAAGCGACTCCCGTGGCTACTTTGTGATAACCACGGCCAGAGTCTATCTTGTTCGATATGTTTGGATTCTTCGACATATGGGAGTTTGGATAACGTTGGTTGGATGATCTCCGACAATAACACCTATTAATACATCCATGTGGCATGTGAAACCACGACAAGCTGTCTGCGTCTCTGACGACAAACATTATGGTTTCCGGACTGAACGAATTCCTGGCCAAACTTTCGGATGATCCTGAAAGGGAACAAGTGAAGTCAGAAATCGAAGGCATGGCATAGTCATAGCCTCTGCAATAATTTGCTCATTCCAATTCTGACATGAAGTATAGTCCTACAAAGTATCTACGGCGAAGATGCCATTCGTGTTTGGAATCCACGAGAAGGCTTGCGCAATGGATCTGTGCAGGATGAGAAGATACGTTACGAGGTGGAACTATGGTGAGTCTCACGTTAAATTCACAATGTGGCCTTACAATGCAATACACCTCCATAGTCTCCCTGCTCCTCACGATATCACGATCCGAGTACTTGTGTCCCTCCCTCGAACGTATCCATCATCCTCTCCACCTCAACTACAGTTGTTGACTCGGTACATTGGCGCATTCGGTGCAGATGCAGATCTCTTTGGGTCGATCCTGCGGACCTATATTTCTGTCAACGGCGTAGAATGGACAGAAGATACTGTGTGTGTATTCGACGGGCTTCAGAGCGCTTTGGAGAGGTGCACAACTTGGTATGAAGAACGGCTTAGCATGGAGAAGGCTGGAGAGCTCGTCCGCGAAGACTCCAGGCGACAACAGGATTCTCCCCAGGGTAGCGGTGCTGTTGGAGGAGACGATAACACTGTACCAGTGACGGAAAGTACTCCAGTAGAACTTCCATCTGGTGTCGAGATATTTACAGCGGAGCCCATTTCGGATAGAAAAAGCACATTCGTGGGTCGTGCTTGTCGAATCCAGCATCCGTCAGAGGTATTTCCATTACTTCTTTTATCGTTTCAACCATCTTGATATGTCGGGCTTGTCAGGTATCCATGATATTATCCTATCTAATATCGGATCGTCGAGTATCTCGAGCCGCACATCCTATCATCAACGCTTGGCGATGTCAACTCGAGGGTGTCCTGCATCAAGGTCTGTGGTGAAGCAACACCCTCGTAATAAGACACGATCTTAACGCTGAGCCCTTGAAATATCCCAGATAATGACGACGACGGAGAAACTGCCGCAGGCGGTCGGCTCGCACATCTTTTACAAATCCTGGTAATTCTGTGCTATAACTGGTGTTGAAGATGGACTGCAACCTTATCTAGGAAGTCAACAATGTCCTGGTGGTTGTAACACGTTACTTTGGTGGTATCCACCTTGGACCAGACAGGTTTAAGCATATCAATCAAGCCGCACGAAACGCTCTCGAGCTGGGTGGATTTTTGGATGCGGTCACAGAGCGGAAGAGTGTTGGAAGGGGTAGGAAACATTGAGTTGTAATTCTCTACAGTTGTTCGATCTATATGTGGATAATGCTAAATTCTGATAATTATTTATAAAGTGGCCAGCACTCGAAAAGGTTGTAAAGGTAGCATCCTGAAAATGTTCAATGGAACCAGTATGAAAAAGTCTTTTCATAATCCGAGGGCAATTTAATTTCAAATGTCACTTCACATTCCGAATTCTGGCATGCAGACTACCGTGATATATAGGGCAGAACTCCATCTCCGCCTGCAAGCACGTCTCTTGCTGTGGAGCTGGTAAGTGCTTTGAACAAGCACTCAAGGAGATGGTTCTCCGTATGAGCTTTTACAAGACACAACTCCTTTGAGGGTTAAAGGCAAGACGAATGCCGCACGTCGTTCTGCGCAATGGCACGGAGAACCATATCCGCTCAGTATGGCCGCAAATATCATCAGCGTGCCTACTTGAACCTCTATGTCGACGATCTGGAGTAAGGAGGTGGTAAGCGGCTTGACGAACATGTGGGGTGCTTCAATAGCATTGATGCAACATCCCGCTGTGCGACGCTTGACATGTACGGCCATGTCTGGCATCTCGAGATGTATTCAGAAGTCACTGTCGAAAGGATAAGCCTCCCCAAAAATGGTGCCTTATCGGCTACCAGTCGCGCAACGAACTTGAATCATAGACCGGTGACCGTTCCCTTATGAGGTGTCGTGCTATGCAGAACCTCGATAGAGGGAGGTCCTCCACCTCCAAACCTCTGCGCAGCTTTCTCCGGCTGGTCACGAGTCTACTGGGGTGTGTGTTTAATGGAAATTCGCCGGCCGAGTTACAGAGCGTTTGGAGCGACTACATTGCTCCAAAGTTATTATGTTTTATCAGATACACAATTCTGTCATTAGAATAGCTAAATTTAGCTGGCAGTGATCCCTCCCACGGCAGAACGGTATTGAATCTTGATATTGCAGTCATGCCGAATTCTCAGCCTGTGCGCGTAGTGGTCAAGCTGCCATACAATAGACCAGACGATGCACCCTCTGATCCCCCCAAGGTCTCTCATATATTTCATTGCCTCATGCACGATATAACCAACGACTACAGATTGAATGGACCCCAGAGAAGGCAGACATTTTGTGGAAAGTGATTGAGATACAAAGAACTCGCGCTGTGGATAGTGCAGGCGCTGATTGTGAGTTTGCTGTTATCATAATGAGATATTCTATTTTGTACTCATTCAAAGGACAGGGAAGGGCCTTGCAGCCCATTTAGTGGTTCCCCTGCCCTACCTGCTTTATCGTGTCAATGCACGTTTTCAGGAAGAGATCCGTGGTTTAAAGGACATCCAAGGGGCTCTTAGTCCCACCTCTCCTCAGCATCAGTTTCCCCCTACCAACACCAAACAATCAGATGAAAAGGGTGTCGCCACAAGGAAGGTCTTCGAAGCGCTCAAGAGACCCGTATCTCCAACTTCATCTGGAGACGAAGCTGACTCGAGTGATGAGGAGGCCATCAAGGAGGAAGAGGCAGAAAGAGTTGCAGAGGAAGAGGAAGCATTGGCTCGTAGACTTGCGCAGTTGCAGAGGATGATGACGAACGAAAAGTTGGGTCTCGTTAGTGGCATTGCGCGACAGAAGGGTGGTAAACCGAAAGATAGAGGCCGAATTGCGCCGCTCTCTACCATCTCTGGTGGAAGTTATCGCCAAGATGCTCTTTCCAGTGCGAGCGCAAGTAGAAGCCAGAGTGTCTCGAGTGCGAGCCCACCACATGGTTCGATACTCGACATGCCAAGTTCACCTCCTGAGAGAAGTGACAACACTTCTGGTCAAACACCGAGGAATAGGTCAAGTGAACCCAATAGTCCACCAAGGGTTCTTGACAGAAACTCTCTCGGACAGCGGGTGTATGCACGCCACCGCCCACTCGTCGATCCTGCAAGTGATTTGAGCAGTCATGGGTCTGAAGCTTCGAGTTTCAGTGATTTAAGCGGTAAGATTGTTTCTTCGAGATCATCAAAATCCCTGACTTTATCTTCAGACGCCAGTATTTCTGCATCGGCCTTGGAAGATGCTTTCATGTCAAATTTTGGCTCGAATAATAATTCTAACTTGTGGGTATTGCAAGGTCGTTCTATGTCACTTCCTTACTCACAACATCTTCGGCAGTTCTCACTTTGCCCGAAGTAGACTATCAAATCGGGCATACTCTTCAATCCCACAATGAATGTGTTGGAATGTTGACCTTTATTAGTATAGTATTTATTGGCGCATTATAAACCAAACTATTGCGCGAGGAATCCAATGATTAGCGCCCAAGGTATCGAACTGGTGTGTACCAAACCGGTCACATGAGATCCTGCGTGACGTGTCGTGACGCACGTCACGCACCTTGAACTTTACCCTGAGGAGATCCGCTTTTCTGAACTTCCACGACGATTTTTTATCCCCCAACTTCGCAAAACGACAGGATGAAATTAACGTTTGTCACTTACCTCGGAAAAACTTTTGCTGTAGAAATCGATCCCAGCATGGAGCTCGAAAACGTGATGGCTCTGCTCGAGGCAGAGGTAAGAATAAATCATTAAACAGGGTTTTGTACCATAACATCTACTTTGCAGTCCGGAATACCTATCAATGAGCAAAGTATTGAGTATCAGGGAAGGGAGCTGACGAATCCCAAGGCGACGATGGCGCAGCTAGGACTCTCGTCGACCGAAGTCCTGTTGTCTCTCAGGCGGAAGGTGGCCGTTGTCGGAGGACGGTGGGCTCTCCTGGCTCCTGTATGATCGAGCTTGCGTTTATGGTGAAACAATTTACAGGTCGATACCGCAGGATGCAGAGATGATGAGACTGCAAATGTTGGGCAATCCTCGACTTCTCGCTCAACTTCGACAAGTTTCGTCATCTTTCCTGTGTCAACACTGCTTTCGCTTAACTTCACTTTTTTTTTGTTCCTAAGTCTAATCCAGAACTGGCTGAAGCGATTCAATCTAATCCAGGACGATTCGCTGAGTTGCTTCGGCAAACCCGCGATAGACAGCAACAAGCAGAAATCACGAAACAGCGGGAGATTGAAATATTGAATGCCGATCCATTTAACATCGACGCGCAACGGAAGATCGAGGAGGCTATTATGCAAGAGGCGATTTATGAGAATATGGAGCATGCTTTGGAGTACTCACCGGAATCATTTGGGAGGGTCACTATGCTTTAGTGAGTTTTGAACTGATGTTGTGTTTCTGTGGCGTACTGACCATTCTCTCTCCTCGAAAGCATTCCGGTGGAGGTCAACGGACACCCAGTGAAGGCCTTTGTGGATAGTGGCGCTCAGACTACAATTAGTAATATCTGCTTTGTTTCGTTGAATTTATTGTTAAGTGACTCTTTGAAATTTCAGTGAGTCCGGGAGCAGCGGAAGATTGTGGGTTAGTTTCCGTTGACTTCCGTTCAGAGCCTTTGTACTGATTTCTTTATTAAAGCATTATGCGGCTAGTAGACAAGCGTTTCGCTGGCATCGCACGAGGCGTTGGAACGGCCAACATCCTCGGAAGGGTCCACAGTGCCCAGCTCAAACTTGCAGACTTATTCTTACCGTGTTCTTTCACAATAATGGAGGTACACCAAATTCTCTTTCATCCACCCACCAGCGTCACTCACATAATTTTTGGACAGGGCCGCGATGTCGACCTTCTTCTAGGACTTGATATGTTGAAAGGTCATCGAGCATGCATCGACCTCGAGAAAAATGTGCTGAGAATTCAAGGACGTGAAGTTTCCTTCCTTTCCGAACACGAACTGCCAGAGAGGGCGAGAGATCCCAATGAATTTGCGGACTTCTCTGAGGGGAGTGTTGGCCCTGCAACCGGAACATCCTCATCATTATCTTCCAATCCTGGTCCCTCGAATTCAAACCAAAGGTCAGGAAACCCAACGCCTGTGTCGTTTCCTGGTGGAGGTAGGGCTCTGGGTTCAACTCCTGGGGGTGGAAACGGAACAGGGTCAAGTGGACCGGGTCCAAGCAGTGGTCATCCTGAATCAAGTATACGCACCATAATGGACTTGGGTGTGAGTCGAGAGGTGGCAATCAGAACCCTAGATGCATCTGGTGGAAACGTTGACGTTGCTGCCTCGTTACTTTTCTAACTAGTGCACCGGAAAATACGGACACACGGGCTTAAGGCACAAGTGAATGAACTGGACATCAATAAATTGAATAATGTAAAAGTAGGATGGATAATAAAACTACAATATTTCATATAAGGCTTATCTTTGTTCTAACCAGTCCTCCCCTCCAGTTGTGCATCCCTGCGGACCTGCTATGCGACCATTCTCCTTGCATTCTTGCAAAAGCATCCTGAATATGCTCAGGCCTCAGTGGTGTCTTGGTCTCCAAAGGAGCCAAAAATAATGAATTAACAGGAAGAGTGTACTCTGTATCATCATCGGGAGATCCCTCTCTTCTCCGCTTCTCGGCTGGTCCACCTGCTGCACCTGATTTGCGTTTGCCGAGGACAGGCGCGGTGTAGTCGTCGCGGAGGTAGGCTTCCTCGAGGGATTTTTTAACTGCTAGGCCTGCTAGTGTGAGGGAACGAACAATTTCGAAAGCTAGGAAGCCGACGATGTCGACTGTGTCATCGCTTGCTTTTAGTTCAAATGTGGAAGGAAGGTTGAGGAATTCCCGGAACCGCTTTGCTGGAAAGAAAGATATTCAGTGAGGAAACTAGGAGAGGTGTCCACAGCTTACTTTTGCGATATGTGAATGTTGCTTGGCGGCACTCGGAGTAATGTTGGTATTCTTCTCTTGTCATTTGGCGAGTAGCATCGTCAGCTTCCTTGAAGATGAATTAGATATGTTGCAACAAAAGAAAATCCCGGCATTTATACCTTTAGTCGTTGAATGGAAGCTTCGTGTGCCTCAATGTCATCCTCATCTTCTTCGTCGTCAGATTGATGACCACTCTGCCTCAATACTTCAGAAAATATCGTTGTAATCTCCCAAGGCAGTTTAATGGTAATCTTTTGCGCCTTGGAAGCGATCTTGTCTGAGCAGCGGGAGATTCAGCGGATTCGCCCTTCCAGGCGAGGATGTAAATGTCCAAAAACGTACCATCTCCGCCGTCATCCAGTGCCTCGACTTCAACACCTGCTCCTCCATCCCCACCAGTATCTTTGGCATGTTTCCTCACGTCTTTCCAGGATAAATAAGTCCTCAACCGGTTCACCTTTGATCTGTCATGCCGAATGAGGAAAATGAGATCCTCTGCGGAAACGTATCTTGCACCTCTGCGAGTGGCCAAAGCACGCGCTTGAAGGATCTATCATTAGAATTAGCTAAAGAATTTAATTGTCGAAAGGGTGTTGTACGGACGAGTTCGACAAGCTGACTTCGAACGATGTCCTCGATGAGATTGACAGTATCAGTGGTTGGTTCTTGGACTTCTCCAAAGACGAACATCTAGTGAGAAATGAATCAAGAACTGGTGGTTTGACTGTGGGGTGGCTGACCATTTGAGAAATCTCTTGAGAGTATTTGTACTCTCTGGCGGCACTTACGTCCACGATTACGCCCTGTCTGCGACCTGGGTTCATCATTTCTTCGACTCGGAGTGTTGAGGACAAGTACTGACACGTGACCAACTAATGCTGTGAATTTCGGCAAATTACAACATTTGGATATCCCTCTAACACAACTTGGAATGTGATCACATCTCTCTGATATGTAAACATTGGACCACTCTACACGAGGGATTTGACAAAGGTTGAGGAACTTGAGGTCAAAAATTGCCTTTTTGGGTATTAAATATCACGGACTCGGTACGCCCCTGGTAAATCATATCCCAGATTTCCATTGTCCTGTTCTTTCGGTAGACGGAAATATTGGTGTACCTATCGTTGTAAACTAGATGCCAAACATCAGTATACAAGTCAAGAGCTTCTTGGGTTGGGGCATTATTGGTGAAGTTCAACACGACATACTCCCGCATTGGGATATAACGGTACCGTCCGTCATGATCACTGAAGCGCCCCACATGCTCGTCCAACCGTTTGCCATTGCCAAGTCCGATGAGTTCGATTCCCCACTCAAGGCCCTCAACATAGATGTCTAGATAGGCGCGCTGGTTATATTCGCGACCGACTTGTTTTGTCACTTTTTCGTCAGACATTGCACGGAAAGAATTGTAACATTCGTCCTCCCACTGACGTTCAAATGGCTGATGGCCGACGGGAGTGCCCTGTAAAACCTGTGGGTCCATCCGAAGAACCATCTCTTGGATGGCTGCTTCAAATGAAGGACGGGTTTGTTGCAGCTTGATCTGGCGATGACACACGGTGTGAAGAGTCAAATCGAAATGTAGTGGGGAAGGAAAAGCCAAGGTCGCTAAACCTGCCCTGACAAAAATACCGAGCTTGATCAATGTAGCGGCTGACAACACATTTGTTGGAATGGGATGATTTCCTTGCTTGTAGGACGCAATGCATCGGAGCAAGAGGGCAATGTCCTTGGGTGCCAATTCATTGATCGATTCTGCATTGACAGACACGAAGGGACGGTAGACGGTCAAATCAGTT
>Ga0307507_10007299_pt1 | contig 16179 bp, 11 predicted proteins | sample 7_EM_MG_FD_207223 | JGI IMG/M metagenome (GOLD analysis project Ga0307507, IMG submission 207223) | Populus trichocarpa ectomycorrhiza microbial communities from riparian zone in the Pacific Northwest, United States - 7_EM | ecosystem: Host-associated > Plants > Roots > Unclassified | place... | reverse complement strand
TAACCCCTCTAAAAGAACTATTCAAGAAGCCTCGACTCCTTCTCATTCGGTCTCACCTTAGCCTTATAATTTTAATAAAAATCCAGAGATTTAGAATAACAGCCAAACACATAGTGCAACTACTCCAGATTAATGGTGTCATGTAACACCCCAATTTTTCCACTGCCCCTTATCGATCTTCACTCCAAATCCTTGTTTCGCCACCCAAAGCTTTCCGCCCTTTATGACCATGCGCGAGTAGAACCGACCCTCCTAAGAGAGGGAACCATAGCGTCCAATTTTTCCAGTTCTCGCGGCATCTACTAGGAGAGGGCTCAAAGCCCTCGGTATATACCACTTGCACGTAGAAACTAGATATTGTGCACACTACTGAAATACATCTGTATCGCTTCGAACGTCACCTCCTATCTAGCAACTTGTGTTGGTCAAAGGAGGGGGAGAAACAGAGAACCAGAAATGCAGGTCGGTTTGTGTAGGTATGATAGGGTATTGAAATACTAAATTACACGTGTAGTTAGAGTGACGGCGCCCCGCGTAAGGATGAAAGTTGGAAGTTGGAAGTTGGAGCTCTTGGCGAATATTTGAGAGGGAAGAAAACTCCTTAACAGCAAGAAGCTCGTGTCATTGCGTATTCCTGGCGTTTCTCAAGCGTAGCCTTGGGCATAGCCGCCAAGACTTAGGACTTCTGGCTTCTAACTTTGGTTTATGCACTGGGGCGCCGTCGCTCAATTAACGAACGGCAAACTGAGGCACTATTATCGCGGCACCCTTAAATTCGTTCCCACCTCAAATTCGGTTTCTGGATTACGCAGGTTGAATCTGACTAAAAAACCACGACACATTCACGGCGGATGATCGCTTGCTCCGTACTGGCTGGTATGGTTGATGCCTTCCCTGCGTAGCCCAGAAACCGAATTTGAGGTGGAAACGAATTTGAGGGTGCCGCGATACAACCTTACCGTACCGTACTCCCTTGTATCGTACTCGTAGAAACCGCTATCCCTTGGGCGGTCTGAAACAGCCAAATTCGGTCCCAGGCACGCCGAGCCTCTCTGTGATTTGCTGTGAATGTTTGGACTCGCTAAAAGTGCTGAGTCATTTGAGCCCTTAAAAGACCGGGACCTAGTTATTCTGACCAAGTTCAGGTGAGCTGTTGCCAAATCTAGCCTTAGCGTGCCTGAGACCGAATTTGACTGTTTCAGACCGCCCAAGGGACGACCATCAACCCAGATTCGGCACAGTGGCTTCCTTTCTTGGCTTAGGAATCGCCTTACTGCTGCGCTGCGTGTTTACAGATTTGGTTATACAAGTACAAGTACAGTACCCTCTAGGAAGTTGTGAACAGTTAATTTAGGTTAACCCCAAAAATGATCCCTGTTCTGTCTCTCCCTGAGAATTCCAACCCGTGTTCTAAGGCGCGGCCTATTTATGGAATTCTACGGCACTCGAGGGTGTGGGTGGGTGATCGGACAGACAGGGTTTATAAAATGTATGCTGATACATACATTTTATAACCCTGTCTGTCCGATCACCCACCTACGCCCCCGAGTAATTACTTTTTGACCCCTGGAAAATCAAGGGGGTGGTCGGTTATCGGATACCGGTAGAGGTCTATTATCAACTACTCAGGCCAGGATAGGAAAGTAATATATCGCACTATTCCATAACAGAACACTCTCATGCTAGTCGGGAGTTTTGTGAAACGCGCCTCACCAGACTAAATTACCAATACCGCCCAAGTCTCACTGCACCCCAAGTCATACATAACACCCCCTTCCTCCCAACGCTCAGCTACTCCCCATAATCCATACTAAATCAAACCGTCCACCTACTCAGCTTTCTATTCAGTCGATCACCAAACATCCCACAACTACCCAGTAGCCGCAAACGAAAACCAGAAAAATCAAACTAAATAGGCACCCCCACATCATTGCGGTTTTTTTGACGACCCTATCCTTTACAACATCCTGCTGGCAGGCACTGGTCCAGAAGCTACACAGATCCCAAGGACACCTTAGCGTGCGATGCCCTAACGTACAACCAGTGGTGCCGCGGTATCTAAGGGCCAACCAGGGATTCAAAGGAAGGGTGGGCGATGGCGAGGCAGAGGAGGAAGGGTGGGGGAGCGAGGAGGGAGAAGAAGGCGGGAGGGAGGGGTCGAAGAAGAGGGAGGACAAGAAGAATGTGTGGTGACTAGAAAGGTCTTGCGTTGGAGAGAGGGTGGAGATGGGAATGGGCTGGAGGAGCACGATGGTTTTTATGCTTTATTTGCACTACAACTCCTGCTTACGAGGTCAGGGGGGTCAAGGAGCGAGGGAGTGTTTATTTTTTTCCCCTTTGGCTTCTCCCCTGATTAAGTCTTTTTAGGTCTTCTATTCCCCCGGTACAAGTATTAGCTGATGGGGCTGTCTTGTGGTAACCACCAGTTCCTTTTGAAGTCAAAACCTTTTCCACAGCCTGGCGTCCTGTATCGCCGAAGTTTGCACAACCAATACTCTTCTGTGATTCTATGGGGTCTCTGGCCGGGAAGATGGGGACGAATTATTTCAATCTTTGGAGGGTGGGGGAGGGGGAGATTTTGGGGGTGTTTTTTTTCCCGAACACCGGACGTATCGACATCTCCTCACGCTATCTTCCCGTCTCTAGTCAGTGTTCTAGGGATACGCCTAATATCCTTGTTAGTGTTGACGAAAGCTAGTAGTGAGTTGTGGTGAATCGTGGAAGCTAACTTATCGGAATGTTGTGGGCGGTTTCTACGGCCGGGCCTTTCCTTTGCTATCGCGGGAGTAAGCAAGAGAATGGGGGTAGGCAAGGAGGAAAATGGATAGGTGTAGGAATCGACGGAGGGTTCAGGATGGTTTCATGATGCTTTAGATAATATATTATACTCCTGTCCTTATCATTAGTTTGTGGGCAACGATGGACGGGAGTGCGAAGCTTATGACCATGCCTACAGTTAAGCTATATTCTATTCTTATCTCTCTACCGCTACTCCATTTATTAGTTATCCTCCGACAATCCTCTCACGGCCAGTCCCTCTGCTCTCAACTATCACCCGGGTGGGCGGGGTCCGGCAGAGCCACACCCTCCGCATCATGTCCCATCATCCACACCATCTAGCCACCCAATCTCCAACAATTGCATGAAAGTTTTCCCAATAGCTATTGTGTGATAATTGGAGTTATTGTATGTGGTCGGGGTTCCCCCTTCCTGCACTGTGTGATGACCGGACTTCTGTAGCCTCCGGGGTTTGTCTATTGTTTCTCTCTTTGGTTAATGGGGAACGACTAACTAGCCTAGGTTAGTGATGTTATATGTAACAGCCGAACCTACGCAGCATGTATGCGGAGCGGTACCCACCCGGAGTGTGTACTTGGAGTGTTAGGTCGAAATCTACAGTACCTCCTCAGGCACCGTATAGTAGCGTGAACAGCGAAATGCAGCAGGGAATCCCTCCTTTCCCGCATCATGGATAGTCACCCGATGCTGCTGCAGTCGCTTGCGATCGTCTATGGTTTCTTTCTCCTCTCAAATGCTTCCTTCAGATCTCCAGTTTCTTTCAAGCCAGGTCCCATTTAGGACTAGCATGAACTGTCTCTTGTTGTTCCTTTAGATGTTCTTATATGGTTTCTTAAGGGTCTTTGTTTTTTTTGATTCTTTACTGTGAATATTGAGAGATCCCAGTGGCAATAGCAGGACTGAACCACTTCACTATATAGCTGAGCTACATCCTTCTTGTTATTCATATGAATATGGTTTTCCCAATCAATAATCTTAACCGTTATCTATTATCACTTCTCGGTCCAAACGACCGCATATTGCTACAGCTTGATCAAAGGAATATTTTCCTCGGCCCCGGGGGTGGGCTTACTAGAGCGTGGCTAGCCATTGCACGCAGAAGGCTAGAAAATGAAACCACCCCACTCAGTGTGCGTAGCATTGCTAAAAGGTGTGGAGGCACCCCCGAGTGCCGAAATGGCCCAAAGCAATCCTTACACTCGCCCTTGATCAAACACCGAACTAAATTTGAACTACGGTCGCCTCCGCTCACACGTGGGGGTGTAGAAGAAAAAAAATAAAGAAGGAAGTCTAGGAAACATCTAGGGTCATTGGCCTGGCCTGGCCAGGCTACTGATATTTGCAGGCTTCTGAGTGATCAGGGATGATTGCTACTACAACCTTACCGGCCTCATACTCAACTGCACTCTCGCATATTTGCAGTCACCTTTAGATATACCAGGACATCTAATGATATCAACTACCCATTAACAAAATACTTACTAATCAGATGACATAGTCGAAAGCGTACTGGTGCCTATGGAGCCTGGTCTGGCCGGACTGTGTATCTGCTGACCATCTGTCCCTCTCGGCAGCCGGTAAATGTCCCGCTTGCTGCGCAAACTTCCATCCTACCTGACTGTTGAAACCTATGACCAGAGCCGTTGATTCATGTACTGTTTCGCTACTATGCTTCATTAGTTCTTGTTTTTTCTTGTTTCACTAACAACATCAAACGGATTCTTTTTACGGACTAAGAGGAGCTTGTGTCATGTGGAGGAAAAAGGTTTTCTAGTCATTTTCTTCTCTCATAGTTCACATGGGATAAACGCAGGGTCTTTTCCTCTATTTTCTTACTCAATCATTAGCTTTTTACTCGTTCACAGTTTCACTCTTTTATCGTCTCTATAGTCAATTCAAATTGCATTCATTTCCTCAACGCAAATCAAGACTGACAACTCTAATCAGGGTTGAAGTACTCTTGGCACCCGACTTGAAAGTCGAACACTACACCCTGAACAAGGTTATAATAAGTTATGAATTTGGCATCATTGCCCTTAACTTACCCGGTATATAGTTATCAATTTTGGCATGCCCAACCTTCAGCTGTATATCTGTCACCGCAACCATCTTAAATCCTCTTATTCCCACTGCCAAATCTACTATTTTTCCACTATGATACTAATATTCCGACTGTGATTGCCGCTTTGCACATGAAGGGGTCCTGCCGTTGGCTATCATTGATTACTATTTATGATTTCCGTTCTTGTGAGTGTATCTATTCCCACAATACATTAAATATTTAATAGATATCGTTGTTCTTAACCTTACGCAAAAAAATTCGAAGATAGACGAATAAGTTACATAAGTATCTATTCCTATAGGCACACGGTGTGAAAATACCTAGCTAGCACAGTTAAGATGCCAAGGGGCAATTACCCCTGTGCAGTTAGGAAGGTTCTGGGTGTTCGATTTCTCTCAAACTGAACTATCGTTGAACAACGCGTCATATTATAAGGTAGCCGATTTCAGAAATCCTGCCCTACAGGAACTGAGAGACTGATGATCTTAGCCTTCCCCAATAAGGTTGTAGCGGAAGTCAAACTCGTTTCCAGGTTGTACTCGCACGGCCGAATTAAGCGGAACACTTTGTATGGGAATTGGGTCTGGCTTCGATTCAGCCCTGCCGGGAGAATCCGAGCCTAGGCTTTACCCGTACCGGTATTCTCTGTGATGCCAACAGGGGAGCAGAAAAAAAGTGGAACAAGAACCCTCTTCTAATTCTTCCTTCGCTAAAAAAAGCTCATGTTCTTCCTCTGATTCCGGGAAAGATAGAAACTGCTAGTTCTAAATGCTAGCGAAATTCTCTAGCCCAACCGTACTAGCTTCACAGTTTTCCGAAGTATCTCATCCTAGATTGCATTAGCTTTTGCCCATTGTTTCACTAGAGCAGAGTTCCTATTGCCCTTTAGAGTTCTCCTCCCCTTAGAAACCTGCTTTCCTTGCCTTCCTATCATACCGTGAAATTTTCTCTCTTGCTGTGCCTGCCTGCATGGATTCTTAGGGTTAGGGTTAGCTCTTTTGCACCTTATCTCCTCGCCTACCAGACATAACCAGAGCTCGTACATGTGGCAGTATCTGTGGTAAAGGTAGATGCTTTAGTGTAAAAAGGGCATCGGAGAAGTCATGTTGACTTGACATCATGCTATAATAATATATTATTATTTTCGTGGGCGAAGCGTTGTTTTTTTACTAGCACAAAGGGTGTCCTAAAGGGAAGGCCTGTGATTGGTTAGTATGAAATAAGCTTTTTTCGAAGTGACCTATCATGGATATCGGAAAAACTCTTGGAATTTGCCAACTGATTCGATGATCAGGGGTGATGGCGGCGTCCAAGGGCCATGCAGGTGCTTTGCCAAAGTGTGAGGAAATCTTGGCGCGCTATCCCTGAATCAATGCAGACGTCGCAGCTTTTTAGGCCTGTTAATGGATAGGCTAATTTCAGATCTTTACTAAGATGCCGAGCAGTGAGGAAACGCCAATATTTCCGGACAGTCTTGCAACCCGCAAGTAAGACTAGTTGCCAATAGTAGAGTACAGTTTTCAACAGGGGAATGGTAAAGACTGGCCGACCAAAAGGAGGATTCCACAGGAAAAAAACAGCGAATTAGCCAAAATTGGGTAATAAAAAAATATGCATTACTAATCCCCATTCACCATTCGCCGAGTTTCGCCGTTCCCTAATCGAGTACGGCACCAGTATACCACACTTGTTGAAAGTCACCGGCGATCACTCCGTACAACTTGGAATTCAAGTTTCCTACGTGCGTTTCCTATTGCGTTAATCATTAGTACGAGTTTCCTTTGTCATTCATTATCGATCAATGGGAGGAATGGATATACCTGGATGGTATACTATATATGAGGATTCGCATACATGGCCGGCAGCGACCGGAGAGTAAACCGCAGGATGGATCGGCATTCTTGACGGGTAGGGGACCGGAACTCCATTGTCGTATGGGCATCTCCAGTGGTGGGGATGACGGGGAACTCTCTTCGTATTTTCTATTTAAACTCGCTCTTCCGCCACAGACAGATAGATAAGCAAGCAGGATACGAATCCCAAGAATATACAGTCCCTTCCTCTTAACTTCATTACTTTCCCCATTCTCACACGCTTTCACTTGCGCGCTCAGCTGTCCCTCCTCAATCGGCACCTCATAATAACAGCACTGTAGGTTAACTGCTGGAGGATCTCTGGGGGGCGTAAGGCCTTGTAGTATAACTCATTTTTATTGGTTTTCAAGGAAAAATCGGTCGGGAAAAAAATCCCTGTTGCCTGGTCCATAAAATCATTGCACGAATTTGACTACTAAACTTTTAATACCTCTAGCTAATATCTGCAACCCTTCTAACTCTAATCCCACAGCATAGAAATATAACTCGCGCAGCTAAAATCTAGAAAAACTGTTCTATACATGTCCCATAAGCCCTACAAACTCCACCAACCTCAATAATTCCATGACCTAGCAAATTCTTTTCGGGCGAACACCCGTGCCAAGGGTGCGGTGAGTGGCCGCAACCCACGGATGTTGGCAGGCTTACAACCGGGGGCACTCTAAAGGGTGCCGGACAGCTCAACGTTACTGGACAGCTCAACGTAAAATCGTGGGTCATAATAGCAACGTTGTGGCTCAGCAGAACTTTGAGCATCAATATGACATTAACGGTTCACGGAATTAAAATCCGGACGCTTAGTGTATAAATGGCCATCTCTTGGTTATGTGTCCATGTACTGGTATTGAAGTTTGACACATAACTAAGAGATGGCAATTTATATACTAAGCGTCCGGCTTTCATTTCTGTGGGCCACAAACGCCATACTGAACCTCAAATTTGTGCTCAGCCACAACGTTGGCATGGTGACCTACAATGTTACTTTGGGCTGTCTAGTAACGTTAAGTTGTCTGGCGCTCTTTATAGTGCCCCCGGTTATGAGCCTGCGAACATCCGGGGTTCCGGCTGCTCACCGCAACTTTGGTATGGGTAAGCCAAAATCAGACACTTTGAATATAAGGATGGTGGTAGGGAAATCATAATTGCTCATTCGGAAAACCAGCCCGAATTCTCACCACTTCATGGTCCTGGCATCCCTAATGCGTGACTGTTTTCTCCGGTTTCCTCTATATCCTCCGCTTCCCTCCCAAGTATTATTTCCTTGTTCTAGTCGGTGTCTGGCCAGAGTTCCATCCAGGAGTGGCGCTCCATCCGAGAGTTTGAATTCCTCCGATTTTACGGTTGAAGCGGGCATTGAGATCCCGGTGCCGGTTCTTGCCAGCGTTAGGATCCTGGCTAGGATTTTAGCAAGCATGAAGATTCCGGCAAGGGTTACAACCAGCCATAGCGTTTTAGTTAAGATTCCAGCCAGGATTAGGACCCCGATTAGGACCCCGATTAGGGTTCCAGCTAGCATCAAGGTTTCGCCTGACGTTAGGATTTTGTAACGAATCGATGGCCGATTGGAGACTGCATCCAAAGCGGGAATTGGGGGTTGGGGGATTGCTTGTGGAGGATCTAGAATTCAGCATCCAATTCTCGTTAGCAAAGTGCTCTGTGTGTAGGTTTAATTTGGCATTTGGAGACCTACACCAGGGACATGTTTGTGGAATATCTCAGCCCTGCCTTTTCCCCTGTGCCCCGGGGCCCCTGGAATAAGAGGCCTGGATACTGAAAGACATCGGCTCAGATTTCAGGTGCCTTGTGTGGATTGCTGAACTCTCAGTGGAGGCTGCATCTGATTATGTTATCATCAAAGTGTCAATTATAGCTTCATGGGAGAAAGCTCACCACCCCCTTGCGATCTCAGCTTCATCCCTGAACCTACATCTCCTGTCATGCACCCAGCGTCATCCCCTGCAGGTGGGCCCCTTTTGCTTCTTCTTTTTTCCCGTCGATAACGTGGAGCTGGTGTGTTTTTGCGCTTTCTGCTAGGGGTTCTCTCATCCCGTCTTGGTAGTGTCCGACCCCCTTCACCTCCACTTTGTTCATCGCCACTCGAAAGGTTCGCCAGCCACACATGGTTCAGTGCATCCGCCGCTGTAGGGCGTTCTCCGGGTTCTATTGAGAGCATGGACTTGAGTAGCGAGGTTCCGGTATCGCCGGTTGGGGTTGGTAGCTGTTTTAGTTTCTCTTCGAGAAAGGGCTGTTTCTGGATAAAGTAACATGAGACTTGATGCATTGAGACAAATAATTTGGTCCCCACAAGTAATTCACATATCACACATCCGAGTGACCAAATGTCAACAGAATTCGTATAGATTGAGGTCTCACTATTGCTGTCCAACCCCTGAACCTCGGGAGCTCCGTATAATGGTGTTGATACTTGGGTGTGAAGGGTTGTGGTAGCTGGAGCTTGGATCCATTTCGACGCCCCAAAATCACCGAGTTTGACGCGCATGGGAGACTCAGAAACTATAAAAATGTTCTATGTATTCGTCAGTATTCTGTGATGGGACGTAACCAAGCGAGATGTTTGATGGTAAGGATAATACCGCTGGCTTTATATCCCGATGAGTTACTCCCTCCTGATGCATAACTTTGAGACCCTCGAGTAGCTGCTTTGAAATGCATTTAACGGTTTCCTGCGGTAGCGGTGCCAGTATACTGATATGCTTGGTGAGATCGCCTTCCTTAAGGTATTCCATTGCAATGTACAGAGTCTCTTGATCCTCGAACCATCCCAGGAACTTCACAAACAATGATGGATGCTAAAAAAAAACTGCCCATTAGAACACAGCAAGACAAATCCCGTAGAAATTGTGCTTTGGGGCAAAATTCCTCAGGAGTGAGAGCACAAACCTTTGCCAATTTGGCCATCACAAGAAACTCCCTAGAATAATCGAACTTGCAGACTTGCCTCTTAATCGTCTTCACTGCTCGGTAGTGGCCTGTAGCCTCCTGGATCTGCTTATCGACATCACCGAAACCTCCCGTCCCGAGTTTCCCACAATTCCTCCAATCCTCCTTCACTTTCTTCCTCCCATTTTTTGTTTTTCCCACATATCTTGTGTGTCTGACGCCATCCCTAAAGAATTTGGTATCGAGTTTATACCATTCGCCCAAATCGGATTGAGCCTTGTCCATGTCTTGAGAAAGTGGAAATTCAAGGCTAGGATGGGAATAGCTAGTAAGAAGATCGAAGCGGATATGTGCAAATGAAGCTGAGAGTGGGGATAGAGGAAAAGGTGCCGAGTCAGATTATTTTTCTCATAGCGAAAGCTTCTCCGGCAGCGCCAGTGTTTATACCATAGCACTTTTATATATTTTAGTGGAAGTTAGGTTGGTAGCGGAAGCTCGGTACCAATAACGATAGCCTCGGGGCAAATCAGGCTTAGCGTGGCCTGAGGATTTCTACCAGGGTCATTGTTCGGGTTGCCATTTACCGGCACCCGCAGTGCTGGTCACTCGTCGAGCAGGGGCAGCTCCATCAGCCGGGGAACGTGGAGACCTGGGACGAAAGCGTATCTTGTCCCAAATTGGACAGAGCATCTCTAGGCTCACAGGATGCGGGAACCATCCGATTGAGTTGTCGGTTTTCTCGGCAAATAACGTCGATCTGTCCTACAGCAACATTTCGTTAGAATATTCCTAACTATTACTGTCTAGGGAGTGCTAGAAAACTTTATTTCTGGTGGGGCTGTAGGAATGGGCATCAGTGTTGGGAGGTTCCAAGCGAACAGGCAACCCCAGCTACGGTACATAGCTACGAAATAAGATTTCCTCCAGCCTTAATTCTCCCCTCAACACATCATCAGCTCTGTTGCGCAAATGCTGGTGGGCACGAGATTATACAGAGTATCGGAAGCACGAATAGGAAAAAAAGATAAGGTTTCAAGATAAAGTAGGGCACTTCGGGACAACCGATATGGTGCCGGAGAAAGTCTTGCGATTAGCTGTCTCCTCTAGGTCGCTTATTTCGGGGTTCGGGGATGGGGGTCCCTAAGAAAGACTAGCGCTTTCTGACGCGGTATCGCAAGAACTTTTACAAGTACGACACACGGATAGAGACCAAAAAATCGGAAAACTAGTCCCGATGCTATACAGGGCCCTATGGAGACATGTCTCACAGTATTCCACGGCATGGCGAGTCTACGGCATAGCGAGAACGCCGATACAAATAATCCCTGTCCTGTAAAAGTGCTATAGGGGTTCTAGCTTCTCCGCGGGTTACCGTAAGTTGTCCGATTTTTTCGTGCTTAGCTGAGTACAAGTAGCGGCTGTTGGGCTTAGCGACGAATTTTACTGTTTCAGGCCCCCCAGGGGTTGGAGGTTTGTTTTTCTAAGTTACTGTACTAGTACTTGTGCTGTAAATTTACCGCTCATGAGGTAGCGGAAGAACCTCCGAAATTCGCTACCATATTATAGGCGCCAGGGATACAGTATCAGAATAGCCAACTTGTGTTAACCCGCAAAATAAACCTAGACTTGCACGAAAACTTCACCCCTAGCACTTATAAATTATTAGGAGGATACTGTAAAAACTCGCTAAATCAGACATTACAGTAGTAGTCTCCACAACCAGGGACAGACAGAAGGAATCGCGCTTCCCGACACAGTATAGGTTAAGCGACCTGGACTTGGCGGATTTCGCTACCGTTAACTGAACTCGAGTGCCGGTACCGTATTTACTCGTTAAATCCACCATCTGGGATCGGACGATCATAGGGCTTGGCACTTGCGCAAGAGAGCGGATGAGATTAAGCCAGGATATCGAGTGACTAGTGGTGATCCGGAGATCAAAATATAAAGAACCCGCTGCTAGAGAAAGTGATATTGGACGTTCAAATGCGGCTATTCCGGCATCATAGGTGGTCACTCGATTGCTTGGCTTAATCTCGCTTACTGTGTTGCGCAACAGCCAAGCCTATGATTGTCCGATCCCCGATGGTGGATTTAACGAGTAAATACGGTATCCGCAGCCCGCCCCGTTTGCAGACCGGTGCTCTGCTAAGCCCAGTGCGGCTTAAAGTGCTCAGCCCAGTGGCTTGTGCGCAACCCCACCGAGCGGAGGTTTTTTCCGGTAACCGGGTCGGCCCGCGATACGGGCGCATGAGCACTTCGCCAAAGTCTCCGGAAATCTTGGCACCTCAGCCCTGGGAAACGCCAAGATCGGACACCCCGCAATCCGCAAGTGTGATACTTGTACTATTACCGGTATCACAAGTTTGAGAACGGTCTAATGCGCTCGCGTCTGGTACGATGGGTTTCGGTCCCACTGCGTGGCAACGGGAATTAGCGTTTACAGCGTACTCTAGTATGATATTTATTCCCAAGAAAAGGAATACTGACGCAGTGTCCTGCTTGCCAAGGCTATTATTGTGAAAAAAGTAGAGGGGGGTAAAGAGGGGAAAAAAGAAAAGAAGGGAAAAAAGAAAAGAGGGGAAAAAGAAAATAGGGGAGACAAAAGAAACCAAGGGAAAAGAGAAAGAAAGAGGAGGGAGAGAAAAGTGATCATCGCCTTCATCATCCCTGACTCGGCAAGTGAAAGAGGCAGGCATTCAGTGACCTAACACCTTGAAGCTGTGCGTGCGATTCTTATGCTTGCCCTTTGCACAAAAAAATTATATAACCTATGACCATCTATGGGGCTAATACTCATGGCGGCAGCGGATATGTAATGTCCGCGCTTGTAGGAACTCTACCGCAGTACTCACTCGTCTTTGCCAAGAATACCTCCGTGAGCCGAATATTTAGTGAGGACTCCGGCAAAATAGCGGCTGGCAGAGGTATTCTTGGGGAAAAGACGTGTGAATAGTAGATGTGCTTGTACCTTAGACCGGGAATGATTAGTTGGGGGGTAGCAGGCGTGTGCCTGCACTCGAAGGGAGTTTGATTAAGCTGTTTCTAAGATCTTGTGAGAGTTTTCGTTTTTATTTTTGATGTATCATAGGTATATGTGGCTTAGATTTTCAAAGATCTGTTGGGGGGTAGGGGCAGTTTGTGGATAATTGGCCCGGGCGGGATGAGGAAGATACGAATTCTCTCCCCGATGAATACTCTTCCGGTAAATATTTCAATTTTGTGGCCGCTTTCTCGAGTACCGGTAGTCTAACCCAAATAGCTTCCTTGAGGGTCAAGTTAACAAGGAGTTTACCGGACTCACGTTCAAATAACAACAGCTGAAGAGTGCTGCCTGAAGTGAAGCGATTATGATACTTGATTCTCCCGCTTTTCACCCTTCTCCAGCCCACTAAATGGCTAGACCTCCCAAATGGGGGTCTGGAACTTGATTAACTGAGAAAAGTTATGATAGCCTACTCATTAGATACTCGAGTATTATACTTTGGTGAGAACTCGAATAACCTAACCCTGCACAAACACTTCCAAATTCTGCTACAGGGATGATGCTGGCGAAAGCAACTACCACCTTGGACCTCCCGTATTTGTTCGTTAAATCTACTACCGGGGATCAACAGAAATCACGGTCTAAACCGGAATAGGCGTAGCAGAGTTGTTTAACGAGGCGACGAATAAATTTACCAGGTAATAAGTCCGAAAAGCTCAGCCTCTCCAAGCTTTACTTCGTCTGGATAACACTATTCCTTCTCGGGATGTTATGTCCCTGGTCGGGGGATCCGAACCAGATCCCAGATGGTGGATTTAACTACCGGTCCTAAATACCGTGCTCTGTGCCAAAAAAAACAAAAACAAACAAAGGTACCAGACCTTCCTAGTAAAGGCAACTCCAACGTCCGGATCTACTCGTACTCGTAGGAGAGTGCTCGGGCGGCTGTTCTCGGGCGAGGTGTCCCGCTTCAACTCGGCCACGCAAGTGCAAGATGCCCTTCGTCCGAAGCAGGGGACTGTTTGTCTCAAACGTCGCCAAAAACAAAAGTGGGGCACATTGTTTTAAGCTTATCGTCAGCCAAGATTGGCTCAGCCGCAGCGCCTCTCTCGTCGTCGCTCCACCTTATGATTTGGTGGGTGTGCGGAATAATAAACAAATAAAGTTAAAAAACTAGGCACAGTTCGGGGTTATTCTCCCCTCCAACCACTAATTCCAGTCGTCCCGTCCGTCCAAGACGGGGTGAGGACGACGAAGGACGAGACTGTCTCGTCCTTGGACGGGGTGGACGGCCGTCGACGGCCGTCGACTACGGACGCGCAAAATTGGCTAATGAGACAAATACTAGTACTAAAAGAAGTTAAGGTTGGAAATAGAAATAAAAATAGAAAATCAAATAAAAAAGAAGAAAAAAAAGTGTAGTACTAGAGCGGCCTGCCAGGGGTGGCAGTCGGACGGCCGTCGGACTACCGTCGGACGACCTTGGCGCCGTCCCGTCCAGGACGAGGACGACATCGTCCGACTGGACGACTGAGAACCCTGCCTCCAACCAACTCATGCTCCCCAAATGACCCCTGCACCCCAGAAGAGGGCGGAGAACGCCCTCGAACTTTTAAAGGACAAGGATTAATTGTCTGCGCATTCTCGCTTAAAGGCATCCCAAGCCACCCGACCACCCTGACCCAGACAGCTAAACCTAAATAAGAAACTTCCAAATTGATATCTTGGTTTGATTGGATGAATTGTTGCTACTGTTCTGGTCGCAGCTCGTTCCTCATGCAAAAACCCACGAATCAGCCTCTATCCCGGCAGAGGGGGTACCAGTGCCGGCACTGTACGAGTACTTCCAGAGCCACCCACGCAAACCCTACAAACGAGAATATCAAAAGAGAATTAGAGAGTAAGCTAGAAAAAATGCCGAATTTCAGAATTTTTTAAGATTTTTGATGGCTGTATTTTCTCGCTTGGAAGTTCAAGTATCATTTTCTTAACTTCAGGTGAAGCGTTACTTTTTGCTGGTACCCGTTCTTCCTGGAACGAGGCGGAAAAAAAAAGCCCCTGCTGCTTTCCGCCTTCTACTCGGAATGCTCGGGCGGCTGTGAACACTCCCGAGCCTGCATATAGCGCCAAGGCTAGATGCATAAGACCTAAGTTACAAAGGAGTATATTTCCGAGGAAATGGGTGGATCTCAGGAGCATTTTTAATCATCTTACTTGGATCTAGGTCACAGGCCCTTGTTTTATGCGTTGTTATGCTCTATGCTGTTGGTATAGGATGAGTATGCAGGAAAATGCAAACCTCAGCCTGTTCATGACCGTCAGAGCATTACGAATACCGGTATAGGATCAGCGGCTGAACTTTATTAATTGGTGCTACCCGATTTTCCGCGATGACCGGGGGTTGTCTAAGGTTGGACGGTGATTGGAGTCTGAAAAGGGCTTTCGATGCTGCTAGTCAACATACTGGTATTGGTAGTAGCTTAGGGGTAGATTTTTGTGTTTATAAAATTAAAGTTGAGGGTGTCACAATCCCTCATCTGCAAGGGTTGGGATGGTGATCAAACAAACGCCACGCACTAGGGGTGAAGTACCGGACACCCAAAATCCGTTACTTGGTTACTACCGGTATGTGAACCGGGAGCACCGAAGTGGCCCATTTCAGACTCCAAGCACCGTCCAGCCTTAAACAACGCGTGCCATCGCGGAAAATCGGATAGTGCCAAATAATATGGGGGGTTCCTAACTTACTAAGAACTGTACTTATGTCAGCTGAAGAAACTCGTCATGATGGTGGGTGAGGTGGGCTGCGGCAGATACCGTACCCAGGATGCCATCCCTTTATACTCGTGCTATACATGTTAGAGTGTGAGAATTAGTTGTATGAGAGGGCCGGGGAAAGTGTGGTGAAGTCTCGGCCCCGACTAAAAGGAATTCTATGAGCTACGTTCCCTAGACTTTTCCCCACCCAGATCGATACCATTATAAGCCTGGTGTCTACCGACTGAGACCGTCACTTACGAACTAGAACTATGTGAGACGCGGGACGGACAGAGGGGTACAACGTGGTCTGTCGGTGGCGAGTTAGTTTGATATAAACCGTACATCAATGAACTGGAAAACTTCGGCTATGACAACAGTACTCTCTCACCAACTCCACCGTCACCAAAATAAAAATAAAATATACAAATTTAAATACATAGTAGAATACATAGTAGAAATTAATATTTGATCTAGAGAAATATCCTTAGGAAGGGTTGAAAATCGGGGCGATGAGGAGGGTTGCGTTGCCATCAACTGTTTATTTTGTTAACGGACAATCCCTTCGTTTGATTCCGAATTTCACAACTTTTTAGCGTCGCGCTACAGTTGCGATCAGCAATGGCTAGGTGGTAATAGGCAAAGTATGCCTTTAAACCGCCATGATGTTTACACCCATTCGTGGTGTTCAACACTTAACCTGTTTCTGTAATCGTGATGTGGAAAACGCCCTGCTTGTGAAGTGGTGTAGTGCTCAGAATAGAGCAAAATCAGTAGCACTCAGCACGGCCATGAGGAAA